>Ga0210396_10007380_pt1 | contig 10459 bp, 11 predicted proteins | sample IncBWH17OmetaG_FD_155466 | JGI IMG/M metagenome (GOLD analysis project Ga0210396, IMG submission 155466) | Forest soil microbial communities from Barre Woods Harvard Forest LTER site, Petersham, Massachusetts, United States - Inc-BW-H-17-O ... | reverse complement strand
TGTCGTAAATCGCACGCGACGCATTCCCGCGGTCTCCGCCGTTGCCACTAACAAGTCCGAGAATCGCATTTTCCGCGCACTCGGATCCGCGTACGAATTCACCGTCTGCCCCAGCAACTGCACCTCGGTGTATCCCAGCGCCGCCAATTGTCGCCCTTCTTCCAGCACCGACGCGCTCGCCCGGCTTCGTTCCGGCCCCCGCGTAAACGGCACCACGCAATACGAACACGCCTTGTCGCATCCTTCTATAATTGTGATGTACGCGCGCCACGGATTATCCCGCCGCGTCACCGGGGTCTCAAATGTCTCGTCCGTATCGTTATCCAGTCCGGTAATCCGCCGGTTCCCTGCTTCCAACTCCGCAATCATCTCCGGCAATTTCCGGTAACTCGCCGACCCGCACACCAAACTTACCCAAGGCGCCCGCTCGAAAATTTCTTCGCCTTCCTGCTGCGCCAGGCATCCCAACACACCAATCACTTGCCCTTCTTTTTTCGTCAGCTTGTATTCGCCCAATCGCGAAAAAACTTTCTGCGCCGCTTTCTCCCGTATCGAACAGGTGTTATACAAAATAACGCCTGCATCCTCGGGCCGCTCCACCTGCGCATACCCCCGCGCCAGCAACACCCCCGCCACCTTCTCCGAATCGTGGTCATTCATCTGGCACCCAAACGTCTCCAAATAAAACGACCTCACACCTGCATCCACACCTATATATTCCCCGTTTGCCTTCAACTCACCATCTAGGGGTTGCCCCATGTAGGTGCCGGGCTTTAGCCCGGCAAGCCGGCTTGCCAGTCCCTCTTCTTCGGCAACCCCACCAGCCGCGTTTCCGCACGGCCCTTGGGTTTCGTTTGATGTTTCGCTTATCGCCTGCCCTTCCCGCTCCCGCGCCTCCGCCTGACGCCTCTTCAACCGCTCAGAGAGCACACCAGTCCGCCCAAGCCTCTCCACACTGAAATCAAATCCATTCCCCATATCCACCCACTCTACCACACCGCAATTTCTCTACTCCCGCCACCGGTCTTAGCTATACGGGCCTCAAGTTTTCGATTCCGCCACCGCCTGAATGCTTTCCTGCATCCTCGCGATCCTGGCTCTGCCCTTCGCCGACCCCTCCACAACGCCTTCTAAATTCTCCATCCATTCCGGCAGCCTCATTACCTTACGAAACTGCTTCAGATACGGCTGAATCTTTGCATATCGGAAGTACATCTCCTGGCATGTGTCATACACAATTCCCTCGCTCAACACGCCGTGCTTCACAAACGCGCACACCATGTCCCAACACCCAAAGACCTGCAGCACAAATCCAGTTTCCTGCCCGCCCTTGCGTACGATTCGCACCAGTTCTTCCGTCGAACTGGGCAGGAACTGTCCGCCCACAAAGCTGCACGCTTGCCGCATCACCGCCTCCCGCCGCAATTCATACAACTTCAAGATCAACTCCACCTGCTCCGCTGTCGCCTTCTTCATCGTCCTCCCCCGTTTCCTCTTAGGTCCACTGCCTAGCCAATCTAGCTGCTGTCCTCTAATATTCCCGCTACACTCTCGCCAATGCCACCCGTCGCCCGGCTCCTTGTCCTTCTCTTGTTAGCCGTTCTTAGCTTGCAATCCGGACACGATGCCAATGCTCCAACATCCCCGCCTAAGCCTGACCATATCCTCATCTTAAAATCCGCCCGCACGCTATCCCTGATGAATGGTGCTCAGAGCATCAAATCCTATAAGGTCGCGCTCGGCTCCGAACCCGTCGGTGCCAAAGACCGCCAGGGCGATCACAAGACTCCCGAAGGCCTCTACTCCGTCGACCGCAAACTCGACCACAGCCAGTTCCATCGCGCCCTTCACCTCTCTTATCCCAGCCCCGCTGATCGCGAGCACGCTAAAAAGCTCGGTGTCTCTCCTGGCGGCGATATTGAAATCCACGGCCTCCCGGACAAATATGCGTGGCTCGGAAGCCAGCATCGTCACGTCGACTGGACGGATGGCTGTATCGCCCTAACCAACGCCGAGATCGACGAAATCTTCCCGCTCATCCCGGTAGGTACTCTCGTAGAAATCCGCCCCTAACCTCACCGCAAATCTCTCAGTGTCCTCTGCGCTCCGACCTCCGCGTCCACTGTGCTAAGCTTTTTCCTCTTCTCAACTTCGCTCATTTCCCTTCTCAGAGACACCATCTTTGCGCCACACCGCATCTCAATACTTTTGACCCTCTTTCATGCCTATGCTACGTTGCTAGAGACACGTAAAATCTTCCTATTCTAAGGAGCTGACGTTATTTTCCTGCTGACCGCGCTCTACATCGGTAACATCTTCGACATCATTGAGCAGACCGGATGGGTCGCTCGCGGCGTTCTTGGCCTTCTTCTGCTCTTCTCTCTCATCTCTTGGGCGCTTATCTTTCAGAAGCTTGGCCTCTTCGGACGTATCGCTCGTCAGAGCGACCAATTCCTCAGAATTTTCCGCGCCACCAAAGGCGTCGCCAATCCGCAAGGACTCATCTCTGCCGGCTCTCCCTTCTCCAACGTCTATGCCGCCGGCTACCGTGAACTGCAAAGCCAGGTCTCCAATCCCGGCACTACCTCCCCGCAAAAAGTGAAAAGCATCCAAGCCGTCACCGTCAGCATGCAGCTTGCCTCTTCCGAAGAAGTTCGCCGCGCTGAAAAAGGCATGTCCTGGCTTGCCACCACCGCTGGAGTTGCGCCTTTCATCGGGCTCTTCGGCACCGTTTGGGGCATCATCGATGCCTTCTCCGGACTTGGCACTTCCGGCGCCGCCAGCCTTCGCGCCGTTGCTCCCGGTATCGCCGAAGCGCTGGTTACTACCGCCGCCGGCCTTTTCGCCGCTATCCCCGCCCTCATCGCCTACAACTATTTCCTTCAACACATTCGCGATTTGGCGCAGCGCCTCGACACCTTCGCCCTGGAATTCGCCGCCCAAATCGAAAAAACCTTCTCCTGATATGCGCACCACCCACGCACCACTCTGCAAACGAATCACGCCGACTGACCGTCTGCGCCACTCGCGCCACGCCAGCGCCGTAGGCGCGGCACAAGTTAGCCCAGCGCGTAAGCGCTGGGACCGTTCTAGAACGCTCGCCGAGCGCCGTAGGTGCGACACTTCCTTTTTCCGCGCGCACCAGGCGAATCCCGTCGTTCCGAGCGAAGCGAGAAATCCCTCTTCGATCCTTGCGTCTTGCCACGCCGTGAATCTTCCTGATATCCGATATCCGATATCTGCTATCTACTTCCCGGAGGCCCCATGCCTCAACTAACCAAATCCACCCAATCCTCCCTCTCCGAAATCAACATGGTCCCGTTCATCGACGTGGTCCTGGTCCTTCTGATCATCTTCATGATCACCGCGCCCATCCTGCAATCCGGCATCGAAGTCGACGTCCCCAAAACGCACACCGTCAAAGAAATCAATCAGGATCATCTCGTCGTCACCATCGACAAAAATCAAACTCTCTATCTTGGCAACAGCCCCATTAACGTTCACGATCTTCCCGCCAAGATCAAAGCCCAGCAAAAGCATCCCAACGACGCCATCTTTCTTCGTTGCGATCAAACTGTTCCCTTCGGCGCTTTCGCCGGTGTCATCGACTCGCTCCGCCAGTCCGGCGTCTCCAATATCAGCATCGTCACGCAACCCATCACGGATCGCGACCGATGAGTCGTGCGCGCAAGATTTCATAGCCCGTCCGTTCTAACACTATGTCGTACGCGCCCTACAACAATGACGACCTCACCCTGAAGCGATTCATGGTGTATTCCGTCATTCTGCACATCGTTCTGACAGCCACTATGCTTATCGGTGTTTACGTGCAGCGCAAAGGCACTCCTTGGGGCGACGTGGGCGGCGGCTCGGGCGATCCCGCAGTCAAGGTCAATCTCGTTTCACCGGCAGGAATTCCCATGCCGAAGCCAAACATTTTTACCGATAGCCCGGTTATCGATCCAACCAAAGGCCTGGACAAAGCGGAGCCTCCCAAGCCTCCTGAAATCGAAACCGACGCCTTGAAAATTCCCAAGTTCGACCTCAAGGACAAAAAGCCTCTTCCCCCTTCCAAGCCTTCCAAAGTTTTGGAAAATAAGGTGCCGCGCCCCGATAACTCCATTAAATATGGTCAAGGCGGCCAGCTGAGTTTGCCTTCCGGCTATGCTCCATCCCCCGGTGCGCCTTCCAGTGGACTCGAAGTCAAAGGTCAAGGTGGTGGAGATTTCGCCAGTCGCTATGGCTGGTACGTTGAATCCGTTAAACGCGCCATCGCCCAAAATTGGATGCAAACTACCATCGACCCCGCCGTTCGTTCCGCGCATCGCGCCAAGACCACCGCCACCTTCACGATTTACCGCGATGGCTCCATCAAAAACATCCGCATCTCCGAGTCCAGCGGCAATCGCTCCATGGACGATTCCGCCCAGCGCGCACTCCTCAGCATCGATAAACTCCCGCGCCTCCCTAGCGATTATTCCGGCTCCTCCGTGGACGTAATCTTCGATTTCGACCTGAGCATGATGCGATGACCACCCAGCATCCCGAAACCGCATCCCGTAGCACAGCCATTCCTGCTTGCCCTGATCCCCAGCGAAGGGGCTGTGCTCTCCCGAATCCGCGCGTAGCAACCACCCACTGTCATCCCGACCGGACTGCTGGCGCCGTTTGCCAGCACGCAGCGGAGGGATCGCAGCAACATTTCGGCTGCACCTACCCTCCTGCTATCCGTCCGCAGCCCCACGTTTTCCTCACCCCCGCTCAATTCCCCCATGACGAACCGCACCTCTATCCTCTATTCTTAATAGTCCAGCCTGTTCCACTCCGGAGGCACTCTTGTCCGTGAAAAAGCACGGCGTTTCTTTTCCTGCGTTCTTTGCGCTTTTTATTTTCGTCGCTCTTCCCGCATCCGGCCAAGAAGCCCAGCCATGGTTTCGTACCGGCACCGGCCTCGGCGTCGACAAGCCGCGCATCGCCGTTTCCACTTTTGTTCCCAAGTCCGATAACGCCACCAATCACACCACCCTCTTCACCACCGTCGTTCGCGACGATCTCGCCTTCAGCGGCATCATCGAACTCGTCAGCCCCAGTTTTTATCCCACCACCAATCTTCCTTCGCAGCCCGGCGAACTCCGCAATCTCACCTGGACCGATCCTCCCATGAACGCCAACTACGTCGCCTTCGGCAATCTTTCTGAATCCGCCACCGAAGTCACCATCCCCGCCTGGATGTTTGATGTTCGCAGCACCAGCACCCAGCCCGTCGTTGGCAAGGTCTATCGCGGCGCGCCTACTGACGCCCAAGTTCGCAAATTTGCTCATCAATTCGCCGACGAAATCATCAGCCAACTTACCGGCGGCCTGCCCAGCATTTCCTCCACGCAAATTGCCTTCATCAGTTCGCGCACTGGCACCAAGGAACTTTGGATTATGGATTACGACGGCTCCAACCAGCATCCGCTCACTTCGCTGAAAACCATTTCGCTCACGCCGCGCTGGTCTCCCGATAATTCGCGCATCGCCTTCACCTGTTTCGAGAAGGCTGGCGGCGCCACTTCCGCACAAATCTGCATGTACTCCTTCGACGCCAACAAAATTGTTTCCTTCGCGCGCTACAAGGGCACCAATAGTTCGCCCACCTGGTCGCCCGACGGCTCGCAAGTTATGTTCTCGTCTTCCATGCAAGGCCCCGCGGACCTTTACGTCAGCGATGCCAGCGGCAATCGCCCCAAGCGCATCACCTTCTCCTCCGCCAACGCTGCCAACACCTCCCCCGCATGGAATCCAAAGACCGGTCAATCCGTCGCCTATGTCAGCGATCGCGGTGGCGTTCCGCAGCTCTATCTCATGAACGCCGACGGCACCAACTCCCAGAAATTTGATTTGCCAGACATGGGTTACGTCATCGATCCCGCTTGGTCGCCCAATGGACAACTGCTTGCCTTCAGTTGGCGCCGGCCCAGTGGTAACTACGACATCTACATTATGGACGTCATCTCTCGTAAGACCATCGAAATCACTCGCGATTCCGGCCGCAACGAACGCCCCTGTTGGGCTCCCGACGGCCGCCACATCGTCTTCGAATCAACTCGCGGAGGCTCTCGCCAGATCTGGACCATGCTCGCCGACGGCAGCGCCGCTCGCCAGCTCACCACCACGGGTCACAACGAATCTCCCAACTGGTCCACCAAATAGAAATGCCCACCCCCGCCCACCCAATCCCGCCTCGTAGCACAGCCATTCCTGGCTGTGCTCTCCCAGGCCGGCGCCGAGCCACAACCTCGTCAGCCGGCACTCCGTCATTCCGAGCGGAGTTTCGCAGCGAGCTCTCTGCGCCACCGCGCGTCCTCTCCTCGATGAAATCCCTCTTCGATCTCAGCACCTCGCACACTGTCATCCCGACCGGAGAGCTGGCGCCCTTTGCCAGTTCGCAGCGGAGGGATCGCGGCAACATCCGCAATACTTGCCTCCCAACGAAGCGCCTTCTCCCCCGTTATCTTTTCGCGCATTGTTCACCCATCACACCCCTGCACTCGCCATTCCATGTACAATGTATCGCATCACGACATATTCCCCGAACCTGGCCCTCAGGTGTTACCATCTACCGAACCGGTCGGCCCAACACGGGATACTTCACTGTCCAGGAGGACTCGTATGACTCAGGTGTTCCGCGCTCACTTCCGCGCTATCTCGATTGCTGCTTGCACGCTGCTTTTGTTCGTCGCTGGCTGCTCCAAGAAACCGACGCTCCCGCCGCCTTCGACGTACACGCCGCCGCCATCGGCCACCAAGCCGACCGCTTCGATTTCCGCGGATCGCACCACCATCAACAGGGGTGATTCCGTAAAGCTTTCTTGGACCACTACCGACGCTCCGAACGTTTCTATCGCGCCGGAAGTGGGCGCAGTCACTGCGCAGGGTTCCACCACCGTCACGCCCGGCGATAGCACCACTTACACCATCACCGCCAGCAGCGCTGGCGGCAACGCCGACGCCAGCGTCCGCATCACTGTCTCCGCCCCTGCTCCTCCACCCGCCGAGACTTCCTTGACCGGCGACGAACTCTTCTACAAGGAAGTGCGTGACGCCTACTTCGATTACGACAGCGCCGAGATTCGTCCCGACGCTCGTCAGAATCTTGCCAAGACTGCCGATTTCCTCAAGGCCAATCCAACCATTCGCGTCAACATCGAAGGCCATTGCGACGAGCGCGGCTCCACCGAATACAACCTCGCTCTCGGCGTACGCCGTGCCAATGCCGTTCGCGCCTACATGGTCAGCCTCGGCATTCCTGGCGACCGCATGAACCCGGTCAGCTTCGGCAAGGAAAAGCCCTTCTGCATGCAAGCCTCCGAAGAGTGCTACGCCCAGAACCGCCGCGGCCACTTCGTCCCGGCTCACCCATAGCCACAACGCATCACCCAACTCTCAACGTCACGGTAGGGGCACAATACATTGTGCCCCTTCTCCACGCCTATTCTCCGCGGCACCTCGACACGTCCGCCGTGGCAGCATTTCCAAACAGTCGGCCACCTATCTACTTCTCGCACGTCATTCCGAGCGCAGCGAGGAATCCCTCTTCGATCGCGGCCTCTTGCCACGCACTGTCATCCCGACCGAAGTGCTGGCGCCGTTTGCCAGCACGTAGCGGAGGGATCTTGGCACTACCTCGAATATTCACCGACCATCACGAGTTCATTTCTTCCCTAACTCCGTTCCCCCTCCGAAACTCCTCCATTCTCCCTAATACAACCACTTGCCCCCGCGCCTCTCTCACATTAAATTGGTTATAGACATGACTTCATCGCCTACTTCTTTCTTCTCTCGTCTCCGTGGAGGAACGACCATGCGTACACGCAATATCGCCTACTTTGGTGGCGCCATGCTTCTCAGCGCTCTTGCCGGCAGCCTTATCGGCCCTCGCCCCGCCATGGCCGTCGCCCGCGAAATCATCGAACTCCAGCGCGATGTCACCAGCTTGCTGCAAGGTCAAAAAGATCTCGCGCAGCAAATGACCCAGGATCACACCGTCCAGAAGACCCTCATCGAGCAGTCCGGCGACACGGTTCGCCAGCTCAACTCCACCATGAGCAGCCTTCAGAAATCCGTGCAAGACGTCCAAGCCAATTCCGGCGCGCGTCTCGATACCATGTCCACGCAGGTCCAGGGACTCTCCGACAATCTCGAAGAAATTAAATCGCGCCTCGGCAAGGTCAATCAGCAACTCGTCGACCTGCAAAACTCCGTACAAAATATCGATGCCCGCATGTCTGGCGGCTCTCCCAGCAACGTTCCTTCCAGCGCTCCCACCGGCGGTTCTCCCAATCCCGGCTCCGCTTCCTTGGCGCCTTCTGGCGGCTCCGGCGCTCCTCCATCCGCCGACACGCTCTATTCCAACGGCCTTCGCGACATCACCAGCGGCAAGTACGACCTCGCGCGTTCTGAATTTCAAGATTATTTGCGCTACTACGGCGATACCGATCTCGCGTCCAACGCACAATTTTACCTTGGCGAAATTGCCTATCAACAAAAGCAGTACGAACAGGCCGTCGCCGAATACGACAAGGTCCTTACCACCTACCCCAAAAGTTTTAAGTTGCCTTCCGCTCGCCTGAAGAAAGGCATGGCGCTCATCGAACTAGGCCAGAAAAATCCTGGCGTCCGCGAACTTCGTGAAGTCGTCAAGCGCTACCCCGGCACAGAAGAAGAACGCCGCGCCCGCGCCCGCCTAAAAGACCTAGGCGTCTCCGTAACCGCCACCGCCGCCCACTAATCCTGATTCCAAGTTGCAGTAACGCTAGTCCTTCGTATTCTCCGTGTCCTCCGTGCTCCGACCTCAGTGCCCTCTGTGTTAAGTCTTTCCTCCTCGGCATTCCTTCCGAACTCCGAACTCCGCGCTTCCTCTGCGAACTCTGCGTCTCTGCGTTATCCTTTTCTTTTCCTACTTCTCCCCCATCACCGCATAACTCACAAACGCGAATTCCTTCCCATCTGGCGACCACGACGGCACATTCATCGTTCCTTGCCCTCCAAACAATTTCGCCACCACCCGAATCTTCTTGTCCTTCATCGTCATCATCCGCAGTTCCACATCTTTATTCTCCGGATGCCCCTTCACGCTCGCATCAAACGTAATAAATACCATCCGCTCCCCATCCGGCGAAAAATGCGGAAACCAATCATTCCCCTCCCCAAATGTCACTTGCTCTTGCTCGCTTCCGTCCGCTTTCATCCGCCAGATTTGCATGTGCCCCGTTCTCTCCGAATTGAAATAAATATATTTTCCATCCGGCGAATATTCCGGTCCATCATCCAACCCCGGCGCCGTCGTCAATCGTTTCTCATCTCCACCCGCAGGCGAAATCGCATAAATATCAAACTCCCCGCCGCGCTCGCCCACAAACGCCAGCGTCTTCCCATCCGGCGACCATCCATGCCAGTAAGACGGCGCATTCTTGGTCACCAACTGCGGCGTCCCACCGGTGATCGGCAGCACATATACCTGCGACGTATGCTCCGCATTCTGCGATTGATCGCTCACCACCAATGTTTTCCCATCCGGTGAAATTCCATGATCGTTGTTGCATCGCACCGCAAATCCGGTATCAATCGTCTGGGTCGTTCCGCCCGTCACCGCCAGCGTTTCAATCTTTCCATTCCGATTGAACAGCAGCCTTTTCCCATCCGGCATCCAGTTCGGTGCCTCAAATCGTCCCTCCGTCACATAAATCGCCCGGCGGTCCCCCGACTCCGCATTCATAATCTCCATCATGCTGTACAGCCTCAACCCCTGTGGCACAGCCATTCCTGGCTGTGCGACGTTTTTCTTATCTTTGCTGTCAGCTGTAGACTGGTGGCTGTCGGCCTTCTTCACCTCCACCTTCGAAAACTCTGCCTTCTCCACCACATCCTTCTCGTGGCTGCACAGCCCAATCCCCACGTAAAGTTGCCCCTCAAATGCAATCCCGGGGCTCGCCGCCGCCAACTGAAACTTTCCATCCTCTCCCGCCACCCACATCGTGAAGTAATCCCCGTGTTTTTCAATCTTCACCCGTTTTGGTGCATTCACGATCGTCTGCACCTCATGCGTCGCTCCGCCCTTCTCATTGCGAAATTGCAGCGACGTCAATCCGTTCCCATGCAGCGCCACATCCACATACGCCGCATCCGCATCCAAACTTTGCCGCACCATCAACATGGCCTTCCGGTGCTCGTTCTTCCCCACTCCCAAAAACGAAATGTCCGCCGTCAACACTACATTCGAGTCAGCATCCACACGCTTCCACGCAAACTGAAACGCATCCGCCGCGCCCCACACATTCTCCCCACTCCCCGCCATCGTGTACGTCCCCTTCGCCGCATCAAACTCCACGTCCCCCGCATGCAACACAGTCCCCACATCCCCACTCCCCTCAAACTCCCCCACCGCCTTCCACGTCCCCTGCGCAAAGCTAGCCGC
>Ga0210396_10007376_pt1 | contig 10462 bp, 7 predicted proteins | sample IncBWH17OmetaG_FD_155466 | JGI IMG/M metagenome (GOLD analysis project Ga0210396, IMG submission 155466) | Forest soil microbial communities from Barre Woods Harvard Forest LTER site, Petersham, Massachusetts, United States - Inc-BW-H-17-O ... | reverse complement strand
GTTCCCGATAGAGACGGACAGTTCTCCATTCGCGTCACTTCGCAGCTCTCTCAGCTTCCGGTTTTTGTTCGAGCCGGTTCAATTTTGCCTCTCGCACCTTTGGTGCAAAGTACAAACCAGACTCCGAAAGGCCCGTTGACTCTTCGCGTCTATGCCGGAGATGAATGTTCGGGCGAGCTCTACCTCGACGATGGAAAAACATATGCCTTCCAGCACGGAGGTTTTCTCCGTATGAAATTCACATGCCGGATGAGCACCAACGGAATGCGTCTAAGCATTGGTTCGCATGAGGGGTCCTATCCTGCGTGGTGGCAGCAAGTACGCGTCGAGATCTATGGTTTCACGCCCAAACTCGGCGAAGTTTTCGTGAATACCAAAAAAATATCAGCCCACATAAATACTGAACCTCAAAGCCTTGGATTCGTCATCGATGATGATGGCCATGGAGAAGGAATCGAGATCAGGTAGCTCGTAATGTGAGAGGTAGAAGTACTGTGCCTAAAGCGATAAATTCTGAAGACTTACCGATGTTGCGTTGAAGCAGGCCAATTCCAGAGAAAAACGGCATGGGCTGAATGATGGCGCGGGACTGTATTTGACGGTCATGCCGGACGGCCTGGGAATCGGGAAAGAGCGCACGATATAGACAGTCTCCATCTATGGCAGTAGAATCTCTACATCCACATGGCCGAAGATCCGAAGTACCAGAACCGCATCGAGCTGTTGCAGGGAACGCTGGACATGCTGATACTGCAGTCTCTGCAGCGCGAACCCATGCACGGCTACGCCATCGCGCAAGTGATCCGCAACCGGTCCGGCGAAGTGCTCACCGTGGAGACCGGTTCTCTCTACCCGGCTCTGCATCGTCTCGAAAGACAAAAATGGGTAAAGTCCGAATGGAAGGTGACCGAAAGCAAACAGCGGGCAAAGTATTACCAGCTCACCGCTCTCGGGAAGAAGCAACTGACGGCTGACCACCAGCGTTGGCTTCAGTTGGTGCGCGCTATCGGTGCTGTCATGGAGCCGGAGGTGCAGCCGTGAAGCCGTGGCGATGGGACCGGGCGAAGGAGAGCCTGTCCGAGGAGCTTGAGTCTCATCTGAAAATGGCAATCTCTGATCGCGTTGTCCGAGGGGAAGATCCGGCACAAGCACGCACGGCCGCCTTGCGTGAACTCGGCAACGTGCCACTCATCGAGGACGTTACACGCGATCACTGGGGATGGCTATGGCTGGAAAACCTGCTGCACGATATTCATCATGCGTTTCGCCGCCTGCGCCGGGCTCGCGCATTCACTGCGACCGCTGTGCTCACGCTGGCCTTCGGCATCGGCGCCAACCTCGGCGTATTCCAACTGCTCTACAGCGTGATTCTCGCCGATCTGCCCGTCCCCCATCCGGAAGAACTTGTCAGAATCCACGTTGCACCCACCCCCTTCGATCAAAGCTGGACGATCTCCTATCCTGCATACCAGCGACTGCGCGCCGCCACTCCCGATATTCCCCTGATGGCGACCGCCTATGCGCAGGACGCCACTCTTGATCTCCCCAACCGCGCGTCGATAGTCGCCTCCCTGGAGCCTGTTTCCGACAACTACTTCAGAGGTCTTGGCGTTGCTCCGGCAGCGGGCCGGTTGTTCGTGCAGGCCGATGAACGCATGGGGCAGGATGAGTGGCCCGCCGTGCTTCGCTACGACTTTGCACGCAAGACGTTCGGCTCCGCGCAGCAGGCCGTAGGCCGGCACATTGTTCTGAATGGCCGCGCATTTGTTGTGATCGGCGTCGCACATCGCAGATTCCTCGGCGATAAAACAGGACGCGCTCCCGACATCTGGTTCCCTCTTGCGCTGCAGAGCACCGGCGCATTTGCCTTTTCATGGGACTCGCTTGGACCGGGCCATGATGTCGCGCTCGACAAGCCCTGGTATAACCAACCCACTATCTTCTGGCTTGATCTCACGGCGCGCATTCCCCCGGCTCGCCGCGCCGCGGTCCTTGCGCATTGGGATCAGGTCTTTCGCAATGATCGGGAACTGATGACGGAGGCGACTCCTGATCCCGCTGTAAAAGCCGCACTCTTGCGCACCACGACGACCGTAGCGCCCCTCAACGAGAACGGCATGAGGAAAAGATTCACGACGCCTCTGACGCTGCTGATGGCGCTCTCCGCCTCCATCTTCCTTGTCGGATCGCTGAACCTCGCCAATCTCCAGCTTGCCCGGCTCAATGCACGCGCGCATGAACTCGGTGTGCGTATGGCGCTTGGAGCCAGCCGCGCCAGGCTTGTCCGTCAGCTTGTGATTGAGGATGCGCTTCTTGTTGCCGTTGGCGCCCTCTGCGCGTTTGCACTCGGCCGGGCGGCAAGCGACATTCTCATTCGTTGGGCTTCCAACCGCAATTCTCCTTTCACCTTCGATCTGCATTTGAACTTGCCAATCGCAATCCTTGGCGCGGGACTTATGCTGCTGTCTCTGCTGTGCTTCAGCATTTTTCCGGCCGTCATCTTCATCCGCGCCGGCGTCTCGCGGACGGCAGGATCGGGTGCTAAGGTTGCCGGCATCTCCCAAACTGCGCGCCAGCGACTGGGTTCCAATGTGCTGCTCAGCACGCAGGTCAGTCTCTCGCTTCTGCTTTCAACCATGTCGGCATGTTTTGCCGCGACGCTCGTGCATTGGGAAACGGTGGACGTGGGCATGGATCGTGAGCATGTGCTGATTGTGCGCCCGGATATGCACGAACCAAGGTATACCGACCATCGTGATACGTTGCCCCTGCTCTACAACCGGATTCAGGAGCGTCTGCAGGCTCTCCCCGGTGTGCGCAGCGCGTCGGTTGGAATGTGCTCCGGCATTCACTGCGGCTGGAACACCGCCATTTACGTCCATGGCCGCAGCGACCTCACCAATGGGCAGGTGCACGGGCAGGAAGATCATGTCGGCCCCGGCTTTTTCGACACCCTCGGCATTTCGCTCCTGCGCGGCCGTGTCTTTTCTTCGAGCGATACCGACAGCACCCAGCGCGTCGCCGTCATAAGCCGTGCCTACGCGCGCCAGCTCTTTGGAGATGCCGACCCCATCGGACAGTGGATCGGCTACGAACCGGCTCCCAATGACCACAAGTTTTTGATCGTTGGAGAAGTCGCCGACGCGCGCCTCAACGGGCCCGAGCGCGACGCCCCGCCCATGGTCTACATGAGCATCGATCAGAATCCAGCCCCGGCAAACGCCATCCGCGTTCGCGCCACCGGCGACCCAACGCGTTTATCCGAGAGCGTTCGGCAGGCGCTGCATCAGGTCGACTCCACCCTGCCGATCGATGAAATCGTCCCCATGGCCACCGATCTGAACGGCGATCTCGGCACCGAAAACCTGCTCGCGCGCCTCGCCGCTATTTATGCGAGCCTCACGCTCTTGCTCCTCGCCATTGGCTTTTACGGTGTCATGTCGTCCCGCGCTTCGCGTCGCAAGAACGAGTTCGGCATCCGCCTCGCGCTCGGAGCCACGCGGCGTCACATACAGATGCTCATCGTCGGCCAGACCGCGCGCATACTTCTTGCTGGCATCCTGCCCGGCGTAATTCTATCCGTCCTTGCGATGCGCGCAGCCAGCCATCTGCTCTACGGAACAGCCAGTGCCAATTCGCTCGCCGTCATCGCGGCAAGCATCGTGCTCGCATTTGCCGGTTCCGTTGCCTCGCTCATCCCTGCGCGCCGCGCGGCATTTGCCGATCCTCTGGAAACGCTTCGCAGCGAATGAAGCTCACGCTTCTCTATACAGGTAGGCTTCGGCGAGCACACCTCTTGCATGGAGCGATCCGACTTAATCGATTTCGACTGCCGGATAGGCTTCGACGTACTCCTCGCCGTTGCAGCCCAGGTAGGCGACCGTGCGAGCAGCAAAGTCCACGTCATAGCTCACGACTCCAGCGCGCCAGGAAGCCGCGAGGAACTCAGGAAATGTGCTTTCGCCGGCCTGATCAACTCGTAGAGCCTTAATCAGGGCCTCTCGATCGAAATCCGGTACGTCCACTGTGCCCGATACAAGGGGTGCACCCTGCATCACAACGGCTCCCTGGTCGGTCAGGAACAAGCTTTGGCACGCAGGGAGTGACCAGATATTGCGAGTGACTCCAGCCCGTCGCAGACTCTCGGCAAGATAGGGAAATCCTCCTACCTTCGGGCGAATGGCTGCCGCCTTCTGCATCGCCGTGTTCAGATTATCGATTGCGTTGCTCATCAAATCTTCTCCTTGGGTTGTGGGTGAAATGGCTATCTGGTGTCACTCAAGGGGAACTTCGCGAATCTGATGATGGTTCACTAGCTTGCCGAGTAGGTGGCGAAGGGCCGCTCGTTCGTCGGCGTCGAGGCAGGCGAAGAACTTCTGATCGTTTTGATCGGCGATCTGTGCCAGTTCAGGAACAACGCGCCGTCCCGCACCGGCCAATGAGAGTATCTGGACCCGATTGTCCTGGGGTTTGATCCTGCTCCTGATCCAACGCTTCGACTGGAGTTTATCGATGACCTTGGAGATCGCACCGCGGGTCATCGTAAGAGCTTCGGCCATCTCTCCGGGCGTTGCCTGACTCCGGTCCCAGAGGTGACGCAGCAGAACCCACTCGGCGACGGATGCACGCCTCGATTGAAGGGACCGGGCAAATTCGTCCGAGACCACATTCGATACTCGACGAAGCCAATACCCTAGGTGGCTCTCAAGCCCGGATATGGACGAAGCGATAGGATCAATAGTTTCCATGGAAACTATTATGGTTTTCCATGGAAGCCGCTGTCAACTGTTTTTGGGAATATCGACTTCGGGAATGCGTTGCGAAATCCTCCTGCTTCAAAGCCCGCATCGCCGACCGTGAGGATATTAAGCAGCCGTGACATTCCAGTTAAGCCAACGACGCCATATTCGGCGTCGACACTTCGTTTCATTTTGACTCCCCTTCGACACGTGATCGTCCCTCGCAGTTTGCCAACCTCTTTGGTTTCAGCAAACTGATTAATCTTCCCTCTTCTGCAAATCTGTGGCAAGCAAATTGCTCAATAGGTGGCAATTGGTCAGGTTCCGGCTGCTCGAAGCATCGTTGGCCGACAAGCTGTCGATGCGAATGCGGCGAATTCACAGAAGGGAAACTCTATGGATATCTGCAGACCGCAAGACGAAATGAGTGGCGAGTTCCTTGCTGCTTCCGCAGCCGATGAAGTTCTTGTTACGGCGGCCAAATCCGGGGATGGGCCCGCCTTTGCGGAGTTGTGGGAGCGGCACTCGAAGAGGGCATTCAAAAAGGTCCACCGGATCACGCGAAACCAGGCCGATACGGAAGACGCAATCCAGGAAGCCTGGATGAAAGCCTACCTGCATCTGAATACCTTCGATGGCAGGTGCGCTTTTTCGACATGGTTGACGCGTATCGCAATCAATTCCGCGCTCATGACGCTACGCAGGAGGCGTTCCCGTCCTGAAGCTTGTATGGAAGTCATGGATCAGGGAATCTGGCGGCCGCGAGACGCTGTAGACCAGGGAAAGAACGCTGAGCAGCACTATTTGAAACAAGAGAAGGTGGAGCGTTTAAGGCGAGCGATCCGCGGTTTAAAGCCAAGTCTGCGATCGGTCATCGAGATTCATCAATCGAGTGATGGCCAGGTAAAAGAAATCGCTGAGATCGCTGGCATCTCGATCTCCGCAACAAAGTCTCGTTTGCTGCGTGCCCGAATCAATCTGCGTAGGCGTCTGGAATGCCAGAGCCCGGCGGCTTGACTCAAAGCCGGAACAGTCACTTAGGAGATCCACGATGAATAGACATTCATTCTTTAAGTCCACATCAGCTTCCGCAGGAATAGCTGCAACCGCCAGCGCAACGTCCCCGGACACTGACGTACAAAACGCGGAATCGCGACCGAGCTTTCGTCGCCCGAAAGAAATTCTGCCCGTGCCCACACCGCAGGTAAAGTATCAGCACGCACAGTCTGGAGTTCCCGATACGCTGATGACGCGCGAGGCTACCGGACTGCTGCATGAATTCAGCACCCCTCTACTGTTTAACCACTCGCATCGCGTCTTTTTCTGGGCGAACGAACTAGGCCGTCAAAGTGGTCACCCGTACGATCAGGAGTTGCTGTTTATCTGCGCGGCCTTCCATGACATGGGGCTTCTGAAAGAATTCTCGAGCGCCGACGATCGCTTCGAGGTTGACAGCGCGAATGCCGTTCGCCAGTTCCTCGAGCATCACAATGTGCCGGCAGCCCGCATTCAGGTTGCCTGGGATGCGATCTCGCTGCACACAACCCCTGGAATCGTCGCCTACAAGCCCATCGAAGTCGAGCTGCTCTACAACGGTGTCGGACTCGATGTTCTCGGCATTGGATACGAGCACTTCCCGGAAGAGCTGCGGAAGAAAGTCGTCGCCCTGTATCCCCGGGTGAACTTTAAGCAGGAGATCGCGAAGGCCTTCCTCGGCGGCTTTGAACACAAAACACAGACAGCGGAGGGAACCTGCAACGAAGACATCTGCTCGCATTTTATTCGCAACTACAAGCGAAGCAATTTCTACGACCAGATCCGGAACTCCCCTTTCCAGAACACATAGCTCCACCGCCATTTAACCGGGAAGGAACGCAATGGCAAATCAGACCGGTCGCTGACTGCACATCACGTCAATGTGGGTTGGCCCTAAAGGTCATTGAGTTTGTCCGCCACGCATTGCAGGTCCGGGCATGCGTGGCTTTTTTTTCCTCAATGGCAATCTATAACCCAGGTTCAAGACACTCATAATAGATGAAGTTGCTATTTAAAATAGGCTTCCAATAAGATCTAAGGCGAAGTGGACGGCGCCCTGTGCCGTCGAATCATCCAATTCCAAATCATCATGACCGCAGAGGTCGCAACAATCGTTTCCGCCCAGATGAAGGAGACGTAGTCGCCAAAGACTCCCAGCGGCGGAACGGCAGGTTGAGCATTCCGAAGCGCGGGCAGGCCGAATAGCAGAGTAACGCAAAGCGACAAGGGTAAAAGTTCCAGCTTTTCGCTCGAGGCCAGTGCGCTAAGGCACATCAGCAGTACGCTCAAAGCCAGGCTCATCATCAACGTCATGAGCAAGACAGAAAACGCGATTACGTTGTCGGCTCGTCGAACGGCCAGATTGAATCCTTCAACTCCCTTTTTAGGGCGTTCCACTCTCTCTCCGTGAAACTTGAAACCTGGAATGGATGCGGTGATCGAAGAACTGATTGGCACAGGTTCACCGTTTTGCAGAGTGTCCGTTACAAAGTCATCAGCATGCTCATCCGGAGAGGCCGACTCTGGGATTGACGGTCGCTCGGCTTGGTTGTCGGGGCGCGCGACAGTCTTCTTGGTCACCGTGCTCCTGATCGCCGAACTATAACGATCAAAGGGATAATGATTCATATTGCCATCGACAGCAAAGACGACAACGAAGGGACTGATGCGCTTTCCATGCGGAAACTCGATCTCCTGGGGGCCCAGAATCCCGTTGACGAAGAACTTCAAGTCCTCTGACGGTGTGACCGGATCCTTCGCAAGATTTCCGCTCAGGCGAAGGCTCACACGGGTTGTAATCTCCGATTTTGCAAGATCGACGGCGATGACCTGGAAGGAGAGCTCAATATAACTCCCCGTCGGGAGCTCTTCGTTCAAGTGCAGGGATCTCCGCTCGCTCTCGTTCACGTTGTGCATCAGGGTTACCGAATAGATGACCATGATCGAAAGAACAAATACAATCTTCCCTTTGTGCTTCCAGACTTCCAAAACTGGTCTCCTGACGCCACGAGGAAATGAGACAGCGTTGGCTTTGCGTTCGAGCAATGGCAGCAAGCCGAGTCAACACCATCGCGTGGGAATCAAATTCCGGTAACCACCGGAACGAATAGCAGGCTTGACCTGTGAAAGCTACTGACAGTTTTGCCAGTAGCACTCCCTTTAGGCTGAGGCCGCCACCGGTGCAGTCCGTCGGAGCGCTTTCCGGCAACAAATGGCTGTTAAACGTGATCGTGACCGGCCTGTGCGGCTAACATGATTGTCGAGCCAAAACCTGCCAATTCATCGGCGCTGGAAAAATCGCTTTCGCTGTGCGCTGAAACGTCAACGAAATCGGTCGACCTGCTTGAGAAATGCCGCTCGTCCCGGCGATGAGTGGCTTCGCTGGGATGAGTATCGCAGGCGTGGCACCCGGAGAATAGATGACGACATCAAGAAGAGATTTCCTGAAAACTACCGCAATCGTGGGTGCGGGAGTAGCGGTCGAAGGCGTTTCCACCCTCGCCGAACCAATCGGCATCACAGAAGGTGGCGTGGCCGCCCAACACGCTCGAACTGAGGAAACAACCGAAGCCGTGGAGTTCACACGCGGTATCGGCGTGTATCCCGGAGAGCCAGGCGCCGATTTCGCTCCTACACTCATACCTCAGACAGCGAATTACCGCAATCTTGCCCTTTTGCGCCCGGCTTATCACTCCAGTAGCTACGACTACAACTTGACCGCCCAGCTAGTGACGGACGGCATCAAAGCCGACCAATTACCGGAATGGATCGCCGTCTCCGACGCATCTCAAGGACCGCTTACCAAGGAAAACCGCGAAGTAATCGTCGACCACGCTCCCATGAATACGATGGAGATTCACGGAGCGCGTGCCCAGGTCGACATCCAACTCGCAGGCGGCAATGCGGCGCCAGAGATTGACCGCATCCAGCTCTTTGTCGTGTCACCATTCCAGGCATCTCCAGCCGCGCTCACGTTCACAGTGTCCGTTTCTGAGGATGGCCGTGCCTGGCAAGTGGCAGGCACTACTTCTGCGCCAAAGCCAGCCTCGACCGTTGGTTACCCCCCAGACTTCTGCCCCCCGAATCACTTCTTCACGCCTTTTATTTCGCTCAATTCCGTCAGCCGCAGCCGTTTCTATCGGATAGAGTGCTCGATGGCTTCCGCAAACAATCGTCTGTCAGCCGTCGATGCTACCTGGCGACTCGGCCAGGTGGCATTCTTCAAAGGCGATCAGCGTGTTGAGGTCGGTGGCCCCTACAGCTTCACGAGCGCCTGGATGAGCGCGGGTTCAGGAGAAGAGTGGGTTTATGTCGATCTCGGTTCTCACTGCGAGTTCGACAACGTGAAGCTCTATTGGATTGCCCGCGCCATTGAAGGTTCGGTGCAGGTCTCGGACGACGCCGAAAACTGGCGCGATCTTCAATCTCTATCCGGAGTGACCGGTCAGATTGACGAATTCAAACTGCCGCAACCGGCATCCGGCCGCTACGTGCGCGTCCTGATGACGCGACCCAGTTCTCCATTTGGTTATATTCTCAGCGAAATCGAGATACTCGGCCGCGGCGGATTTACGGCCCGCCCCAAACCTGCGCCAAGTTTTGGTGCGGACCGCAAACTGCTTCTCGCCGGGGGATCGTGGCGCATTCAACGGTCAAGCCTCGTCCAGGACGCAGGTGAAGCGCTCTCTAAGCCTGGCTTCCACGATGCGAACTGGCTGGTCGCCACCGTACCGGGAACGGTGTTGTCTTCCTATGCAAATGTTGGTGCGATTCCCGATCCCAACTTCGGACAAAATCAGCTTCACATCTCCGATTCCTATTTCTACTCGGACTTCTGGTACCGCACGGAGTTCACCGCTCCCTCGAAATCTCCGCAGCAATATGCATGGTTGAACTTCGACGGAATCAACTGGAAGGCCGAGGTATACCTGAACGGCGAGAAACTGGGCCGCATTGAAGGCGGCTTCATGCGCGGCCAGTTTGATGTGTCGAAGAAGATCCTTTCCGGCCGGGTGAATGCGCTCGCCGTGCGCATCGAAAAGAATACGACTCCCGGCAGCGCCAAGCAAAAAACATTCGAGGTCTGCGCCAAGAACGGCGGAGGCCTCGGAGCCGACAATCCCACGTACCACGCTTCCATCGGATGGGATTGGATCCCAACCATGCGCGGGCGCGATATCGGCATCTGGGGAGATGTCTCTCTCGCGCTTACCGAAGCCGTAACGATCGAAAACCAATTCGTCTCTTCCAGGCTTCCACTTCCGGATACATCATCCGCCGACCTGACACTGCAAGCGGATATTGTCAATCACCAGGCTCATCCGTTCAGCGGCACATTGCACTTCCAGTTGGGCGACATTCGAATTCAGCAACGCATTCAGCTCGCTCCCGAAGAACGAAAAACCGTCACTCTCGATCCATCGGCAAATCCCGCACTCCACCTGAAGAATCCCAAACTGTGGTGGCCTGTCGGTTATGGCGATCCGTATCTCTATGATGCGCAGCTTTCCCTGGAAGCCGGCGGAAAGACGATCGACAAGAAGACTTTCAAGGCAGGCATTCGCCACATGACCTACAGCGAAGATGGCGGCGATCTGCGGATATGGATCAACGGACGCAGATTCATCGCGCGCGGCGGCAACTGGGGATTCGGCGAATCGATGCTTCGCTACCGTGCACGCGAATAC
>Ga0210396_10007374_pt1 | contig 10463 bp, 7 predicted proteins | sample IncBWH17OmetaG_FD_155466 | JGI IMG/M metagenome (GOLD analysis project Ga0210396, IMG submission 155466) | Forest soil microbial communities from Barre Woods Harvard Forest LTER site, Petersham, Massachusetts, United States - Inc-BW-H-17-O ... | reverse complement strand
GCGCTGCTCTCCGGGCTACTGTTCATGGTCTTCCGGACACTGGCGAAGTAAGCGGCTCGGATAAGAGATCGGCGCCGGGAATACCCGGCGCCATTTCTATTGCGGGGTTATCTTATCGCTCGCGATTTCGCGTGCCTCTGCGGGATGGCGGCTGGCACGCAGCTCGCAGGCCGGGGGCGGATTCGTCATCTGCTTCTCAAAGACATGGAAGCTTGCCGTGCCGGATTGCAGCGTTGCCCAGTAAGAGGTGGGGCTGAAGATCGGCTTGTGCTGAGCGATGATCTGGTGCTCGAGGATACGAATGCCGCAGGCAAGATTCCGCTCTGGACTCAGGATGGTCTTCTGCGGGTCGTGCGCGGGCAGATCTTTGTCGGCTTTCCAGTCGAAGGCGCAACCATATCGCTTGCTGTCCTCATAGGTGAGTTGCAGCAGTCCTTCCTGACGAACGATTTGACCACTGACGTGATCAGGTACAGCGACTTCCGGTTCAGTGTGGCGGACATTTGAAGTGGCATTGAGGCCGGCCTCAGCGGCGGCCATGGCCTGAAACAAATAGGCCCACCAGGCGCGTTTGTCCTCTTCCTTCATGGTGTAGAAGGCTGGACAGTAACGGCGCACATCGCGGGGCACCCGGGCGGTGAGCATCGCGGGCGGCAGGCGGCGCTCAATGAAGATGTCCCAGCGCTTGTCCCAGGTGGGACCGCCCAGTTCGGCGGCTTGCACAGTCAGCGGGGTCGGCGGGGCTACCTTGACGGCGGGCGGCGCGGAAGCGACGTGGACGACGGCGGGCTTGGGATCGGCCTGGGTCCGGCGACATCCGTTACTGCCGAGAAACAGAAAAGTTATCGCGCAGATAGGGATGATCGCTGGTCGCACGCGAGTGGGGACACCTGACTCGGGGGAGGCAGTTCTAAGACCCCGCAAACCCAGTGGGAATTTGGGGAGAGCCAATTGGTCAGACGCCTGGAAAAGGCGGGACGTTGGCCGTCGTCTGGCTCCGATAGTATGAAGGCTGGAGTCTGAAAGGCTGATTTGGGCAGGCGGCGGCGACGCGGCTGCCCGTAACGCGATGAGTCTACGAGCAAAGATCGAAGCAGTGGTATATGCGGCGGAGGAACCTGTGACGCTGGCGCAACTGGCGGCGGTGTTCGCCCCGGAGGTCCGGGAGATTTGGCTGGCCGAGAAAAATGCCGAGCAGGACGCTGAACTTGCCGCGGCCGAGGATGCGGAGACGCCCGGCGCTGAGACTGAGGCGCCTCAGCAGCCCGAGCAGCCCAGTGGAGAGGCTGCTCTAGAAGCGGCGGAAGCCGAAACGGTCGACGGCGCTGGGGTCCGGACTGCGTACGGAGAGGCTGGGGACCAAGGGACTACGGACGGGGAGACGAAGGCGGATGCCGAGTCCGATGGTGAGGCTGCCAAGCGTGCGGCTCGCAATGAGGAGCGCGCGATTCGCGAGTATCTGCGCCAGGCGCTGGACGCCTTGATGGCGGAGCTGGAAACGGGCGACCGTGGGGTGGAGATCCGCGAGATTGCCGGCGGCTATCGGATGGCGACCAAGCCTGAGTATCACGATGCGATCCGTTCGTTTGTGAAGAGCCTGAAGCCGCCCATGAAACTGAGCCTGCAGGCGCTGGAGACACTGGCGGTGGTGGCGTACAAGCAGCCGGTGACAGGGCCGGAGATCAGCGAGATCCGCGGCGTGGAGTCGGGGGGCGTGCTGGGCAGCCTGCTTTCCCGCAAGCTGATCACGACTGCGGGACGCAAGCAGGTGATCGGCAGACCCATCCTTTACAAGACGACGAAGGAGTTTCTGCTGCGCTTCGGCCTGAAGGACCTGAACGAGCTGCCGAGCATCGAGGAGTTCGAGAAGATGGCCGGCGATCTGGCGGACGTCGACGTGGAGCCGGTGGCGGAGGGCGGCCTGACGACGAGCGAGGCGGAGCGGTCTCTGAACGAAGAGGAAGAAGACGCGGAGAGCGGTGAGGTTGGCGAGCCGGTGGTGGACCCCGCGGTCGCAGAGGGTGCCGCGCCCGAAGCAGCAATGGAAGAGCAGAAGGCTGGCGAGGCGTGACCGTGGCAGAGGAGCCGGGTGGCGGCGGACAGTCGCAGCGGCTGCAGAAGATCATTGCGGCGGCGGGCCTGGCATCGCGGCGCAAGGCGGAGACGCTGATCACCGAAGGCCGCGTGCGCGTGAACGGCCAGGTAGTGACTGAGCTGGGTGCCAAGGCGGACCCTGTGCGCGATCACATCCGCGTGGACGGCAAGCTGCTGCATGGGCCGGAGCAGCCGCGCTACTACATGCTGAACAAGCCGAAGGGCTACGTGACGACCGTCTCCGACCCCGAAAAGCGGCCGACGGTGATGAAGTTCTTTGAGCGCCTGGGGACGAGGGTCTTCCCCGTGGGGCGGCTTGACTACCAGAGCGAAGGCCTGCTGCTGATGACCAACGACGGAGCGCTGGCCAATGCGCTGACGCGAGCGGCAGCGCGCGTGGAGAAGACCTACCTGGTGAAGGTGAGCGGGCGGCCAACGGAGTCGGCGATCGAGCAGTTGCGCCGGGGCATCATGATCGAGAGGGGCAAGCCGGGTGAAGGCTCGGGGCGCGTGTTGACGGAGCCGGCGACGATCCGGCTAATGCGCGAGGCGGAAAACCCGTGGTACGAGGTGGTGCTGACCGAGGGGCGAAACCGGCAGATTCGCAAGCTGTTTGAAGAGATCGGTCATCATGTGGAGAAGATCCGGCGCGTAGGGTACGGGACGCTGGTGCTGGACGTGCCACCAGGGGAGGTGCGGGAACTGGAGCCGCGGGAAGTGGCGGCGCTGGAGCGTGCCGGACGACCGCACAAGAAGGCTCCCGAACGGCCGCGGGTGTTACGCAAGGTGGAAGAGCGGCATCTGCCTCCGGCGCGTCGTGCAAGGAAAAAACAGGGGTCCGGGATTAGGGGTTAGAGCAGAGGGGATTGTTTCGATCCTTCGCTTCATCGGTATCAGGGAGCTTCATCGGATCAGGGCTTGGATGATGCCGGCTTGGCGGCGTCAGCACCGAGTGGATGGGAGTAAATCCTGGAACCAAGTCCGATCACATCCAAACAAGTCCGACGATTTATTTCTGACTAGCGGAGTGGATTGGTCTCGCAAATCGGGCTTCAGTCCCGAGTTCTTTCACGGGTCGTCAATGAACAGCAATGCACAGGTCGAGAATTGACCAGCCTTCTCTTACCGGTCCCGCTAGCGAAATTGGATGCATTGGCCAACATTATGATTATCGCCGGCCGACCACAGAGTAGCTTGCATTACTTCCGAGTCGCCGACCATCCGGGGAATCACTCAAGAGCGCGTTTTCTGAAGACCTATCCTGCTGTTAGCGGCCTTTCAAATCAGCGACGAGCTTATCGAAGCGGGGGTCGTTTCGCAGGGACTTCAAATCGTCGTCAGTGCGAATGAGTTGAGCATCGTTGTAGCCAGCTTCAATAGCGCGGTGCAGATAGTCGAAGGCTTCGTCGCGGCGGCCTGCTCCAGCGGCAGTGCAGGCGAGGTTATACCACAGCCAGAACACATCCCCGTCGTGAACCGCGCTCTTATCGCTGCTTACCGTGGCTATGGCGTCGAGGTAGAACTTTTTCGCATCCTCGTAGCGTCCGGATCGAACCAGTGCAGTACCGAGGATCCCAAGGGTCTCCATCGTGTCGTGGTGCAGGGGGCCGAGAGTTCGCAACTGATCGTCGAAGGCCGATCTAGCGAATGCCACCGCTTCCTGAGGTTTTTGCTCCTTGAGCAGGACGTCGGCAAGGACCGACCTCGACGCCAAGGTATCCGGGTCATTTGGGTCCAGCAGACGCGTTTGCGCCGCCAGAGTCTCGCGAACCAGTTTCTCGGCTTCGGGGTATCTGTTTTCGTGATTCAGAACGGTTGCCAGGTTGTACTGCGCCAAGAGGGTGTCGGTATGGTCGGGTCCGAGAATACGCTGGCGCTCAATCACTATCTCCCGCAGGAGCGTTTCTGCCTCGGCATAACGGTGTTCCGAGGACAGCAGGTTGGCCAGGCCCTCTTTCGCGGCCATTGTGTAAGGGTGGTCCGGCCCCGCGACACGCAACTCGATCTCCAGCGACTTTCGATACAGCTCCTCGGCCTCCGAATTGCGACCGGGTTCGAACCTGAGTGTATTTGCGAGTGTCGTCATGGTACGGGCTGTATCCGGATGATCCGGTCCCAGGATGCGCTGCTGGATCTCGCGCGTCTCTCGGTATAGCTTTTCGGCCTCCTCGTAGTTGCCCTGTCCCTGATACATGTTGGCGAGGTGCACCATTGTCGCCAGAGTACTGGGGTGGTCCGCGCCCAGATTGCGACGCTCCAAATCAAGCAGCGTGCGATACTCCGCCTCCGCTTCAGCAAATCGGCTCTGGTTGGCGTATGCGACGGCGAGTCCGTCCATGAATCGCAGCGTTCGTGGATTTTCAGTACCCAGCTTGCGGCTACTGGCCGCGATCAGCTCACGTTCAAGCTTCTCTACTTCCGCATAGTGCGCTTGCCTTATGAGAATCCAGACAAGATGATCTTTAGACTCAAGCGTTGCGGGATCATCAGGGCCCAGGACACGACTCTGAGCGGCGATCGTAGTCCGCGTCAGGCGCTCGGCCTCAACTTCGCGTCCCTCGCGATACAGAACCCATCCCATCTGGGACATGGCCTCAAGCGTTTTCGGATGGTCGGGTCCCAGTGTTATGCGCCGATCTTCGACAACACGTTCCATCAACTCGTGTGCCCGGGAAAAGAGGCCGAGGTTTTCATAGGTCTTAGCCATCACGAGCATCAGCTGCGACCGGACCTCTGGATCCTGATGTAGTTCTCGCTCAATCTCATTCGACGACCTATCCAGGATTTCCCGTGCCGTTACCGTGTTGCCGCGTGCTTCACTGGGCGCAGGGACCTTGAACATGTCGGTCAGGAAGTCAGTGATCCGATCCGCTCGATCGCGTTCGTGTCGGATGCGCCGGAGCTGAATTGTCTGGGCGATCGCGGAGATCACCGCGAGAAGAATCAGCAGGCTCACAAGCGTTACGCCAAGCCTGTGGCGTCGGATGTATTTGCGTGCTCGGTATGCAGCGCTGGGCGCATGTGCCGAGACGGGCTCATTGCGCAGATACCTGCCGATATCAGCGGCCAATTCCAGGGGGGTGGAGTAGCGGCGAGCCCGGTCCTTTTCCAGAGCCTTGAGCGTGATGGCGTCCGGATCGCCCTGCAGCAGACTGACCAGCGCTGGCAGGTCCGCATTCCGATTTTTTGCGGTCAACGCAGAATTGCCGTTTTGTGTGCGTAGTTTGGTACTGGGAGTAGGGGCATCCTGCTCGCGCAGGCACCGCAACACCTCATCGTAAGCCAGCTTTCGAAAGTCGAACGGCAGTGCCCCACTGAGCAATTCATAGAGCACTACGCCGAGCGAATAAACGTCGCTTCGGGTATCGATGTCTACGCCGCCGGAGTCAGCCTGCTCCGGACTTATGTAATCAAGAGTGCCAATCACCGCACCAACCTGCGTGTATAACGTCCTGGCGCTCAAACGCTGCGAAGTTGCCTTCGCTACTCCAAAGTCGATGATGCGCGGGACCGGCTTGCCGTCCACTTCGGTGACGAGGATGTTAGAGGGTTTCAGATCACGGTGGATGATGGCTTTTTGATGAGCGTGTTGAACTCCCTCGCATACGGAAATGAAGAGCTCGAGCCGCTGGCGGGTGCTGAGCTTGCGACGATCGCAGTATGTTGTGATGGGCATGCCAGCCACATACTCCATAACGAAGTAGGGACGGCCCTCCGGTGTCGTGCCGGCATCGAAGACTTTGGCGATGGCGGGGTGGTCCATGAGCGCCAAAGCCTGTCGCTCAGACTCGAACCGCGACACTACCTCGCGCGTGTCCATGCCCGCTTTGATCAGCTTGATGGCGACACGTCTGCGGATCGGTTGTTTCTGCTCGGCCAGCCACACTTCACCCATGCCGCCTTCACCGATCAACTGCAGCAGGTGGTAGTGATCGATGAAGATTTCGGATGGATTGAGACTATCTTCCGTCGAGGCCTCCAAAAGTGGACGCTCCAGAAAACTTCCTGCATCTGCATCCCGGCTGAGCAGGTCTTCCACTGCCTGCCGTAGTTCCGGGTCGCCGATGCATTCTTTGTCAAGAAAGGCGGTGCGCTCTGCTGGCTTGATGCCCAGCGCAGCCTGGAATAACTGCTCCACCCTATCTCGTTGACTAGGCATAATTCCTGCACGAGGCAGCGCTAGCAGCCGAGCGACAAGTCGCAAAGTTGGGCGCTATCTAATGTTGGTTACGCGCCAATGTGAGCCGCCTTGTGCATGAGGAACGACTAGTCCTGTTAACAAGCGGCTGGGGGAACCAGCTTCGGGGCCGATTGAGCCTCACTATACGCGGGCTGCCGCGGGCCCGGAAGATCGCGCGCAATTTACACGCAGTGCATGACGCCTGTCGCCGGAGACGTTACCAATAAACCGAGCCTCATTAAAATCTAATCGGTTAGGTCAGTCTTGGAACGAGACCCATCAGAGTGCGTCTGTGGCAACAGGGCTTAGCGTTCGAAGGCCCTTTCCTTTTGCCCGCACACCGCCGCTTGCTCGGCACCTGTGAGAACTGAAATACTTTCTCTACGGGCCTCGTCTATCCGGACCCTCAGCCTCACTCTGCCGGGACTTCTGTTACCCATCGTCTCGTTACTGGTTGATTATAAATAACTTATTCGTTTGAGTATGGATTGGAGTGGATCATGGAAAAAGCAACATTTGGAGCGGGCTGTTTCTGGGGAGTGGAGGCGCGGTTCCAGCAGGTGCCGGGCGTAGTGGAAACGGCAGTCGGATATGAGGGCGGGGCGCTCGAGAAGCCCACTTACAAGGACGTGTGCACGGACCGCACCGGGCATGCCGAGGTGGTGGAAGTGGCCTTCGATCCGGAGAAGGTGAGCTATGCGGCGCTGTTGGATTTGTTTTTCGAGCTGCACGATCCGACGCAGGTGAACCGGCAGGGGCCGGACTGGGGAACGCAGTACCGAACGGTGATCTTCTTTCATTCTCCGGAGCAGGAGGCGGAAGCGCGCGAGACGATTGCGCGGCTCGAGGCGAGCCATCGCTATGCGAAGCCGATTGCGACGCAGGTAGTGCCGGCGGAGACGTTCTGGCGGGCGGAGGAGTATCACCAGAAGTACCTCGAGAAGCGCGGGGCGGTTTCCTGTCACATTTAGGAAGCACTGAACAAGAGCGAGCGCACGTGCGGACGTTGAGGGAAAAACAGAGCTCTTCAGTTCAATTTGCTCCGGCCCGCACGTTTCAACTTCTCGAGATGACCAATGGATTTGTTCAGGGCTCGCTTGGATCGGGGCCCTGGCTTGCATCGCAGGCTCATCTCCGGACGGCGGCCCGTCAGCGGCTCCTGTCGTCAAACTCATCTGATAGGCTGAGGGCCGGACGACTGTGAAAGAAACTGACGGACAGAGCCACGCGTCTGCACCCTTTGCCAGATTGCAGGCGCTCACGGCGCGCTTTCCATCGCTGGGGCTCTCCATAGAGACGGCCGTTTGCTTTCTTTTCACAGCGTTCTTTCTCTTCTACGGACTGGTACCGATCTTCGGCGGCGACGGCCTGGGACTGGTGGGCGCGGATGAGCCGCGCTACGCCCAGATCGCCCGGGAGATGCTGGGGCGGCGCGACTACATCACTCCGATTCTTTACGGAAAGCCGTGGCTGGAGAAGCCGGCGCTCTACTACTGGCGCGCCATGTTTTCTTTCAGGGAATTCGGCGTCCATGACTGGTCCGCACGCCTGCCCTCCGCCAGCTTCGCCTTCATCCTGATATCGCTGATTTACCTGCACATCCGGCGCTTTCGGCCCGGCGGCCAACTGGATGCCGCGCTGATCACCGCGAGTTGCGCGGGCATCATCGCGTTTGCGCGCGGCGCCTCGACCGATATGCAGCTGGCCGCGCCCTTCTGCATCGGCATGCTGGGCTGGTACGCGTGGTACGAGACGGGCAAGAAGTTCTGGCTCTTCGACCTCTATTTTTTCAACGGCGCGGCCACCCTGGCAAAGGGCCCGGTGGCGCCGTTTCTTGCGCTGGCGATCATCTTTGCGTTCATCGCCCTGAGGCGCGAGTGGTCGCTCCTGCGGCGGACTATCTGGATCCCCGGCATCCTGCTTTACCTGGCGATGGTGTTGCCGTGGTACATCGCCGTAACGCGACGAAACCCGCAATTCCTGCGCGTCTTCTTCCTCGAGCACAATCTGGAGCGGTTCGCCACCAACATCTACGAACACGAGCAGCCCATCTGGTTCTATCTGGTGGTCATGCTGCTCGCGATGCTGCCCTGGACCGTAATTGCGATGCGCGCGCTGTTTGATGCGGTGATCGAATCGGTGAACGAGTGGCGCGCACGCCGGGCGAAGAACCGCTATGTTAGCCATGCACGCTGGGGTGACGCCTTTCCGGAGTTCCTCGTGCTGTGGACGCTATTTCCGATTGTCTTCTTCTCGCTGTCACGCTCGAAGCTGCCGGGCTACATTCTGCCCTCGATACCCCCGCTTGCCATTCTGACTGCCGACTATCTGAATCGCCTGCGCCAGGAGGAGAAGGGCATCCGGCCGTGGCTGCTGGTGTTGCATGCTCTGCTTACGGGTGTCACCGTGACGCTGGTGCTGCTGCTGCCGTGGCTGATCTTCCATGCGGCAGGCGGGATGCCTCCGGTCCAAATACTGGTATCGGCGATCGTGACGGGCATCGCCACGATCATGCTGATCCTTGTGGTTGTGGGACGATTTGGCGTGAAGCAGCTGCGCATTGCCACCATGGTGCCGCTGGTGGTCCTCGTCTTCTTCCTCTTCGGAGTGGGGCCATTTTTCGGGCTGCCGACGATTCCGCGGACGAAGCGCACGATCCAGCTGGTGGACCTAGCGTATTCGGCACGGCCGCTGGCCCGGCAGCTCACGCTGCTGCCCACGCACAATGAGCCCGTGGCCGTCCTGCGGGTGCGCCGCGACCTGGAGTTCGGACTCTCGTTTTATCGCGATCAGCGGGTGCTGGATTACGAGAAGGATGGGGTGCCCCCGCAGGCGCACATTCTGGTGGTGCGGGACATCGCCATGCCGGAGCTGGGCACGCTGCTGGCAACGCGCTCTTACCATCCACTCTTTGCATATCCCGCGCAACACGTTTCTGTCTTTCAAGTCGATGCGCTGGGCACCGACGACATACTGCCATCACCACACAAGTAACTGAGCAGCTGCTTCTCTCTTTGCATGTGCCGGAAGAGCACGCATACACTCGCAGGTAACCCGAGCGAACACTGCGGGAGAGCACCCTTTGGCCGCATCATTGTCCAGAAGCGCGATGGTCCGTCAGGATGTGCTCGACCTGCGCCATTTTGCCGCGTCATCATTGCGCGATCTGCTGACCGAGGAGACGGAGCTGTGGCAGCGCCGGCTGCGCTGGGACTACCGGGCATCGGCACAGCTGCTGCTGGATTATCTGGACTCGCGCATTCTGCCCGGTTTCGTTGCGACGGAAGATGGCCGGCCGGCCGGTTACGTTTTTTGCGTCTATGAGCAGCACAAGGCTGTGATCGGCGATGTATTCGCCACGGCGCACGCGAAGGAGCGGGCGAACCGGATCGAGTCGCGATTGCTGGAACACACGCTGGAGCTGCTGCAGAGCACGCCGGGCACGGGGCGGGTGGAAACGCAGCTTCTGCTGCACCCCAAGGGGCAGTTCCGCGATGTATTCACGCGCAGCGGTTTTGAGTTCTATCCGCGCGTCTTCATGGAGCGGCAACTGCGCCGCGAGGCGCCTTCCGCGACACCACCGGTGCCGCCCTCGCTCCGCCTGCGACCCTGGCGGGAGAGTGACTTCGCGGCGGCGGGCCGCCTGATCGCGCTGGCTTACCAGGGACATCTGGACAGCGTGATCAACGACCAATACCGCACGACGGCGGGCTCGCTGCGCTTTCTGCACAACATCGTGCGCTTCCCCGGCTGCGGGCAGTTCGATCCGGCGACATCGCTGGTGCTGGCGCATCGTGACAGTGAGGAGCTGGCGGCTATCGTGCTCTGCTCACGCGTAAATATCGATACCGGCCACGTGACCCAGCTTTGCGTCGAGCCGGCGCTTCGTCATACCGGACTGGGACGCCTGTTGCTGATGCAATGCATGCAGGGGCTCTCCGCGCTGGGGCTGGAATACATCTCGCTCACCGTGACGGAAGCCAACCAGGAGGCGCTGCTTCTCTACCGCCGGATGGGATTCAAGTCGCGGCATACCTTCGACGCGATGGTTTGGCAGCGGAATTAGCAACTGGCGCGACGGCGCTTCAACAAAGAAACGGATGCGACGACTAGCGGTGGATGAAGTACATCATCCAGCTGGCTACGATGACTGCCCCTGCGAAGAGAACGAAGCAGTATGCGCCATAGC
>Ga0210396_10007371_pt1 | contig 10468 bp, 6 predicted proteins | sample IncBWH17OmetaG_FD_155466 | JGI IMG/M metagenome (GOLD analysis project Ga0210396, IMG submission 155466) | Forest soil microbial communities from Barre Woods Harvard Forest LTER site, Petersham, Massachusetts, United States - Inc-BW-H-17-O ... | reverse complement strand
AAACGCTAGCTGTTCGGCGATTAGTGACGTTATTTCTCCCAAGATCGCCTACGCCTCCTTTGGTTCGCCGTGTGCAACACCCCTGCATACGATATGTCTGGGACCAACTCCATCAAGAGCGGACACTGGGAGCGACTCAATCCCATTCCGCCAGAACACATCCTCTTTGGCCACTCTTCGGCCATGGCAGAAATTCGGACCAACGCCAACAAGATTCGTCAGACCAGCATTCCCGTTTTGCTCTGTGGAGAAGGTGGCACCGGCAAAGAAGCTTTAGCTCGCTGGATTCATGCCAACTCTTCCTGCTCCAGCGGTGAGTTCGTCAAAGTCAATTGTGCTGCGATTCCCGGCGCTCTTCTGGAAAGCGAATTATTCGGCTACGAAAAGGGCGCGTTCACCGGCGCGAATTCCACCAAGCTTGGACGCGTCGAGGTAGCGCATCAAGGCACGCTGTTCCTCGATGAAATTGGCGATCTTGATCTGAACCTGCAAAGCAAGCTGCTTCACTTCCTGCAAGACGGAACTTTTTCGCGGCTTGGCGACAATCAAGAGCGTCGCGTCAACGTGCGCCTGCTTTGCGCTACCAATAAGGATCTCGATAAGGAAACGCAGGCTGGCCGGTTCCGCCAGGACCTCTTTTACCGCATTCACGTGTTTCGCCTGAAGCTTCCTCCATTACGGGAACGCCGCGAAGATATACCGGTGCTCGCTGAATTTTTCCGCCTGCACTTTGAAAAACAATTTGGAATGCAATCCGACGCTTTCCCTCCGGAGATGCTGGAGTATTTGCAGAATCTGAATTGGCCAGGAAATATTCGCGAACTCTCCAATGGCGTGGCGCGTCATGTTTTGCTTGGTCCCGATGCCACGATGCAGGCCGAGGGATTCCCGCGCCGTCACAAGACTTCTTTCTTCACCGAAGATGGCGCTCCCGTTACGCTGAAGCAGTTAGCCAAAGGCGCGATTAAAGAGATGGAGCGCAACGTTATCCTGGAAGCATTGCGCGCCAATCAATGGAATCGTCGAAAAACCGCGCAAGCACTGAAGATCAGCTACCGCGCGCTGATTTATAAAATTCAAGAAGCTGGTTTGGTTTCCCGCCGTGCCGCGCTGAACGCCATGCACGAAGGGCAAGAAGGCTGAACGCGTTCCAGGATATAAAAAATTCTGCGATAAGAATTTTCAATAACGTTTTCTAATTTTTAGAACACTTTTCCTCGCTCGTCTCTTGTACAGTCCTCGCAAAACTTTTGAGCAGGCGCGAATGTTCACCTGGCCAGCGTGTGCCACTGTCCTAAAATTGGTCCTTTAACCAGTGTTATCGTAACTACCCAGTATCTACTCTCATTCCTGTAACGCACTGGAGGGTGAGAGTGATCATGCACGGTCGGGCGGAGACCGTAGGTACTCGGGCCAACAGACTCCGTAGAAAACAACACCACAAAAACTTCAAAAACGCTCTCGCTGTTCTTTTGTGTTTCGCTCCCTTTCTTCTCTTGATTAGTGGATGTGCAGGTTTGGCCTCTAGCGCCACGCCGAAGCAGTCGCAGGGTTCCACGCCCGCTTCGTTCCAAGTCGCGCCGGCTGCGGTTAATTTCGGCAAAGTCACGGTTGGCAAATCGAGTTCGCAATCCGTCTCCGTCACCAATACCGGCAGCAGCGCACTGAACATTACGCAAACCACTTTCTCTAACGCACAATTCGCGGCATCTGGCATGTCCATGCCCATGGCGGTCTCTGCCGGACAAGCTGGCAACTTTTCGGTTTCCGTGAATCCCACGTCGGCGGGCAATCTCACCGGCACACTCACCGTACAGGGTGACGGCGGAAGTTCCCCGGTAGTGGTGAATCTCTCGGCAACCGCGGTTGCTCCTCAGCCGCAAATTACACTCAGCGGCAGCACCGTAGACTTTGGATCAGTGGGCGTTTCGTCCCAGGGCAACGCCAGCGTCATGGTGACGAATGCGGGCGGCGCTGACCTTACAATTTCGGTTATCACCGTGAGCGGCGCAGGCTTTTCGGTTAGCGGAATCGCCACCCCGAAGACGCTAAGCAGCGGCCAGTCTGCCACGCTTGCTGTAGCATTTCGTCCCACGGTATCGGGTAGCGTCACCGGAAGCATTGCCATCACCAGCAATGATCCTGCAAGTCCCACTGCAAATATTTCTCTTACGGGCAACGGCTCGACCGCGCCGATTGGGCAGCTAAGCGCCGCGCCCTCGGTGGTCGGTCTCGGCAACGTGGGCACGGGTGCCTCGGCCACACAACAAATTATTCTGAACAATACGGGCAATGCCGCAGTGCACATTTCCGCTGTCTCCATCACCGGAGCCGGCTTCACCGTTACCGGCCTCACCGCGCCTGCCACGATCAATGTGTCGCAAACGGCCACCGCAACTGTGCAATTCGCTCCGTCTGCCGCGGGCAGCGTCGCCGGCACGCTCACCATCACTAGTGACGCTAACCAATCCCCTTTGAAAATCGCATTGAGTGCCACGGGAGTTCAGTCCGGCCTAAGCGTTTCGCCAGCGTCCTTTAATTTTGGCAGCATCGTCGACGGCCAGGCCAAGTCGCAGACCTTCACGGTGACCAACACGGGTGCCAGCACGCTTACCATCGCGCAACTCAGCTTGGCTGGCTCGGGCTACAGTGTCAGCGGGTTAGCAACACCGGCAAACGTGGCGGCTGGGAAAAGTACTTCGTTCAGCGCCACGTTCGCACCTACTAGCGTCGGCACGTTGAACGGCTCCATCGGCTTGGCCAGCAACGCACCAAATTCGCCTGCTACTGTTTCGCTCAGCGGCACTGGCGTCGCCGCTACGGTCAGCATGTCCGCCAGTCCGGCAAGTGTCAGCTTCGGCAGCATCAACGCCGGCAGTTCCAATTCGCAGAGCGTTACGCTCACCAACGTTGGCAATAGCAGCGTCACGATTTCGCAGATATCGATGAACGCTAAAGACGTCACTACCACTGGCATTGCTACTCCCGTCACGCTCGGTGTCGGGCAGAAAGCGGCGATGACGCTAACGTTCAAGCCGACGAGTTCGGAAACCGTCAGCGGCAACGTGACTGTCGTGAATTCGCAAGGCTCCAGCACGGTAATTCCAATTTCTGCCAGCGGCGTTCAGCCTGCCATTAGCGTCACGCCTTCATCGGTAAGTTTTGGCAGCATCTCGGTTGGCTCCTCGAATACGCAGACCATGAAAGTCACCAACTCCGGCACCGGAGTGCTGACCATTTCGCAGATTAGCGTGGCCGGAAGCGGCTTCAGCAGCAGCGGCGCGACTCTGCCCATCTCTCTAAATGCGGGGCAATCCAGCAATTTCAACCTGCAATTTGCGCCATCGTCCGCGGGCGCCGCGAGCGGTAGCGCCTCTTTAGTGAGCAACGCTCCGGGTTCGCCAGCGGTAATCTCGCTGACTGGCACCGGCACCGCCGCATCGCAGACTCTTTCGTTCAGCACCAGCAGCGTGAGCTTCGGCAATGTGAATGACGGCAGTTCTGCTTCGCAGAGCGTGACCGTAACCAACGTTGGCAACTCGGGCGTCACCATCTCGCAAATCTCCAGTAGCGGCACGGGCTTTGCGCTTAGCGGCGCGGGAACACCGGTAACGTTGTCGTCCACGCAAGCCTTTACGTTCGGAGTGTTATTCAATCCCATTTCGGCGGGCAGCGTAACGGGCAGCGTTACAGTTGCGAGCAATGCCAGCGGGTCGCCAAAAACTATCGCTCTCTCTGGCATCGGCGTAGCTATAACCGCGCACAGCGTTGCGTTAACGTGGAATGCTAGCAGCGATCCCGTCGCGGGCTATAACGTCTACCGCAGCACCACCAGCGGAAGCGGCTATGTGCCGGTGAATGGCGGGTTGGTGGGTGGCCTAGCGTACACCGACACATCGGTGCAAAGCGGTGCGACTTATTATTACGTGACCACCGCGGTAGACAGCAGCGGCAATGAGAGTTCTTATTCCAACGAGGCGCAAGCCATCATCCCGTAGCGAAATTAACGGAGCTATTTAGTCTCCGCCTGCTGAACCAAGCGCCTCGCGCGCTTTTCCTGCGACGGACGACTTAGGATCCAGCGCAATGGCTTTCTCTAATTCTGTCTTGGCTTTCGCAGCGTCGTTTAATTTCTGATACGTCAACGCCAAGTGGTAGTGATACGCCTGATTGCTCGGCGCCTTCTTCACCGCTTCTTCGAAGAGCGGAGCCGCCACGGAATACGCCGCATTGTGGTAGTAGGCCCAGCCCAGCGTGTCCGCTGAATTTGCCAAATTGGGGAAGCCCTTGCGCGCCGTTTGCGCCAGCGACAATGCCACGCTGACGTTGCCGTCGTGCTCCAGCATCAAGTACGCCAAATTGTTTGCTGCCGCAGCATTTTCGGAATCCATCGCCAAGGCCTTCTGGTAATTGCCTTCCGCGTTTTTCCAGTCGCCGGCTTTTTCCTGCAGACTTCCGAGCGCGATGTAAGTTCCGGCATCGTTCGGATTAACCGCCAGTGCTCGCTGATAGGTAGAGATAGCCTCGGCCGTTTCGCTGCGGCTGGCTTGCAATTGACCGAGCAGAATCAGCGTATTCGCGTTCTTGCTGTCCAGCTCAACCGCGCGCTTCAGCGAGTCCTCCGCCTTTTCCGGCTCCTTCATGCGCACGAACAAACCGGCTTGCAGAAAATATAGTCCGGGCTTATCCGGCTGCTGCGTCATTTCATCTTGCACTCGCTTGAGCGCGGCGGCCGGCTCATTTCGCTGCAAATCCACTTGCACCATGCCGCCCAGTGCCTCCAGCGAACGCGGATCGCGTCTTAGAGCCTGCTTGTAAAACGCCTCGGCATCTGCCGGGCGCTTCTGCGAGAGCCGCAATTCTCCCAGCTTGATATATGACACAGGATTTTCCGGATTTCTTTGCAGCAGGGAATTCAGATCAACTTCGGCGCCGGACGGATCGCCCTGGTTCATGCGCGCCATGGCATGATCAAGGTAGCCATCAGCCGTTGCGGGAGAATACTTCTTCAGTTGCGTCCCCACATCCTCCAGCGTGCGCCAATCGCCGTGTTGCGTTGCACTGGTTCCTAAGGCTACCCAAGCCTCCGCAAGCGCGGGACGCAGCCGCACCGCCTCGCGCCATTCCGCCACGGCGCGCTGCCCATCGCCTTTGTCACGATATGCGAGGCCCAGTTGATAATGTCCATACGGATTGTCCGGCGCGTTTTTCAGCGCGGCCTGCAACACCGGCACAGCGTCGTCCGGTTTTTTCTGCTTCAGTAGCAATTGTCCTTTGAGAAGCAACCCATCTACATCTTGTGGAGATTTCTTGAGAATTTCTTCATTTACCTTTTCGGCTTCATCCAGGCGATTGCTCAATATCAATAATTGCAAATATGTTTTTCGAACTCCCAGATCATCCGGATACTTTGTGGAAAGCGCCGCGAACTCCGCAACCGCCTTGAGTAGATCGCCGCGAGTGATATACGAGTCTCCCAACATCCGGTAAGCCACCGGATCGCTGCTCAGTTGATCTTTCGCCGCACTGAGGGTCTTGTCGGCCTGCTCCAGTTGACCTTGCCCGAGATACATTGCGGCCAACGCCGCTCGTGGCATGGGATCCTTCGGCGCCACCTGAATCCCACCCTGAAATTGTTTTTCCGCCTCGGGCCAGCGCTTCTGTTGCTGATACAACCTGCCCAGCGTGAGATACGACCTAACCGAATGACTATCGAGGCTCTGCGCCTTCTGAAAACTGGCTTCCGCAGCCGCCGCATTTCCGCCGCGCAGCTGAATTTCGCCCAGGTTCAGATAGGACATGGCGCGATCCGGCGCCATTGCCACGCCGTCCGCGGCCTCTTTCAGCGCATCCGCCGAGTTGCCAAGCATCATATCGGCATTAGCCAATACCATCTGCGCTTCAACACTCTTCGGGTCGCTATGGAGTATCAACAGCGCGCGATCTTTTGCTTCCTGCCGTTGCCCGCCCGCGAGTTGCAATTGGCTAAGCGCCACTTGGGCTCCCCAATTTTCTGGTTGCAGCTCGACGGCTTGTGACAAATCGCGAAAGGCTTGCGACCAGTTGCTCACTTTCATGTGCGCTTCGCCAAGGTGGTAAAACGCTTCGGCAAATCGCGGATCAATTTGGATGGCGCGCTCGTACGAAATCACCGCCTCAGGATATTTGCCCTGGCTCATCGCCTGGTTGCCCTGCGCCAGGAATTTTTGCTTGCGCACATTGGGATCGCGCGAACATCCGGCAGGCAGCATGACGAAGGAAATCATCGCTAGCGAAAGTGCGCGCCACCATACTGAGCGGGGTGCACGTGGGAGGAGTGCGTTCATCTGGTAATACCTCTGATTTCTATCGGCCGGGAGCGAGATTTTTAATGCGCTCGTGCGCAAGCTCGAGTTAAAGCGAAAAGTTATAAGGCTTTGGAGTAACTTAACTCTAATAAAGCGGTTCGACACCGGATACCTGGACTTCCCCGTATCCTGCCCTAACCGTTCCGAGGGAGAAAATTGGGGAATAATGGGAAGAGAATTGGTCGAGCCGGGGAGGGAGGCGGCCCCGGGAACATCGCCCCGAACCCTATACAACATACCATTCACGCCGCAATTCACTGAAAATACGCACCTTACTTCCGGAATGCCTTTTTCCCCGCCGCACGTTAAGATGGAAGGTACCTTGCATATTCTGATAGCGTGACAATACGGCAAAGAACTGTAGCTATCGCATCTTTTTTCGGCTTAGCCACTTGTAAGTTACGGCGGAATGAGGAAACAGCATCATGGTAAGAAACGGCGAAATCACTCTAGCGGACATGAAACGGGTCTTTCGCAAGTATTGGTGGATTACCCCGTTCGCTACCATCGTCTTGACCTCGCTCGCTTTCATAGCCACTTTGATCCTGCCCAAGAAATATACCTCGGCCACCAGCGTCCTGGTCGAACAGCCGGTGGTGCCCGACGACCTGGTCAAGCCGGTAGTCACCATGGATTTGAATCAGCGCCTCGCTTCGATGAAGGCGCAATTGCTGAGCAGTTCGCGACTTCAGCCGATGGTCGACAAATTTAATCTGTATCCGGAACTGCGCGGTAAAGTGTCGCCAGAGGAAATCGTCTACAGTCTGCAAAAAGCGATTGATGTGGAGCTGTTGAAGCCGATGGACGGTGTGATGGGTCGCCAGCCGCCCGGCTTCAGAGTTTCGGTAACGTACGGTAACCCGCGCACCGCGCAGCAGATTTGCCAGGAAATCACCTCAATCTTCATTGCGCAGAACTCTTCCCAGCGTATCAATCAAGCTACGCAAACCACCGATTTCTTAAGTGGCCAGGTGGAAGAAGCCAAGCAGAGAATGGATGAGCAAGACGCTCGGCTTGCGCAATTCAAGCGGCAATATCTTGGTTCTTTGCCGGAAGAAGAGCAGACCAACCTTTCTTTGCTGACCGGTCTCAACACCCAACTCGAAGCGGCCATGCAATCGCTGAATCGCGCCCAGCAAGACAAAGCCTTCACCGAGACCATGTTGACCCAGCAGGAAGCTAATTGGAAAATGTCCATGGCTGGCGGCTCTAATCCGGATAACCAGGAAGCGCAGCTAGCCAACCTTCAGGATCAGCTGACCAACCTGTTGACCCGCTACACGCCAGAGCATCCAGATGTTATGAAGCTCAAGGCGCAGATTGAAGACCTTAAGATGCGCATGGCGTCCGCGCCCACGTCACTGGCCGCAACTACTCCCAGCAAACAGCATGAACCGGCGCAAATTCAGCAGTTGCGCGCCAAAATCAAGCAAGACGACCTGAACATCTCCGACCTCACCAGACGGCAAAATCAGATCCAGGATCAAGTCCACCTGATTCAGAGCCGCGTTCAGGCCAGCCCGATGGTGGAAGAACAGTTCAAGGAACTCACGCGAAATTCGCAGTCTGCTACTGACTTTTACAATGAGCTGATGAAGAAGCGCGCCAACTCCGCGATGGCTACGGACCTCGAGCATCGCGAACAGAGCGAGCAGTTCAAGGTTTTGGATGCGCCGAGCATGCCGTCGAGCCCTTCGTTCCCCAAGGTTCCACTTTTCTTGGGTGGCGGGTTTGCCAGCGGCTTGGTTATCTCGCTGGCTCTTTTGTATGCGCTGGCCATGATGGATAAGGCCATGTACAGCGAACTTGACGTCGAGAAATATCTAAAGCTGCCGGTCCTCACCAGTGTTCCGAGCCTGGATGCGGCGGCTGCGCACAAAAACAGATTAAAACGGAAGCCTGGTAGTTTCGAACCTGCGATTGCCCTGAAGTCTTAGGCAACCGGAGAGAAAGCGAAAAAGAGCAAAAACGATGAGCCGTATCCACGAAGCACTGAAAAAGGCTGCTCAAGAACGTAACGCGCAACTGGTCGATCGCCCAGCCCCCAGCCTCACCGATTTGTCGGCCGAAGCTTTAACCAGCGCGGTTCTTCCGGATCGATCTGTGCTGGAAGCCCCCGGAGTGTTCCCGGTTGCGCCGAAGCCCGAAGTTCAGCAGTTCCAGGATTTCGTGAAACGGTGCGCCCATCCTGAGTGGCACGTTGAACCTCGTTATAACGTGTTTAGCCCGGAGGCGAATTCCCCCGCAGGTGCCGAACGATTCCGCACCTTACGCTCGCGCTTGTTTCAAGTTGCCGGTACGCAGCCCATTCGCCGCTTAGTGGTCACCAGTAGCGTTCCCGAAGAAGGCAAGACCTTCGTCACCTCGAATCTCGCGCAAGCCTTCGCACGCCAGCCAGAGTGCCGGGTGCTCTTAATCGACGCGGACCTCCGTGCCTCACGCCTCCATCTTCCTTTTGGCGCTACGGAAACTCCGGGACTGACGGACTATCTGCGTGGCGAGGCCGACGAATCGCAAGTGGTACAAGTCGGGCCCGAAGGCAATCTCTGCCTCATTCCTGGCGGACGCGGCGTGCCCAATCCCAGCGAACTGTTGCACAACGACCGCATGAAGCTGCTACTCGACAAGATGGCCCGCATGTTCGATTGGATTCTGCTCGACACGCCGCCGGCCCTTGCGGTTCATGATGCCAGCTTGCTTGCCGACATATGTGACGGGGTTCTGTTCGTAGTGCGTGCCGGCTCAACCGATGCCGAAGTTGCGGAAAAAGCGTCCGGCGAATTCCGCGACAAAAATTTGATCGGCGTGATCCTCAATCGCGTCGAGAAGCAGGAAAACTACGGCGGATATTACTACGGGTATCCGTCGGAGAAGCAGACCGCGCGTCAACCTGTCTAGCACCGTTCTAGGCTCTAGGCTCCATTAAATCGGTTTATTTGCGGGCGCCTGTTTAGCTTGCGAGCCTTGGCTCGCCCACTTGGCTGCTGCCTGGACTAGCCTCTCCGCGTCGCAGCCACCAGTACAGCGGCACCAGCAGTGCTAATCCAAAAATAAAGAAAACCACGCCACCCTGGTGGTGCAATCTTCCATAAAGAAAGCCCGGATTCACGTAGTTGGCCAGCAAGGTTAGCGTGGCGATACGAATGCCATTCTTGATCAGCATCATTACTACGCCGGCAAAGACAAACACCAGTTTCTTCCAGAATGGGCGAAACGAAAAATGAGCCACCAGCACTGCCAAGATGATCAGCGCAATGCTAGAGCGGATTCCGCTACATTCCTGAGCGACCTCGATACTCATCCGCGGCAACCGAAAAATGAATCCTTCCCGCAACACCGGCACGCCACTCAGGTCGAACAGCCATCCCGCCACTTCTGCCGATCCTGCCTGTAGCCAGTAAATCAGCCGGCTCAGTACAAAATCAGGCAACGGCACGGCGAAGAGCAGAAACGCCAGCGCAAACCAGGTACGCCTCGCAACGGCAAGCCCCAACACCGCTACGTAGCCCGCAACGGCGAAGCACAGGAAAGCCAGGATCTGCAGCGTCAATTGCGTGCTCGAATCTAGCGAACTTCCGTAAGACGCGAAGATCTTTAGAACTACGCCGGGGATTAGAATTCCCAGGGCCGCGGCAAAATCGAACTGTTCGGCGCGCTGGAGGGCTGCCCGGCTCAGATACAACAACCAGCCGGAAATGAAAGGGACCAGGAGAATGTGAGATACGTCGTCGCTGTGTGCTGCCAGCGCGAACAGTGCGTGCAATGGCGCCAGAAACAACAGCACACTAACCAGCAACCACACAGCTCCAATGAGCCAGCGCATCCCTCGATTATCCGTGATAACTCCGCGGATTGGACAGCTTCGCCTCACTCACGGCACGTAAGTGTAAGCCGCCCTCGCGTTCCAGCTGCTGGGTGGCCAACGGCAGACGGGCCTGGCTCACCGGTCGGCCGTCGGCGCCGCCACGAGCCCGTAACTGGCTATATCGCACTCAGGATAACCCCTTAGATTTTTGCGGTTTCTTTGACCTGTGCAGTGGAACTTCTCTCCGTTTATACGCAGAATCTCAGTGTTTCTGAGGGAAAATACTGACTCGTTGCATCGGGAGGATTTGGCTCCG
>Ga0210396_10007366_pt1 | contig 10471 bp, 6 predicted proteins | sample IncBWH17OmetaG_FD_155466 | JGI IMG/M metagenome (GOLD analysis project Ga0210396, IMG submission 155466) | Forest soil microbial communities from Barre Woods Harvard Forest LTER site, Petersham, Massachusetts, United States - Inc-BW-H-17-O ... | reverse complement strand
CCTACGCCTTTGTCATCATGATCGGCCTGATGATCGTGGTCGGTGTCTTCCGGGTGATCTTCGGGGAATTACCCGTATACGATCCGAGTCAGATGCCGGGAACCGTGCCCGTGCAGCAGGGGAGCGGGCTGGTAATGGGCGCGACCATCCTGACGCTGCTGCGTGCGTTCGCCAACGGCGGTTCGTCGCTGACTGGCGTTGAGGCGATCTCCAATACCGTCGAAGTTTTCCGGAAACCACAGGGGCGCAACGCGCGTCGAGTGCTCATCGCCATGGCCTCCATTCTCGGGTTCTTGCTGGCCGGTGTCGCCTACCTTGCCCACGTCACCCACGCCATGCCGTACATCGCTCAATATCCGTCGATGCTGTCGCAGGTCGCCCGGGCGGTTTTCGGTAACGGGGTGACCGGCAACATCCTGTACATCCTCGTCCAGGCCGCGACCGCTGCCATCTTGTTCACCGGAGCGAATACCAGCTTCAACGGTTTCCCGGCCTTGGCCAGCTTCGTCGCCGAAGACCGCTTCCTGCCCCGACAGCTGATGAAACGCGGTTACCGTCTGGTGTTTTCCAACGGCATCATTGCGCTCACGACGCTTTCAGTGGCGTTGCTGGTGGTGACCGGCGGCTCGGTCAACGCGCTGGTCCCGTTTTATGCGATCGGCGTGTTCACCGGATTCTCGATGGCCGGTTACGGCATGACCAAATACCATCTGACACATCGGGAACCCGGTTGGCAAGGCCGGGCTGGCGATCAACCTGTCCGCGGTATCCTGTCGACGGTCGTGGTCGGCATCTTCGCGGTGGCGAAGTTCACCGAGGGGGCGTGGCTGGTAGTCGTTGTCTTCCCCGTGCTGGTGTTCGGGCTGATACGACTCAACCGGGAATATCGGGCCGAGGCCGCCATTCTCGAGATGTTCCGCACCGATCGTCCCGAGTTGGTGAAGTACGCACGGCACAAGGTATTTGTCTTGGTGAACTCCGTTGACCTCGCGGTGATCGAGGCGCTGCGGTACGGCAGAGGATTGCGGGCCGACGAGTTGATCGCGGTGCATTTCATGGTCGACGCGGATCATGCCGCGCAATTGCGAAAGCGTTGGGACCACTTCGAACTCGACACTCCGCTGCGGGTGGTGGACTGCCCGGACCGGCGGATCACGCGGGCCGCGCAGCTGCTGGTCGCCAAGGCGCGCGACGAACAGCCGCATACCAACGTCACGGTGCTGCTGCCACGGCGAACCTATGCGCCGCTGCTGGGACGACTGCTGCACGACCGCACCGCCGACAAAATCGCCCGGGCCATCAGCCTGATCCCGGACGCCGCGGCGACGATCGTGCCCTACGACGTGGAGTCGCGGATCAAGGAGGCGTATCCCGACGTATTCGAGCATCGACTCGCACGCGAAATCGACAAGGTCGAAGCGTGGGTTTCAAGGGACGACCAGGACGTCGAGGCCTACGAACACCCCGTGCGGCCGCCGTCGCTGATCACGGTGGCGGGCCTGATCCCCGGACAGCGCGCGACCATCGAAGGGCGGGTCAATGAGGTCGAAGACATCAACAAGGGCAGGCGAACCCTGCGAGAGGTCGTCGTCGGCGACAACAGCGGCGAGGTCACCGTCACGTTCCGCACGGGGCGCGGGGGTGCTGACATCCAGCCCGGTCAGCTATTGCGGCTCACCGGCAAGGCCCGCCAAGGCGGCAAGGGGTCCATGTCGATGATCGACCCGGCATACCACGTGATCGAGGAACCTATGGAGAGCCGGGAGGAGACCGGGGAGACCGGGTAAACCTGGTCGCCGCCAGGGGGCAGTTAGATTGATTAATTAGTCTCTGGCATTACCGATGCCCGCGGTCGACGGAAAGGACAGCTGTGAAGCGACTGGCAGCCCTGTTGGTGTCCGTATTTGGTCTCGCGTTCACCGCCAATGGCTATCGGCCGCTGACCAAGCATGGTTACGGCTCGCTGTACGCGTTCAGTTATGGCGTGTTCGCTTCAGAACTTCCCATGCAGGTGCTCGGCGTGCAGTTGACGGGGTTGGCGGCGATGTCGCGCTGGTTGCCGCGGCGGGTACGGCGATTCAGCTGGCTGGTATCGGCGCTGTCGTGGCTGGGGCTGCTGGGTCTGCGTCATGTCGGGCATACGGCCGACGAGCCGCTGACCGCGGCGCTGGACGCCGGACTTGGCCCCGATCGTCGCACCGAGTCGGGCGAATTGTGGAAGCGGCCCGCGCCCGGAGGTGCCACCGCGAAGAAACCCGGCGTGGCACGAATGCTGCGGATCTACCGCGATTACGCGCACGACGGCGACATCAGTTACGGGGAATGCGGCTCGCGCAACCATCTCGACATCTGGCGACGGCCCGACCTTGACCGCGGCGGACGGGCGCCCGTGCTGCTGCAGGTTCCTGGCGGCGCCTGGATGACCGGAAACAAACGCGGACAGGCGCACCCGTTGATGAGCCATTTGGCCGAGCTGGGCTGGGTGTGCGTGGCAATCAACTACCGGCTCAGCCCACGCTCCACCTGGCCCGACCACATCGTCGACGTCAAGCACGCGATCGCATGGACGAAGGAGCACATCGCCGAATACGGCGGTGATCCGGACTGGATCGCGATCACGGGGGGCTCGGCCGGCGGGCATCTGTCTTCCCTTGCCGCACTGACCCCCAACGATCCGCAGTTCCAGCCGGGCTTCGAGGACGCCGACACCCAGGTGCACGCGGCTGTCCCGTTCTATGGGGTCTACGACTTCACGCGCGCCGACGATTCGACGCATCCGATGATGGTGCCGATGGTGGCGAAGCACGTGTTCAAGTTGAGCCGGACGGACATCGCAGAGCCTTTTCGCAATGCCTCGCCCATCACGCACATCCGTCCGGACGCGCCACCGTTTTTCGTGCTGCACGGCCGTAACGACTCGCTGATCCCGGTCGAACAGGCCCGCAGCTTCACGGCGCGACTGCGTGAGGTCAGCCGACAGCCCGTCGTCTACGCCGAGTTACCGTACGCGCAGCACGCTTTCGACATCTTCGGGTCGGCTCGCGCGGCACACGCGGCGGTGGCAGTCGAGCAGTTCCTCGCCGAGATATACGCAAAGCGCCAGGTTTCGGTATAGCCCGGGGGCGAGCGATTATCCTTCCCTAATGGCATCGAGCGCGTCAGGGAAGATTGCCTTCGTTACCGGCGGCGCGTCCGGCATCGGCGCCGCGTTGGCGACCAAGTTGGTCGACGGGGGCGCCGAGGTCTGGATCGCCGATCGCCAGATCGGTGCGGCGCAGGAGCTGGCGCAGCGCCTCGACAGTGGCGGCGCAAAGGCGCATGCGATCGAGCTCGATGTGCGCAGCTACCCGTCGTTTGAGAGCGCCGTCGCCGAGGCGGTGCGGCAATCCGGGCGGATTGACTACCTGTTCAACAATGCCGGCATCGGGGCCGGCGGTGAGATCGATTCATACACGCTCGATGACTGGAACGACGTCTTCGACGTGAACCTGCGTGGTGTCGTGCACGGCATCCAAGCGGTGTATCCGATCATGATCCGGCAGCGCTCGGGCCACATTGTGAATACAGCCTCAATGGCCGGTCTCGTCGCCTCTCCCGGGGCGGCTGCCTACACCGCCACCAAATACGCCGTCGTCGGAATCTCGAAGGCGTTGCGGGTGGAGGCCGAGCGCCACGGCGTGCAAGTGTCGGTGCTGTGTCCGGGCGCGATACGGACCCCGATCCTCAGCGGCGGCAAGTACGGACGGATGACAAACACCGGCCTCGGTGGAGAGCAACTACTCAAATTCTGGGAGCCGTTCCGGCCGATGGCACCCGAAAAGTTCGCCGAGCGCGTCCTTCGCGCCGTGTTCCGGGGAGACGCAATCATCGTGGTCCCGGCCTGGTGGAAGGCATGGTGGTACCTCGAGCGCCTTTCCCCGGCCCTATCGATGCGGGCTGCAAAACTCATGCTCAGGCGCGTACGTGAAATGCAATCCAGTGGTTGATTTCTAAGACGAAGATAAGGTGTTTGGTTCATTTCCTAAGGGGAACCCTTAGGTTCATGAGTACCGTAAAGACGACGAAACCATGGCTTAGCCTGTGCACTAGTGCGCTGGCGGCGGGGGGTTTGGCCGCGTCCGTCCTCGGACTGACCTCGGCTACCGCCCAGGCGGCGCCTAATCCAGCCCCGACATATCACCACCACTGGTGCCCGGGTGACCCGTGGGACCAGGGCTGGGGTCCGAACCCGTCCTGGAATAACTGCCGTGACTGGGACGACAACTACGGTCCGGCCGGGTACGGGCCTGGTGGCCCGGAGGGTTACGGGCCTGGTGGGCCTGGTGGCTATGGAGCGCCCCCGTGGGCGCCGCCGCCTCCACCGGCACCGCCATGGGCCCCGTGGGCCCAGGTGGTGTGGAACCCCGGTGCGAATGGTTGGGGGTACTGGAACGGCCCAATCTGGGTCCCGATCTAATCAGTCGACAAAGCAGCTGATGTGAAAGCAGGAGTGCAGCGGCAACGGAGCCGCTGCATCTTCTGTTTTCGCTGAAGGGCCGCGGCTGAGGTAGGTCGTGGTTACGGTCGTTCCAAGGCCCGCAGTCCGAGCGAAAAGAGCAGCCGCACATCGGGATCGGCCAGCGAGGTCGACAACAGTTTCTCGATCCGTCGCACCCGGTAACGAACGGTATTGGGATGGACCTGCAGCCACTGCGCGGCGGCAGCGATGTCGCCGAAGCTGTCCAGGTAGGCCCGCAACGTCTCGGCCAACACGGGATCTCGTGCGCGCAAGTCACGTACCCGCGGATCGACCAGTCGCTCGTCGGTGCCGACCAGCGTGACGATCTCGTCCAGCAGCACGGTGGTGCGCGCCTCGGCCAGGGAAGTCACCTGTCCTAAAAACGGGTGACGCTCAGCGCTGTCGAGCACGCGGTCGACCTCGGTGCGCGCCGCGGCGACACCGGCCAGACCTGCAACCGGTGCTGCGATGGCAGCCCGCAGCTGCACGCCCAGCTCGGTGCGCAGTGCGCTGATTGTGCCCCGGACCCACGAAGTGATCGACCGGGTCCTGACGGCCTGTGGCAGCAGCACATAGATTCGCGACCCGTTGGATGCGACCTGAGCGTCACTGCGAAAAGCGCTCGCACTCAAGGCCAGGACGTCAGCCAGCCGTGGATGCCGGGCCCCGGCTTCCTCGGTGTTCGCGGTGTCCCAGCCGATCAGCGCGGCTTCTCCGTCGGGGTTGAGTCCGAGTTCGCGGACGACGACCGCTAGGTCGGCGGGTGCCGTGGTTGCGTCCGGGTCGGCCAGGCCCAGCAGCTGCTGCACCCGGCGCGCGTGCGTCGACGGGCGGGCCGCCAGCCGCGACATGATCGTGGCGGCCAGTACCGCCGCACCCCGTAACATCTCCTCGGCATCGGCCGCGAGGGGCTGCGAGCCTTGCTGCACCCAGATCGCACCGGCGAACACCGGCGGTCGCCGCGCGCCGGCCGGCGACTGGTGGATCCCGATCGCCAGTCGCGGCCGCAGACCCAACTCCGGGCGCTCGGCGACGCGCACAACCTCGCCGCCGGCCCGCAGCGCGTCGAAGATGCCCCACTGGCCGATCCACTCCAGATGCTCCGGGGGGCCGGCGCGGCCCAGGATGGACAGCCGCCGCAGTTCGTCGGCCTCATCGTTGGAGGCCGAATAGGCCAGCACATGCGACTGCGCGTCTTCGATGCTGACCATGCCGTGGATGCGGTCGGCCAGAGACTGCGCCAGACCGAACAGATCCGTGCCCGAGTCAAGGTCGGCGCGGTCCCCGTGATGCTCCAACACGTGGTTGACCAACTGGTAGAGCCGCTCCCAGCGGGCCCGCGGCTCGACGGCGACCACCGCCGAACCGGCCCCGACTGCCTTGGCCACCAATGCGTTCGACGGCTCCTTGACGAAGATCGCTACCGGCGCCCGCCGTGCCTGCCGGTCGACCCAGCGCAACGCCTCGTCGTCGGTGACGCCGAGCAGGAAGAAGACATCGGCCGAGCCGGCCGCCGCCGCCAGGCCCAGCCGCACATCGTCGGAATCGATCAGCGCTGCCGACCCCACCGGAAGGTCCAGGCCGCGCGGCGACTTCACCAGGCTGACCATGGTCGCGTCCAACGCGAGCAGCAGCTGGCCCAGCCCTACACCAGCCACCCGCATGTTGTCCGATTCTACTACGACGGCCTGATCATCTTGTCCGATCAGCCAACCGTTTGCTGTGCTGCGACGGGGATCCTGGGCAGCATGGACGCAATCACCCAGGTACCGTTGCCGGCCAACGAGCCGGTCCACGACTATGCGCCGCAATCTCCCGAACGCGCCCGGCTACGCGCCGAACTGGCCGGGCTCGCCGAGCACCCGATCGACCTCCCCCACATCGTCGGCGGCCGGCACCGGATGGGTGACGGTGAGCGGGTCGATGTCGTCCAGCCGCACCGGCACGCCGCGACGCTGGGCACCCTAACCAACGCCGTGCACGCCGACGCCACAGCGGCTATCGAGGCCGCCGTTGCCGCGAAGAACACATGGGCGGCGATGCCTTTCGACGAACGCGCCGCGATATTCCTGCGGGCCGCCGATCTGCTTGCGGGGCCCTGGCGGGAAAGGATCGCCGCCGCGACGATGCTCGGCCAATCCAAGTCGGTGTACCAGGCCGAGATCGACGCACCCTGCGAGCTCATCGACTTCTGGCGGTTCAACGTCGCCTTCGCCCGCCAGATCCTGGCGCAGCAGCCAATCAGCGGCCCGGGGGAGTGGAACCGCAGCGATTACCGTCCGCTGGACGGATTCGTCTACGCGATCACGCCGTTCAACTTCACATCGATCGCCGGCAACCTCCCGACGGCACCGGCGCTGATGGGCAACACCGTTGTGTGGAAGCCGTCGATCACCCAAACCCTGTCGGCCTACCTGCTCATGCAACTGCTCGAGGCCGCGGGATTGCCGCCCGGGGTGATCAACATGGTCACCGGTGACGGCTTCGCGGTTTCCGATGTGGCGCTGGCCGACCCGCGGCTGGCCGGAATCCACTTCACCGGATCGACGGCCACCTTCCAGCGCCTGTGGCAGCAGGTGGGCGCCAATATCGGCCGTTACCAGTGCTACCCGCGGCTGGTCGGCGAGACCGGCGGCAAAGACTTCGTGCTCGCCCACGCCTCGGCGCGCCCGGATGTCCTGTGCACAGCCCTGATTCGCGGCGCGTTCGACTACCAGGGCCAGAAATGCTCGGCCGCGTCGCGGGCCTTCATCGCGCATTCGGTGTGGCAACGGATGGGCGACACCTTCCTGGGCACCGCGGCCGAGCTGCCCTACGGCGACATCACCGACCTGTCCAACTACGGCGGTGCGCTGATCGACCAACGCGCCTTCGTCAAGAACGTCGACGCCATCGAGCGGGCCAAGGGCGCGGCCGGCGTCACCATCGCGGTCGGGGGCGAATACGACGACACCGTGGGCTATTTCGTGCGCCCGACCGTCCTGCTGTCCGACGACCCGACCGACGAGTCCTTCGCGACCGAGTACTTCGGCCCGCTGCTCTCGGTGCACGTCTACCCCGACGACCAGTACGAGCGGATCCTCGACGTGATCGACACCGGGTCCCGCTACGCGTTGACCGGCGCCGTCATCGCCGACGACCGCCAGGCCGTGCTGACCGCGCAGAACCGGCTGCGGTTCGCCGCCGGCAACTTCTATGTCAACGACAAGCCCACCGGGGCCGTGGTGGGGCGCCAGCCATTCGGTGGTTCACGGGGATCGGGCACCAACGATAAGGCCGGGTCGGCGCTGAACCTGTTGCGCTGGACGTCGGCACGCACCATCAAGGAGACGTTCGTCCCGGCGACCGACCACACCTACCCGCACATGGCGGCCGACTGATGGCCGGCTTGTTCGCCAACACCGTGCGCCCCGCGATCCTGGCCGCCGGCCGGTGGGAAGGACTGCGGCGCACCGCCGAACGGATGCCGGTCACCCGCGAGGTAGTGGGTCGGTTTGTGCCCGGGGAGACGGTTGACCGGGTATTGGACAGCGTTGCGGTGCTTCGGGATTCGGGCCGCTACGTCAGCGTTGACTATTTGGGCGAGGACGTCACCGACTTCGACGACGCCGACGCGGCGGTGCAGGTCTACCTGGATCTGATCGACGAGCTTGGCCGGGCCAGCGATCCCGCAGGTGACGGCATCCGACCGCTGGAGGTGTCGGTGAAGCTCTCGGCGCTGGGGCAGTCGGTGGACCGCGATGGTGAGAAGGTCGCGCGAGAGAACGCCTGGTCGATTTGCGCCGCTGCGCAACGCGCCGGCGTGTGGGTCACGGTAGACGCCGAGAACCACACCACGACCGACTCGACGCTGTCGATCGTCCGTGACCTGCGTGCCGAATTCCCTTGGCTGGGACTGGTTTTGCAAGCCTACTTGCGGCGCACGTTGGGCGACTGCGAGGAATTCGCCGCGGCCGGGGCACGAATCCGGTTGTGCAAGGGCGCCTACGATGAACCGGCATCGGTGGCATACCGAGACCGCGCCGCGGTCACCGACTCTTATCTTCGGTGTCTTCGGGTGCTGATGGCAGGATCCGGCTACCCGATGGTCGCCACGCACGACCCCGCGATCATCTCCGCTGTGCCCGATATGGCCGGTGAATCGGGCTGTGGTGCAGGAGATTTCGAATACCAGATGCTGTATGGCATCCGCGACGGCGAGCAGCGACGGCTGGCCGACGCCGGCAACCAGGTGCGGGTGTACGTGCCGTTCGGCACCCAGTGGTACGGGTACTTCATGCGCCGGCTGGCCGAGCGCCCGGCCAACCTGGTGTTCTTCTTGCGGGCGCTGGCAGAGCGCAAACGCGCCTCGTCCTGACTGTGCGCGTACACCGACAGGGTAGAAGGCCGCGGAGGCGTGCCCGAGCCACGCACCGATCGACTGAAACAACTTGGCCGGGCAAGGGCATACGAATCGGGGCTACTAGCCGCGCACCCGCGCATCGGCCGACCACGTCATACCGACAGCCGCGGCGGCCACAACCACGGACCGCTCATGCCCGCACACCTGGGCTGCAACCGAAGCCGCGGCAAGACGATGCCACCACCCCGACACGCGCGAACCTGGTAGGGCAGCGCATCAAATGTTTTTTAGCCAGCCGCTACCCTGATTCGACGAATCCGGGTCATATTGCTATTGAGGTAGAACCCTTCACGCCCTGTCTGTCGGCGTTTGTCAGAGCGAAGGGTCACCGTTCACGAGGTCAGGAGGCCAGCAGCGATGAAGGAAGCCATTGTGGCCGCAGCGTTAGTTCTAGTCGCCGCTGGCTGCGTAGCGCAAACACACACCAGCAGTAGCACCACCGCCACGACAACGTCTCACGCTCAGGCCGTGCGCGCATGGGCCGAACTCACTAATACCCACATGGAAGACATGGGGATCGCCGTGGGCAAGGCCAGCCAAGCCATCCCTAGCCAGGACTACGCCGGTCTCGCGGCAGACTGCCACCAAGCCCATGACGCGGCAGACGCCCTTCAGGGCCAAATGCCTACCCCCGACAGAGAACTCACCGACGCCCTGCAAGCTAGCCTCAGCGACTTCGACACCGCGTCACACTTCTGCGTCGCCGCGGTCGAGGACAAGGATGCCAACGAGGCCCGGCACGCCAGGGAATTCCTAAGTTCCTCCGAAGGGCATCTCACGACCGCCACCGCCATCCGCGACCGCATTCTCAACGGCACCAAATAGGGTCGTCCTAACCACCTACCTGCTGCCCGCGCAGCAAACAACTCACCAACCACCCCCGGGGGGAGGGCCGGGCCAGCAAATCCGCCCGACCACCCAGGCATTGCCAGGTTTGCACACGAGCCGGAAAACCGCAGTTCAGAACGTGCTGATTTAGCTAGGACGTGACGCACACACACGCGAGCAAACGTAGTCGCGACCCCCAGATGGGGCAGCCCTCACACCGCTCAGGCGTTTATGGCACCCGCATCAGACGGTGACCCCAACCCCCAGCGAGCCAGGTATGCGGCACATCACGATAAGCGGACACCAGTGTCGCCCACCGGCCCCGTACCTGTGGCGGCATTTCTCGATGCTCAGCCACGTCGAGGGGTTGATGTAGAGATTCGTCCCGTCTGCTCTGCAAATCTTGAGCACGCCGCCATCGACGATCTCGAGTCGCTCGTCGTCCGTGAAATTCAGGGACGGTTCCGATGGGCGAAGCACGTTGAAAGCCATGTTGCTCAGTGTCGCTCGCGCAAACTGCGAGCGCGAGTGGAGCAGTTCATCTGTCCGCGCGGCGGACGGGCGCCTGGTCTTCTTGCTCGCGGACCATGTGGCGTATCGCGACCAGCAGGCGAAGTTCGGAGTCGATGACCTCGATTTCGCGCATGGCCGGAAGCGTAGCGGTCGGCCTGTGGCGCGCAAGCCACCACGAAATAGTCCAGACGTGGCCGGATGGTCCCGGCGTGGCGTGGCGTCGGATTGAG
>Ga0210396_10007364_pt1 | contig 10472 bp, 9 predicted proteins | sample IncBWH17OmetaG_FD_155466 | JGI IMG/M metagenome (GOLD analysis project Ga0210396, IMG submission 155466) | Forest soil microbial communities from Barre Woods Harvard Forest LTER site, Petersham, Massachusetts, United States - Inc-BW-H-17-O ... | reverse complement strand
CCACGCGATGGTGCCGCGCAGCTTGAACGATCCGAAATCGATCACCGCCTTGCGCTTGCCGATCTGCGCCAGGCTGCCGGCGTGCTGGTAACGGAAAGGCGCAGATGTTTCGCCACGCAGCCGCTTCCTGATGCAATCGGCGACATAACGTCCCTGCTGTTTGGCAGCGGGCGCGATGCCGGGCACCGGCTTTCCATCGGTGTCAGCAATAACAACGGTATCGCCGATCGCGAATATATCGGGATGGCCTGGGACCGTGAGGTCAGGCTGCACCTCCAAACGGCCGGCGCGGTCTGATGCTGCGCCGAGCCATTCGGCGGCCGGCGACGCGCGCACGCCGGCGGCCCAGATCAAGGTCTTGGCCTGCAGGCTGTGATCGCCATACACGACGCCCTCGGCCGAGCATTCGGTGACGGCCTGTCCCAACACCACTTCGACGCCAATGCTTTCCAGCGCACGCTGCGCATAAGCGGAGAGGTCGTCGGCAAAGCCGGCCAATACCCGGGGCCCGGCTTCGATCAGGACGACACGGGTCTTGTCGGTATCGATGTTGCGGAAGTCGGGCCGCAGCGTGTCCTTCGCCAGTTCGGCGATGGTACCGGCCAGTTCGACGCCGGTCGGGCCGGCGCCGACGATGACGAAGGTCAGGAGCGCGGCGCGCCGCTGCGGATCGGTCTCGCGCTCGGCGCGCTCGAAGGCGACGAGAATACGCCGCCGCAACGTGGTGGCGTCCTCAAGTGTTTTCAGGCCGGGCGCGAACGGCTCCCATTCGTCGTGGCCGAAATAGGCGTGACGCGCGCCAGTGGCGAGAACGAGCGTGTCATACGGCAACTCGTCGCCGTCTTCGAGCAGCACCCGATGGCCGTCCGCATCCACACCGCTCACCGTGGCAAACAAGGTCGTGACCTCGGCGCGATCGCGCAACAGATAGCGGATTGGCCAGGCGATCTCTGACGTCGCCAGCGACGCTGTAGCGACCTGATACAAAAGCGGCTGGAACAGATGATGGTTGCGGCGGTCAACCAGCGTGATGGAGACCGGCGCGCCCGCCAGCCAACGCGCCGTTTCCAATCCGCCGAAGCCGGCGCCGACGATCACCACACGATGGGGTTTTTGCGGATGGGGTCGCTCTGTCGTCATGTCTAAGCCACCTTCGGTTCAGATTCCCCAGGCTCCTTGGATGTAGACATTTAGCGGCCCCGGTCCAAGGGCGATTTCCCAATCGACCGATAGCAAAAGCGCATCGTTGGCGAGTTCGGCGTTCTGCGATATCGGCCCAATCGCCTCACGCCGGCGCGCCCGCTGCCCCAGGTTGCAAAAATACTTTCCCCGACCGAATCCTTTGGCAGGTGTCGAACGTCTATGGCCTGCGAAGCGACGATCCCCGTTCGCGGAACCGGCCATGGAGTGAACGATGAAACGAACCCTGATCAGATACCGGACCAAGCCTGAGATGACCGACAAGAACGCCGAGCTGATCGCCGGGGTGTTTGCGGAACTGAAAACCGTCAGGCCGGAGGGGGTTCGCTATCTTTCGCTGCGCCTCGATGACGACAGCTTCGTCCATTTTGTCGAGACCGAAGCTAACGACGGCACCAGCGTGCTTACGGGCCTGGCTGCGTTCAAGGCTTTTCAAAGCGGGATTCGCGAACGCTGTGCCGAGCCGCCGCAAGTCGGCAGCGTTACCATCGTTGGCAATTATCGCATGCTCGGCGAGTCTTGATGCCACAACAAGCGATCCGGCTGAAAATTTATCTGCCCGGCCCGAATCTTTTCGCCATGGCCGAACGTCTTGGGATTGAGACGCAATTGTTAAGGAAAAGGAACAAAATGCCATGACAGCTCTCGAAGGACAGAAGGTCGTCGTCACCGGAGGCAGCCGCGGGCTTGGGCTCGGCATCGTTGAGGCGTTGGTGGCGCAGAATGCGCAGGTGACTGTCGTCGCGCGCGATCCGCAGTTCCTGACCGAAGTTTCGCAACGGCTCGGCGTCAATGTGGTTCGCGGCGACGTTACCGACGAAAAGTTGGCGCGGGGCGTTCTGTCGGATGTTCGGCCGTCGGTGCTGGTGCTCAATGCCGGCGCTATCCCGCCGATGGGACCGCTTCACGAACTCACTTGGGAAAATTTCAGCCGGGCGTGGGACGTCGACGTCAAGGCTGGCTTCCACTGGGTGCAGGAAACGCTGCGGCTTCCGTTGCCGCGCGGCAGCCGCGTGATTATCGCATCGAGTGGGGCCGCGCTAAACGGCTCGCCACTTTCCGGCGGCTATGCCGGCGCCAAGCGGATGCTGTGGCTGATGGCGCTCTACGCCAACGGCGTGGCCCAGCAACTGGATCTCGGCATCCGCTTCCAGGCGATCCTCCCCCAGCAGATTATTGGCGATACCGAACTCGGGCTCACAGCGGGCGAGGCTTACGCGAAAAGCAGGGGTGTCAGCGTTGAGGCCTTCTTTGCCGGTTTCGGCGCGCCGATGCCGCCGCGCAAGGTCGGCGACAACGTCGTATCGATCCTCACCGATCCGCGCTACGCGACCGGCGTGGCGTTCGGCATGAAGGGCGACCTCGGCATCGTCCCGCTCAATGGCTGAGAGCCCGCTCCGGCTCAGTCGATTTCAGCATTCGCGGCTGCCGAAATGGGATACGAATGTTAGAATCGGGCTACCAGGTGAACTCCGAGGCAAAATGAAACCGGTCCCGGAAATGTCGGCCACCGACAATATCGACCGCCTGCTGGTTGCGATGCGGCCGAAGCTGCATCGCTATTGTGCGCGCATGGTCGGCTCGGTGATCGACGGCGAAGACGTGCTGCAGGACGCGCTGATCAAGGCGGTAGAGTCGTTTGCGTCAGCCGGTCCGATCGGTAATCCCGAAGGCTGGCTATTTCGGATCGCGCACAACACCGCGCTGGACTTTCTGCGCCGCCGCAACCGGCAGCAAGCGTTGCGATCGGGCGAGGAGGTGGACATGATTGCCGACCCGGTTGATGCCGTCACCACCCACGAGATCGCGAGGGCCAGCCTTCGCACCTTCATGCGTCTTCCGGTCGCCCAGCGTTCCAGTGTTATCCTGATGGACGTGCTCGGCTGCTCGTTGCAGGAGGTCGGCGAAGTGATGGATTTCAGCCTGTCTGCGGTCAAGGCGGCGCTGCATCGCGGGCGGACCAGGCTTCGTGAACTGGCGGATGAGCCGGATGATCAGCTGCGCCCGGAATTGTCGCAAGCCGAACGCAATCGGCTCGGCGCCTATGTCGCGCACTTCAACGCGCGGGATTTCGACGCCATTCGCACCATGATCTCGGACGACGTCCGGCTCGATCTCGTCAACAAGACGCGGATCAACGGCAAGGCCGAGGTGTCCAGATATTTCGGAAACTATTCGGGGCTTAGTGACTGGCATCTGGTGCCGGGATTGGTCGAGAGGCATCCCGCCATCCTGGTGTTCGATCCCGACGAGATGAACTCAGCGCCAAAATATTTCATGCTGCTGCAGTGGTCGGCCGACAAAGTCGCCACCATCCGCGATTTCCGCCACGCGCCGTACATTATCGACGGCGCCGAATATCGCGTGTGAGATTTCCAAAGATTTCCCGGACGCCCCTACCGATCATGCGACCCGCATGACGGCGAAAATTGCTGCCCAACAATCAGCACTATAATTCTTGCCATCCGCGCCATCCACGAACTATGGTGCAGCTTGCCGAGGGGATGAGCCGAAGGTTCTAAGCCGAAGCTCCGGTTCGTGCTTGCTGCGGACCTGAGATTTCGCGCACAAAATACGTCACCCGAGGCGGAGGAATCCACCACCGGAGCGCGCAGCGTCGCCAACAGTGCGGCGACCGGGCTCGGCGGGACAGTTAGGTAACGAGGAGGGGAACGAACATGAAATCGGCATTCTGGCTGGCGGGCGCGACGGTTCTGGCGCTGGCAAATCCGGCGAACGCTGCTGACACCATCAAAATCGGTTTTGTCTCGACGTTCAGCGGACCGACCGCCGTAATCGGCAACGACATGCGTAATTCGTTCGAATTGGCGCTCGATCATCTCGGCCGCAAGATGGGCGGCAAGCCGGTCGAGGTGATCTATGAGGATGACCAGCAAAAACCTGACGTCGGCAAGCAGAAGACCGAGAAGCTGGTGCAATCCGACAAGGTCGACTTCATCGCCGGCTTTATCTGGTCGAATGTGCTGTTGGCCTCGCTCAAGACCGCGGTGGATTCGCAGACCTTCCTGATCAGCGCCAATGCGGGACCGTCGCAGCTCGCGGGCGAGCTCTGCTCGCCTTACGTGTTTTCAACCTCCTGGCAAAACGACCAGACGCCCGCGGCCATGGGCCTCTACATGAATCAGAAGGGCGTCAAGTCGGTGTTCCTGATCGGGCCTAATTATGCCGCCGGCAAGGACATGCTGGCCGGTGTGAAGAGCACGTTCAAGGGCCAGGTGCTGGGCGAGGAATATACGGTGTGGCCGAGCCAGCTCGACTTCTCGGCCGAACTTTCCAAGGCGCGCGCCTCAAAAGCGGAGTCGATCTTCGTGTTCTATCCCGGCGCGGCCGGGGTGCAATTCCTCAATCAATATGTGCAGGCCGGCCTCAAGCAGCAAATCCCGCTCTACACGGCCTTCACCATCGACGAACTGTCCTTGCCGCTACAGAAAGACAATGCGCTCGGCGTTCCCGGCGCGCAGGAATGGGTCAACGACCTGCCCAATGAAGAAAACAAGCGCTTCGTCGCCGATTATCGCAAGAAATATCCCAATCTGCGCCCGACCTATTACGGCGCGCAGGCCTATGACGCCGCGCAGTTGATCAACAGCGCCGTCGTCGCGGTGAAGGGCGACACCAGCAAGAAAGACGCGATGAAGGCGGAAATGCAAAAGGCGAACTTCAAATCGCTACGCGGTCCGTTCAAGTTCGGCAACAATCACATCCCGATCCAGAACTTCTATCTACAGGACGTGGTCAAGGATGCTGACGGCACTCTCGCACTGAAGACCGTCGCCACCATTGTCAAGGACGATCAGGATCGCTTCCATGACAAATGCCCGATGAAATGATTGCCAACCATGCCCAAAACAGCGGCGGCGTTCGCGCGGCCGCTGTTTTCCTGTCGGCACATGTTTTGCTTCAAGTATGCTTCAAGTAGCTTCATCCTTCGAGACGGCGCTTCCGGCCACCTCAGGATGAGGTCCTCTGACCCTCATGGTCAGGAGCGCGGCACGCCGTGCGTCTCGAACCATGAAAGTCCGGATGCCTGTAATGCTGCGCCTTAGCCGGAAAACGACCTAGTCCATGCTGCTTGTCATCGAACAATTCCTGAATGGCCTGCAACTCGGCCTGTTGCTGTTTCTGCTCGCTGCAGGGCTGACGCTGGTTTTCGGCATCATGGACCTCGTCAATCTGGCCCATGGATCGCTCTACATGATGGGCGCCTATTTCGCGGCGACCTTCGTGGCGTGGACGGGGAATTTCATCTTCGGCGTCATTCTTGCGCTCGGCGCCACGCTCCTGCTCGGCATCGTGCTGGAATTCATCGCGCTTCGGCATCTCTACGGCCGCGATCATCTCGATCATGTGCTGGCGACGTTCGGGCTGATTTTGTTTTTCAACGACGCGGTGCGGTTGATCTGGGGGCCGGCGGGTCTGGCGCTGCCGCTGCCGGCCTGGCTGACGGTGCCGATTCAGATCGTGCCCGGTGTGTTTTATCCGGCGTACCGGCTCGCGATCATCGTGGTCGCGCTGGCGGTCGTCCTGATGCTGTATATCGTCGTGATGCGCACCCGGCTCGGCATGCTGATCCGTGCCGGCGCCTCCAACCGCGAGATGATCGGGGCGCTCGGCATCAACATCAAGCTGCTCTACACGCTGGTGTTCGGACTCGGCGCGGCGTTGGCCGGTCTCGCCGGGCTGATGCAGGCGCCGATTTTGACGGTTCAGATCGGGATGGGCGAAAACATCCTGATCCTTGCCTTCGTCATCATCGTGATCGGGGGGATCGGCTCGATCCGCGGCGCCTTCGTGGCTGCGATCCTGGTCGGGATGATCGACACGCTCGGGCGCGCGTTCCTGCCTGATCTGTTGCGAAAGATCCTGAGTTCGGCCGCCGCCGCGACCGCCGCGCCGGCGCTCTCCTCGATGCTGATCTATCTCCTGATGGCGCTCGTGCTGGTGGTGAGACCGGAGGGGCTGTTTCCGGCCAGCCGTCGATGACCGCTTCGCTCAATGCCCGCAATGTGGTCGCGGCGCTGATCGTCGCCGGGCTGCTGTTGCTTCCGCTCTATACACAGCTCAGCGGAAACATGTTCGTGCTGACCTTGTTCACCCGCATCGTCATCTTTGCGCTGGCGGCGGTCAGCCTCAATCTCATCATGGGCTATGGCGGGATGATGAGCTTCGGTCATGCCGCCTATCTCGGCATCGGTGGTTACGCGGTCGGTATCCTCGCCGCCGAGGGCATCGGCTCGGGATTCATCCAATGGCCGGTGGCGCTCCTGGCCTCGGCGCTGTTCGCGCTTGTGATCGGAGCGTTGTCGCTCCGCACTCGCGGCGTCTATTTCATCATGATCACGCTCGCCTTCGCACAGATGGCGTATTACATCGCGTCTGGCCTGTCGCGCTACGGCGGCGACGATGGTCTGACGATCTACAAGCGCAGCGATTTCGGCGGCTTGATCAATCTGTCGCACCACGTCCAGTTTTACTATCTCTGTACCGGTTGCCTGTTGGGCGGCATTTATCTGGTCTGGCGTATCGTCAATTCGCGTTTCGGCCTGGTGGTACAGGGCCTGCGCTCCAACGAGCAGCGCATGCAGGCGATCGGCTTTCCCGCCACGCGCTATCGGCTGGTTTGCTTTGTCATCGCGGGCACCCTGTGCGGTTTGGCCGGCGCCCTGCTTGCCAACAACACTGACTTCATCAGTCCCGCCGTGATGTACTGGACCCGCTCCGGGGACCTGATGGTGATGGTCATCCTCGGCGGGATGGGCTCACTGTTTGGTCCGGTGCTGGGCGCGATCGTCTATCTGGTGCTGGAAGAATTCCTGTCGCAGGTTACGGAATATTGGGCGCTCATCATGGGGCCATTGTTGCTGCTGATCGTGCTGTTCGGGCGCGGCGGCATTTTCGGACTGCTCGGGAGACTGCGTCGTGGCTGATCCCTTGCTGCGCGTTGAAAATCTGGTGCGGCGGTTCGGCGGCATCGTCGCCACCGATAACCTCTCGCTTGATGTCGCGAAGGGCGAATTGCACGCCATCATCGGGCCGAACGGCGCCGGCAAGACCACGCTGATCAGCCAGTTGACCGGACAGCTGGCGCCAAGCGCCGGCGCCATTCATTTCGCCGGCCGCGACGTCACCCGTCTGCCGGCCTGGCGGCGCAGTATGCTTGGGCTGGCGCGCTCGTTCCAGATCACGTCGCTGCTGCCGGATTTCACGGCCGCCGACAATGTCGCGCTCGCGGCGCAGGCCCATGACGGTCACTCCTTCTATTTCTGGGGCAATGCCCGCAAGGAGAAGCATCTGCGGGATGCGGCGCTGTCCGCATTGACCAGGGTCGGACTCGATCACCGTGCGGATGTCGTGGTGTCGAAATTGAGTCACGGCGAGCAGCGCGAGCTTGAATTGGCCGTCGCGCTCGCCACGGGGCCGCAATTGCTGCTGCTCGACGAACCGATGGCCGGATTGGGCTCGACGGAATCGACGCGCATGGTGAAGCTGCTGCAGGAGTTGCGGCGCGAAGTCACCATCGTGCTGGTCGAGCATGACATGGAGGCGGTGTTCGCGCTTGCCGACCGCATCAGCGTGCTGGTGTATGGGCGCGTGATTGCATCGGGTACTTCGGCGGAGATCCGCAGCAATGAAGAGGTCAAGCGCGCCTATCTCGGCGATCAGCGTGTGGTGACCCGCCATGGCTGACGACACACCCTTGCTCGAAATCGAAGGCATCGAGACCTGCTATGGCCTGAGCCAGGTGCTGTTCGGCATGTCGCTGTCCATACGATCCGGTGAGATGGTGGCCCTGATGGGCCGCAATGGCATGGGGAAAACCACGACCATCCGTTCCATCATGGGACTGACCCCGGCGCGCGCCGGCACCATTCGTTTCGGCGGCCAGGATGTCCGCAAGCTTCCCTCGTTCCGGATTGCGCAACTGGGCATCGGCCTGGTGCCGGAAGGACGCCAGATATTTCCCAACCTGACCGTGCGCGAAAATCTCGTTGCCGCATCGGGTAATCGTCTCGGCAGTCCCGATCCCTGGACGTTAGAGAGGATCCACGCGCTGTTTCCGCGATTGGCCGAGCGTGGCGCCAATATGGGCGGCACGCTGTCGGGCGGCGAGCAGCAGATGCTGGCGGTGGGCCGCGCGCTGATGACCAATCCGCGTCTGCTGATTCTGGACGAAGCCACCGAAGGCCTCGCCCCCCTGATCCGCGATGAAATCTGGAACTGCCTCTCGCTGCTGAAAGCGCGCGGGCAATCGGTGCTGGTGATCGACAAGAATGTCGAGAATCTGACCGAGATCGCCGACCGCCACTACATCATCGAGCGCGGCCGCGCGGTGTGGAGCGGCACCTCGGAGCAATTGATCGCCGAGCCGGATTTGCAGCATCGGTATCTGGGGATTTGAGTGTTCCCGTCATTCTGGGACGCGCGGAGCGCGAACCTCAGATGTGCACTTGCACATCGGGGAATCTCGTGCGGCAAGGAATCACTTTTTTAACTTCGAGATTCCGGGTTCGATGCTTCGCATCGCCCCGGAATGACGGGTAGCATCCCTCAAAACATCTCGAAATACTCGCGCTGTTCCCAATCCGACACTTCGGCCTGGAAACGCTCGATTTCGGCGTTCTTGATGTGGACGTAATAGTCGACAAAGCCGGCGCCGAATGCGTCGCGGAAAAACGCATCGTCCCTCAGGGCGAACACTGCTTCCCGCAAGCTCTTCGGCAACAGATCAGCCTTGGTTTCATAGGGTGTGTCGGCGGACGGTCCGGGATCGAGCCCGCGATCGACGCCATCGAGGCCCGATAGAATCTGCGATGCCATGTAGAGATACGGATTGGCAGCGGGTTCGCCGATACGGTTCTCTAAACGAGTCGCAGGATCGTCCGCGCCGCCGAGCACGCGGATCATAACGCCACGGTTATCGCGGCCCCAAATCGCCCGATCCGGCGCCAGCGAATAGGAGCGATAGCGCTTGTAGCCATTGATGGTCGGCGTCGTAAACACGGCGGAGGCGCGGGCGTGCTGCAACAGCCCGCCGAGGTAGCCACGACCAAACGCGCTCAGCACCTCGCCATTGTCCTTGGCCATGAAGGCGTTCTCGCCGCCTGAGCGCGAGACGATCGACTGATGCAGGTGCCATCCGGACGCGACGACGTTCGGAAGTTTTGGGCGGCACATGAAGGTCGCGTGATAGCCGTGGCGGCGACAGATCTGCTTCACTGCGCTGCGGAGCAGGATCATGTTGTCGGCGGACTCGAGCCCTTTCGTCGGCTTGAAGGTGAATTCGCACTGGCTCGGACCGAATTCCACTTCGATCGATCGCAGCGGCAGCCCCAGCGCCACGATGTCGCGCCTGATGATCTCAAGCACCGGCTCCATCTGGTCGTAGCGCTGTTCGGTCAGATATTGATAGCCGTGCGAGAGAAGACAGACCGACGGCGGCTGGCCCGGCTGCCCGGCATCCTCCGGCGACATTTTGTCGTCCAAGAGCTTGAAGATATGGCACTCGACTTCGAGGCCGGCGACGAAATCGTAGCCGCGCGCTTCGAGCTTCGCGAGTACGGATTTGTAAAAATTGCGGGTCGCGAACGGGACGGGCCGCCCGTCGGCGAAATACACATCGCACAATAGCCAGCCGGTCGCAGACGACCATGGCAGCAGCCGAAAGCTCAGGGGATCCGCCACCATCAGAACGTCGGCGGCGCCTTCCATTTCCCGCATGCCGAAGCCGCCGCCGGCTGTGAACACCGGGAAGACGGTCTTGTGCGAGGTGTCCTTGGCGAACATCGTGGTGGTGATGCTGCAGCCACTCTCCAGCGACGCCAGCGCCTCGCTAACGACCAGCGTTTTGCCCCGGAGAATTCCGTGCTGGTCGGGAAAGGAAAACCGGATTACCTCAAGCTTTTGATCCTCGACGATGCGCCGCAGCCGCGTCGCCGCTTCCTGCTGCTCGCTCGACCAGAGACCGTGACGCTCAACAAAACTCAACGCGTCACTCCCTTGAGAGGCCTACTAGGTCCTGGCGTTCGGTTGAAGGGGAGCGGACCACTTCTCCCTCGCCCCGCTTGCGGGGAGAGGGTTGGGGTGAGGGGGACTCTCCACAGATTCAGTTTGCGGAGAGTCCCCCTCGCCCGGATCGCAAGCGCGATCCGACCTCTCCCCGCAAGCGGGGCGAGGTGACATGAATGTCGGCGCGGATCATTATGCTCTAGAAAACCGATCACTAAACCGCCCTCAGATGGGGCAACTTGTCG
>Ga0210396_10007363_pt1 | contig 10473 bp, 13 predicted proteins | sample IncBWH17OmetaG_FD_155466 | JGI IMG/M metagenome (GOLD analysis project Ga0210396, IMG submission 155466) | Forest soil microbial communities from Barre Woods Harvard Forest LTER site, Petersham, Massachusetts, United States - Inc-BW-H-17-O ... | reverse complement strand
AACCGAGACCTCGTGCCAGCGAGCTGGCTGACGTACCTCGTCTGAACTCACGCGATCGCGGCGGCAAACGCGATCGCTTCTGGCCATGAATTCACCTGGTGGTGATGCGTGACTGTCTATCACGCGGAGGCGGGTCCGATTCCCGTCATGGCCGCTACGGGCGCGTAGTGCAGAGGGAACACGCCGGTATCGCACACCGGAGAACGCGGGTTCGATTCCCGCCGCGTCCACGACTGGGCTAGTAGGTACTTCCGGGCGCGCAACTTGATGTACATTCTGTGAGTGACAGAGGCCGACCGTTTCTGGCTCGCGGGACTCTTGGAAGGTGAAGGCTCTTTTCTCAAAGGGCCTCCTTCACGACCTAACAGTCCTCAAATCACGGTAAACATGTGTGACGAAGATGTGGTTTCACGTGTCGCGCAGCTGTTTGGTGTTCGATATCACAGGGTCCGGCCGAAAAAGACACACCACAAGGTAAGTTTCTCGACAGCTTTGCGCGGTCGACGCGCTGTTGCCCTAATGCAGGATTTGCGGCCCTTAATGGGCATGCGACGACAAGCACAGATTGCTCGAGCGTTAGCCTCATACACACCACCGACTAGTAAAGTGTTTCCTTCTGTGCTTGAAGTTCGCAAACTTTACAGCGCTGGTAATTCGATTAGAGCCGTCGCTCGCGTCTTCGACGTTAGTCGAAGTTTCATCGAGCGTGTGCTGGCCTTGTAGGGTCCATGGCTCAACGGGAGAGCGCTCGCATGGCATGCGAGAGGTTGAGGGTTCGATTCCCTCTGGATCCACGATCGTTGCCTCTCCACGTTCGATCTGGGCAGGCATGTCCCAAGGGGGCGAGCTGGATTTGCAATCCGGCTGCGGCCGGTTCGATTCCGGTCCTGTCCACTCCTCGCTCAAGGCGCCTCGGCAGTCTTGGCAGCTCCGTCCGAAGATGCATCGGTGCGGCGGAGCTGTTGCGTGGCCTAACCGTCACCGGCGGGTCCATCTTTGCGCCCCCATCGTCCAGCGGTAAGACGCGGCCTTGGTATGGCTGAAACGCCCGTTCGATCCGGGCTGGGGGCTCGTCACGATCAGGGGTCGTCTAATAGGTAGGACGCGAGCCTTTGGATCTCGCTATCGCGGTTCGAACCCGCGCCCCTGAACTTTTCACCGGGTGGCTGAATGGCTAAGCGCTTCTCTGCAAAAGAAGATCATACGGGTTCGAGTCCCGTCCCGGTGTCCGCAAGCTCCCGCAGCTCGACGGACACGAGCAAGCGTCTTCTACACGCAAGGTTGGGGGTTCGAATCCCTCCGGGGGCACCACCTTTCTGCGTAGACTGCACGAGTGCTTCCGCACCACGACGAGCACACCGGCCGCCCGATCCTTCCGCGAGAGCAGCTCGTCGACGGCGCGTACTACGTCGGACGCTGCCGGAACGCGACGATCGCGCGCTGGAATGCGGCGCGCGGCACCTTCTTCCACTGGCGGAAGAAGTTCGACTGGATCTTCGTCGAGGAGATCAAGCACCCGGTCGACGAGCCCAACTTCGACGTGTTCCGCGTCGTCCGCGTGCTGCCCGACCCCAAGTTCGAGATCCCCTTCGACGTCGGCGCGACCTTCCGAGGCCGCGTCGAAGACCTTCAGGAGTACGGCCACGAGATGTGGTCGCGATCGGTCCCGTAGCTCAGTGGACAGAGTGCTGCTTTCCTAAAGCGGATGTCGCAGGTTCGAGTCCTGCCGGGATCACAGATCTTCGTTCTCACGATCGATGCTGAGCAGCCACGCACGCGCGAGACGCTTGCTCGCGATGCGGACGACGACCGCCGGCCGCCAACCGTCGCCACAGCAGACACCGCGGCCGAGCTTCGGGTTGCCGTGCACGCGACCGCGGCACACCTCGCAGCCGAGCCCCTTGCGCTTCGCGAAGCGCCATGCGCTGTGCTCGCACATGCAGTCGATCGCTCCGCTCGGGTGGCTCCTGCGCAGGTGATCCTTGCGGCGCCGATCACCCTTGCGGATCGTTCGGTCTCTTCGGTCTTCTCGCTTCTCCATGATGCCTTTCACCAGGCGCCGCCGCGAGCGGCGCGCTAGTGATCGGCACGGGAAGCTGGCGCATCACCCGTCATTCTACATCATCGTCGTCGGCTCCACGCCTCCGTACGTGGACGTGACCCGAGTTTCCGAAGCTCGGTGAGCCGGTTCGAGTCCGGCCGGAGGCACCTCACGCTCTCGTCGTCCAATCGTCTAGGACGCTGGCCTTTCAAGCCGGTAATGCGGGTTAGATCCCCGCCGAGAGCACGACAGCTACGCGTGTTTCTTCTTGCGGCGCGCTTCCTCTTCCCACCTGGCTTGCTGCGCGGCAAGTAGCGCGGTGGTCAGCATCCACGAGCTGAGCCCCAGGCCAGCGCTCTTCGCGGTCTTGGCCAGCTCTTGCTTCTGGGCTGCCGTGACTCGGATGAGAATTCCCTTGTCTTTGAGCCCGGCCTTGCGGCTCTTCGGCTTCTTCTTTGCGGCCACGATAGCGTTTGTATAGCGCCTGGCACGCTTCGTCAACCACACGCGAGATCCCGGGATTGACACTACGCGCGAATGGATATACAAACGCGTACGTTGAATGCAGGGCGATGCGATCGCCTTGCCGTTTGCCGCAGGAGGGATCGCGATGGTGACAGCAGCTGAAAAGTTGGGACCCGCGGAGAAGATTCTCCAGACGCTCCTGAACTACCCGGACCACATGGTGCACAACCGGCCGGGCATGATCACGCCGGACGCGCGGCACACGATTGGCGTGCGCTGGGTGCCCGTCACGCACAAGGAGGAGAACGGCCAGAAGGTCGTCTACGAGCTGACGAAGGTCGGCAAGAAGACGAACAAGGTCCGCAAGGGCGTGATGCGCGCCGACAATAAGGTCGAGGACAACGGCAAGATCGTCGGAGAGTACCGCTCGCCTGGCATCTTCCCCGAGGTCGCGACCTGGATGTACAAGCAGGTCGCCGAGGTCTGGAAGATGGACAACGAGTTCGCCGCTCGCTGGGCTTCGCACGCCTTCGGCGAGGAGCACCGCGACCTCAAGGTCGTGCTCGCGGCGTTCATGCTCGTTCAGACGCGCAAGGGTGATCCCGTGCTCGACGGCGGCAAGATCGCGTTCTACGACGACGACTTCCGCGACGTCGGCGAGGCGATGTTGCTCATCCACCGTCGGGACGGTAAGGACCTGAACCCAAAGCTCCTGCTTCGCGTTCACGACCTCCTGAAGGTGCCCGGCGTTGCTGCCGTCAACCGTGAGCTGGGATTCGGCAACTCCGCCCTGAAGCCGTTCCTCGGCCGCTGGGCGAAGGCGGTCGAGAAGTGGCTCCAGTTCCGCGAGGAAAACCCGAAGATGCTCGACGGCCTCATCAAGGCCGGCTTCAAGAGCACCGTGAAGGACCTCGCGCGGGCGATCGGCTACAAGCCCGAGACCCCGAAGTTCTTCGAGGCCCTTGGCTGGGCGCAGGATCAGGCGAAGGATGGTCGTCGCTCGATGCTCATCGGCGTTGAGATGGCCAAGGCCGAGACCTGGGACGAGCTGACCGAGGCGCAGGTCTGCGAGAAGATCGTCGCCGAGAAGCCGGACTGGAAGCGCATCGTCGGCCTCCTGCCGAAGAAGCTCGGCGTCACGCGCGCTATCATGGCGGCTGCCGTCGAGTCGGGCTCCCTGTCCAACAAGGATCTCATCATCCTCACGCCCACGCTCGAAGAGCTGGGCCTCTTGGAGGTCAAGGAGGTCAAGGCGAAGTGGGATCGCGCCATCAAGAAGGCAGAGGACGACGTGCGCGCGGCAAACATCGCGCGCAACGTGAAGTCCAAGGACGTGCAGGAGCAGCTTCAGGCTGCGGCTGACACGGCCCTCCAGAAGGCGGTCGAGCAGGTGACGAAGAACCTTCGGATCTACGTCATCGTCGACATCTCGGGCTCGATGGGTCAGTCCATCGAGAAGGCGAAGACGCTCCTCAGCAAGTTCCTCCAGGGCTTCCCGCCGGACCGCACGCACGTCGCCGTGTTCAACACGCACGGCCGCGTGATCGAGATCAAGCACGCCTCGGCTGCTGGCGTTGCGAACGCCTTCAAGGGCGTTTCGGCGGACGGTGGCACGGCCCACGGCGCGGGCGTCCTCGCGCTGGAGAAGTTCCAGCCCAAGGACGACGAGGACTCGTTGTTCATCTTCGTTGGGGATGGTGGCGAGCGGGCGACGTTCGAGGCCTACGTGACGCGGTCCAAGCTGCGGCCCATGGCCTTCGGCTTCCTCATGCTGCCCGGCGAGAACTTCGGCGCGGTCGATCAGACGGCGGCGAAGCTCGGCATCCCATGCTTCCGCATCGAAGAGAACACGTTCGACGACGTCTACGCGATCCCGCGGACCATCCGCGCGCTCGTGGCGGCGACGCCGGTCGGTGCGGTCGCGCGTGCGGCTGCCGCGCCTCGCGTGACCCTGGTCGACACGATCCTCAAGACCGAGCTGCTCAAGAAGCCCGCGTGGGCAGTCTCAATCCGGGCAGCTGCTCCGGCAATCGCTGCTGCTCCGGCGGTTGCCACGGCATAGGGAAGCATGAGCTGGCGCGATCTACTCCAGACGGGCGACGAGAAGGTCACCCTCCCGTGGCTCGGCGGCGGAACGCTGTACTCCGCCGCGCAGCGCTGGTCTATCGAGGGTCGCCACCCGAAGGAGTACGGGTGGCACACGTTCAAGATCACCAACCGGAGCGCACGCGTCGAGGGTCCGGCGGAGGCTCAGCCGGACCTGCTCCAGCACTCGGTGCGCGGCTACCTGGTCGGCGATCGCCTCGTCGCTGACGACGCCCGGGTCGATCCGGATCCGAAGCGCATCGTGGAGCACTCCGAGCAGGTCTTCCTGCTCGACGAGGGCATCGATCGCTTCGCGCGCGTGCGCGCGGGACGTATCAACAAGGAAGGACCGCTGATCTACCAGGGATTGGAGATGCCGCTCGGACAGGAGGATCAGGTGCTCGAGGCGTACCTCGAGCAGAAGACGTCGGTCGCGGACCTCAAGAGCGTGCCTCCGGCGCTCGACGCGGCCTTTCGCATGGAGAGCTGGCAGCGCGCCGAGGCAGAGCGCAGGCGCGTCGAGCTGGAGCGCATCCGTCGGGAAGAGGAGGAGAAGCGTCAGAAGGAGGAGCGTCGCAAGGAGCTGGTGAAGAAGCTCGGGGATGGTGACGGTCGGCGCCAGATGGCGCTCCACGACTTCGACGCCGCCGCTCGCGCCGCGCTCGCGGTGGGCGGCGCGGTCTTCCTCGACGCGAAGAAGCTGCGGCACAACGAGTGGGCAGTCCGGTACCGCCTCGATCGCCAGCGGTTCGAGTGCGTCTGCAACGAGCGCCTCAGCATTATCGACGCCGGTATCTGCCTCATCGATCACGACAGCGGCGAGAAGGGTGACACCTTCTTCACGCTCGAGTCGCTGCCTGCCGTCGTGCAGCAGGCCCAGCGCGAGCGACGCCTCGTCATCTTCCGACACGTGTGAGAACCACCATGAGCAAACCAAAGTACAAGGTTGGCGACAGCGTCACCATCGATATTGGCTGGGAGCGCGTTGTGCCGCGCAAGGTGATCATTTCTGAAGTACACGCGAACTACGGCAGACAGAAGGCGCATCGTTATTGGGGAAGCTGTGACGGAGGAAGCCACGGCTTCTACGAAGATCAGATCCTGGTCGACGGTCGCGATCGAGTTCCGCGCGCGGACTGGGAGGCGCCGCTGTGAACAAGCCAAGGTTCGCACCATGAAGCCGATCTACATTCGTTCCGGGTTTCCTGACGTCACGCTCGAAGCTGTCCTCGACAGCACGCCGTGGATTCAGGTCACGGACGCGCGGCTGGAGTGCTTCATGTCCGCGACCACGGCGACGTACACCTACGGAGAGGGCCGCGGGGTCAGAACGTACGCGCCGGTTCCCTGCTCTCCGCTCGTCATCCGCATCCAGGAGACGCTCAACGACCACGTGAGCCACGTGCTCAACGAGCATCCTCGCCAGAGCGGCCTCTACAACGTCTGCTTCCTGAACCGCTACGACAACGCGGCGATGCAGCTCGGCTGGCACAGCGACGACTCGCCGGGGATGGATCACGATCACCCGATCGCCGTCGTGTCGTTCGGGCAGCCGCGCGAGATCTGGTGGCGCGCGAAGGACCAGACCGGAGTCATCCCAGCCACCCAGCGTCAGCTCCTCGAGCACGGCTCCATCTTCGTCATGCCCGCCGGCATGCAGCGCACCCACCAGCACCGCATCCCGAAGGGAGACAAGCCGATGTCGACGCGCATCTCGCTCACCTACAGGCACTACAACCCGAACTCGCCGAGCACGCCGTGAAGCAGCACCTCGCCCACCAGTGCCTCGCGATCGCGCGAACGCTCGCCCCGACCGGAAACGTGTGCGTCGAGCCTCGCGGGCACGAGGGTCTCCACCAGACGTGGGCGGGTCTGTCCTTCCGGTACGGGCTCGACGGTCACGGCAAGTACGCCAGCGTGGAGGACGCGATCGTCAAGCTGTGCAAGTGCCCGAAGCACAAGCGCTACAAGGCAGCCAAGCAACCGCGCAACTCCTGCGAGCTGTGCTGGCGGCTCTGGGTGCTGCTTCACCCGAATATCGAGATCGAAACGCGCTGGATGAGATAAGGACGGCGGTCATGAAGTTTTCGGACATCAAACTGCTCGACATCGGCAACACGATCCAGATGGTCGGCGCGGTCTACGCCGATGGAAACGGCAAAGGTTTCTACTTCCCGTTCCCGTCGGTGCGCGACGAGGGTAAAGATCCGGTCTACGTCGAGATGACCCACGACGACTGGAAGGCGCTGCTCCGTCAGGCGGACCACGTCGAGACCGAGGTGCTCGCCCAGCACAAGGACGGTGAGCTGTACAAGGCGATCGCGCGCAAGTCGCAGCGCCAGGTCGACTCGCAGGTCCAGTGGAACGTCTACCGTCGCGACAACTTCATGTGCCGCTACTGCGGCACCGAGAAGATGCCGCTCACGGTCGATCACCTCGTGCGTTGGGAGGACGGCGGTCCGACGATCGAGGAGAACCTGGTCGCGGCTTGCCGGAAGTGCAACAAGGTGCGCGGCGACACCGCCTACGCGGCGTGGCTTCGGCACCCCTACTACGTCGAGGTCTCGCAGAAGGTCTCGATCGCGTACCAGGAGCTGAACCGGCGCGCTGCCGACACGCTCGCCAACATCCCTCGCAACCCCGTCGTGAAAGACCGGCGCTAACCATGATCGAAGCAGGTGTCGTCGTCGACAAGAGCGGGAACCCGCTGCACTGGCATCTCCCCGAGGGCCGCACCGCGGGCAGCCTCCCCGACAGCCGGACCCTGTGGGAGGTCCTCTGGGACGCGTTCAAGGCGGACACGCTGCTCGGGTTCGCCCACAGCCACCCCGGATCCGGCGTTCCTGGGCCCTCATACTCGGACGTCACCACGTTTGCGGCCGTCGAAGCCGCGCTCGGCAAGCGACTCGACTGGTGGATCAGCAGCTCAGATCACGTGATCCTGCTCCGCTGGGGTGTCCCCGACAAGTACCAGGAAACGCCGAACCCATACTTCTTCTCATACCGCGCCACGATCGTTACAGAGGCACCGTCGTGGGTCGCGGAACTGCGACGCCTCTCTCAGCAAGGACAAGGACAATGAACGACATCAAGGATACCGAGGCGCGCGTCAACATCACGTACGGCGGAAAGAACGGCGACCTGCCGGATCCCGTCATGTTCCAGGCGGGTGACGGCGACATCAAGGCGTGGGTCACGGAGGCCGTCCGCAACGGCGGCGTTCCGGGGCTCGACGTGGCGCCGAACGCCGACTTCTCGGACTTCGTCATCGATCGCTTCACGGCGACGGAGGTGCGCCCGTATCACTTAATCGCCGTGCGTCCGAAAACGCCGTTCGGCCTCGCCGCGTAGGTAAGGAGAGAGGCACCTCGCGTGAAGACGAAGGTTGCGCGGTTTTGGCTACAGCCGACGCCGTCGTTCGTAGACGGTGCGCCGCAGCGCGAGAGCTATCTGGACGATCGCGCCTTCGACAGGGACTGCGTCGCCTACGCGCGTGAATGGCGAGAGCACTACAGCTGCAACGGGTGTAACGACGTCGAGTGCCCGCAGTGCGGTGCGCAAGGATCGAATGAGAGTTAACCGGACACGGAAAGGACGTCGATCATGATCGTCATCGTTGGTGTGGGCGCGCTGGGTAGCCATCTGGTTCAGTTCGTCCGTAACGAGAAGGTAGACATCAAGATCCTCGACTTCGATCGCGTGGAGCAAAAGAATGTGCTGTCGCAGTTCCACGGCAAGCCTGGCGTCGGGAAGAGCAAGGTCGAAGCGCTGAAGCAGACGATGGACTTCCTGTTCAAGCGCCAGCTCACCGTGGTCGGCAACAAGCTCGTCGCCGAGAACATCGACGCGCTCATGAAGGGCGCGACGCTGGTCGTCGACTGCCTCGACAACGGTGCCTCTCGCAAGCTCGTGCAGGACTACGTGCGCAAGCACAACCTGCCCTGCCTGCACGGCGCGCTCGCTCCTGGCGGCGAGTTCGGGTTCGCTATCGACAGCGAGGTCGGCGCGGGCGCGGCCACGTGCGAGGACGGCGAGTTCTTGCCGTTCATCGCGCTGACGGCGGCGTACATGGCGCGCTCGGTCCAGCTCTTCCTGAAGGACGGCAAGAAGATCGGCTTCTCGATCTCTCCGGTCGGCGCCTTCGCGATCTGAGGCGCTTGACAAGGGCGAGTGCATTCGATAGAGTCACGCCAACTCGGACACCAACCGAAAGTCCTCACAAGCATATGCGGGTTCGACTCCCGTCTTTCCCTCGAAAGAGGGAACGTGGCCGAACGGTTAAGGCACCTGTCTACGGAACAGGCTGAAAAGCATCCAGGACTTTCAACTCGGTGACCTAGTTTTAACGGGGGGATACGGGGCGCGGTGCCCCACTTTCACTACAAGAAAGCATCCCGACAGCGGCACTCGTCTCCGCGAGGAGACCCAAGTCGATTGTCTACAAGCCGGATGGTTCGACTCCATCATCCCCCTCGAGAAGCAGCCAACGCTAGAGTGCTAACACGCATAGCTCAACGTAGAGCATCGGCCTTATACGCCGAAGGTTGGGACGTCAAACTCCCTGCATTCAACTCAAGCACTTTTCACTCGGCTGCCACTCATTTTTCCCGCTGCGATCCGTGACCGGATAAGCAGCTCTGCCTTGCTCGACCGATCCGATGAGCAAGTATGTCCGCGAGCTGACTTGGCAGGAAGCTCGCGACATCGCGATCGCGCTAAGACATGCAATCTTGGCGTTGCACGGGCTTCCGTGCCCTGACTGCACGCCGTCACGCGCCGACTTCCCGGCGCGTTGGCCCTCGGCTACGGTGCGGGCATGAAAAACCCGCTCGTGGCGACGAGCTTCTCCGTGCAGACGGCGCCGGACGTCGCCCCGATCCCGCGTAAGGTGCCAGGCGGCTGCCGGCTCCACGGCCATTCGGCAGCGTGTCCGAAGCCGTTCGAGTGGCGCGGCAGCTGGCGGTGCGGCTGCGACGCATACGGGGAAAAGCGGTGACGCGGGTCTTCGCTGACGTCCTGGCGACCGCGTCAACTGCACTTCGCGGCTGGCTGCGTTGGCACCTGCGCGACAAGTGGCACGCCTGTCCCTGGTGCGTGGCATACGACGAGCGCCTGCGCGCGCCCCGTTATGCGTACGTCCGGGTGGGTCAGCGTTACGTCCACCGCTGCTTCGCGTGCAACAACTGCATGTGCAGACAGCTGGTCGATCCTCGGGCTCCGCTGCCAAAAGTGACGGTGCGGTGCCTCACGCGCGGTTAATCCGTCTCGCAACCGACGAGGCTCTTGTCGACCTTGGTAGGTATCGACGCCGCGAGATAGAGGTAAACCCTGGTCGCGCAGCCCTCTTTGAGGGCCGGATCAAACCACACCCCGCCGATGAGGACGTCGGTCACGCCGTCACGCGTGAGGCGCCGCCTCAGCGAAGGCAAGAAGCGTTTCCAGTCGTCGACATCCTCGTCGAACTTGATCAGCTTCGTAGGAACATCGCTGACGGCTGCAATGATCTGATCGCGCAGAGGACCGTCCCAGAATTGGTCAACGATGTAGACGGGACCTCGATGTTTTCGGATCGCGCGTGTGATGCGATCAGCGAGCTGCTTGGCTTTCTCTTCGCCGACCGTCCAGGCATATGAGTCGATGGAGCCCAAGTGCACGATGACAAGCGCTTTGCTCATCGGGTCAAGCCAAGCTAGCGCATTCGACGTCGCAGCGCCGCAGCTCTAGTCCCTGGAGGGCCTGTCATCTGCCGTCCGTCCCGCGCGTCCGCGTCCGCGGAGGAATGGGTGGTAGCGGAAGATCTTCGACCACGGTCGTCTCGTGCGGCGGCGAGGGATCAGCGATTGCTGCGATCTCGGGATTGCTCTCGGCCATGAAGTCAGCGA
>Ga0210396_10007360_pt1 | contig 10474 bp, 9 predicted proteins | sample IncBWH17OmetaG_FD_155466 | JGI IMG/M metagenome (GOLD analysis project Ga0210396, IMG submission 155466) | Forest soil microbial communities from Barre Woods Harvard Forest LTER site, Petersham, Massachusetts, United States - Inc-BW-H-17-O ... | reverse complement strand
CCAATTCTCAAATCCCGACAGCTACCCCGTCGACGCGCGCGGCGTTGTCTACACGATGGCGTTCTTCAGCCCCAAGCGTTCGGGGGTGGGATCGTTCTATCTGATGACGACGAAGGACCGACAAGGCCGACCCTTCGGCGGCGGCAGCACGTATCGCCTGCACGTCCCGCCGAACGTGCCGGTTAGCCAGTTCTGGTCGGCCACCGCCTATGACCGCGCGACGCACGGGCTCATTCGCAACCTGCCCTGGTCCAGCCGCTCATCCCAGACGCCCGGACTTCAGAAGAGCGCCGACGGTTCGGTGGACCTCTACTTCAGTCCCAAGTCCCCATCGGGCAGGGAGACGAATTGGGTTCCCACCAGCACCGAAGGAAAATTCGAAGTCCTGTTCCGTTTCTATGGGCCCCAAAAGCCCCTGTTCGACAAGACCTGGAAGCTGCCGGACATCGAGCGATCTCAATGAGGAGGATCAAGATGAACATCCGAATCGTTCCGAGTGTGGTTGCGATTGCGTCCTATGTGCTTGGCACGGCAGCCCAGGCGCAGCGGAGTGTGTCACAGGACTCCGGCGCGCAGACAATCGACACGCGCATCGGCAAACTCCAATTCACCCACGACTTCGTCAACGGTTACCCCACACACGAGACCGTCCAGAAACTCTACGACGAGCGCGACTTCCAGCGCGCCTGCCAGGCGTACCTCTGGGCGATTCCCGCCGTGTCGTTCGCACAGTGGCAGCACGGGCAAGCGTCGTTCGGCGCGGGCAACGGCGACATTGCCGCGCTGCTCAGCTACGACGACCGCCTGGGCGTCCTCACGCCCAACGCAACGACGCCGTACTACCTGGCCTTCGCCGACCTCACTGCCGGCCCCTTCGTCATCGACATGCCGCCCAACGTGCGCGGCGCGTTGAGCGACGGCTGGCAACACGCGCTGCCCGATACCCACAAGTCGGCGAAATACCTCGTGCTCGGCCCCGGACAGGATGCGCCCGCCGATGTGTCGGGATTCGAAGTCCGACATTCGCCGACCTTCAACATGTTCGTGGGCATCCGAATCACCGTCACCGATCCGAAGGAGGCGGCCGCGTTGCTCGGGCAGTTCCGGGCCTATCCGTACGCGCGGCGGGCCAATCCTCTCGCCACGAAAATCGTCTCGCCGCAGGGAAAGCGATGGACCGGCATGCCACCACGCGGCATGGAATATTGGCAGCGTGCAGACGAGGTGATCCAGCGCGAGCCGATCGAGGAGCGCGATCGTTTCTTTCACGAGATGCTCAAGCCACTGGGGATCGAAAAAGGCAAAACGTTCCACCCGGACGCACGTCAGACCAAAATCCTCACCGATGCCGCGCTGGTCGGCGAGGCAATGGCCAGGGCCAACACGTTCGAGCGCCGATTCGCGGGGATGATGTACCGGCCGGATGCCCACTGGCACTACGCGCTTCAGCTCGACGCCGACGACCCGGACGCGTTCTGGTATTTGCTCGACGAGCGCGCCGCCTGGTTCTACGAGGCCGTCGGCGCCAGCGCCGACATGGCCCCCAAGCACCCTGGCCCGACGTCGGCATACCTGGGTGCCTACACCGACAGGTCCGGCGACTGGCTGGACGGCGCCCGGTCCTACCGGCTGCACGTCCCGCCTGATGCGCCGGCGAAGTTGTTCTGGTCAGTCACGCTCTACGACGTGGACACGCGGTCGCTGTTAGTGAACGACCAGAAGATCGCCGACCGCTCGTCGCGAATGGACTTGAAGAAGAACGCGGATGGCTCGGTGGACATTTATTGCGGCCCCGAGGCTCCTGCGGGCTTCGAGTCAAACTGGATTCCGACCGTCGCGGGCAAAAGCTGGTTCGCCTACTTCCGTCTTTACGAGCCAACGGAGACCTACTTCAAGAAGAGCTGGCCGCTGGGGGATTTCGAGCTGGTAAGAAGGTGATAGCGCCGCCCCCTCAAGGCCTTACCGCCGTTCCGTCGGCGCGGCGGACCGGCAGCCAGACGCCCGGGGTGTGTGAAACCGGAAACTTGTTTGCCAGCTCCTCATTCAGATCCATCCCCCAACCCGGCCCCTCGCTCACGTGCATGTAGCCGTTCAGCATGGTCGGGCAACCGGGGAACATGTCGCGGGTTTGGCGGTTGAAGCTGACCGACTCCTGGATGCCGAAGTTGTGGATCGCCAGGTCGAGGTGTGCGTTGCAGGCGTGGCCGACCGGCGACACGTCCGCCGGGCCGTGCCAGGCGCTGCGCACCTGGAATGCCTCGGCGAGCGTCGCGATCTTCCGGGCCGGCGTCAGCCCGCCCGTTTGCGTGATGTGCACGCGAATGAAGTCGATCAGCCGGTCGGTGATCAGCGGCGTCCACTCGTGCGGACTGTTGAACAGCTCTCCCATCGCCAGCGGCACGCTGGTCTGCTGGCGGAGCTGCTTGAAATACCCGTTCGCCTCCGGTGGCAGCGGGTCTTCGACAAAGAACGGGTGATACGGCTCCAGCTCTTTGCAGAGCTGGACGGCGTGGATCGGCTCGATTCGCTCGTGAACATCGTGCAGCAGCTCGATGTTGTCCCCGAACTTGGCGCGGACGTGCTCGAAGGCTTTGGGAACCATGCGAAGGTATGGGCCTTCGTCCATCAGCGAATCGCCGCGGGCGCCAAAGCCGGCGTCGCGGAAGTCGGGATTGCCGGACAGTTGCGGCGAGCCGTACCCGCCCACCTGGATACGGACGTGCTTGAACCCCTTGGCGATCGCGGCGGCGACGCTGTCCTCGAGCTGCTTCAAATCCTGCCCGGCGGCATGCGTGTAACACGGCACCGCGAACCGGCACTTGCCGCCCAGAAGCTGATACACCGGCATGTTCGCCCGCTTGCCCTTGATGTCCCACAGCGCCTGGTCGACGCCGCTCAGGGCGTTGTTCAGGACCGGGCCGTTGCGCCAGTACGAGCTGGTATACGCCGTCTGCCACAGGTCCTCGATGTTGTCGGCGTCGCGCCCGCGGCAAAACGGATCGAGGAATTCATCCACTGCCGTCTTCACCGCCAGCGCCCGCTGGTTGAAGGTCGCGCATCCAATCCCGTACAACCCCGGCTCGCTGGTTTCCACCTTCACCACCACCAGCTTCACTCCGAGTTGCGGCGACGTGAGAATCGTCCGAACCTTGGCGATCTTCACCGGACCCAGCGCCTTGACCGGCTGCGTCGCCGGCGGGGAAGCCTGCGACAGCGCCATCGTCGCCGCGCCCAGCAGCGCAGAGATCCCGCTCAAACCCGCGCTTCCGAGGATTTCTCGCCGATTCATCGCTTCCACCTTGGAAAAAAAAGATCAGCTCACGCAGAGCCGCAGAGGCGCAGCGAAATGGACGGACAGACAGAGCTGGAAACGAGTAACCGTTACATCCCTTTCTTTCTCGGCGTCTTTGCGGCTCTGCGTGAGACTGTGCTATGGCATAGCCGGCTCCGCGTTCCAGATTTTGACGTCGTCGAAGTAGCCGTCCTTGCCGGCGCAGCCGAATTCGATTTTGGACTTGGTGGGGTGGCCGATGCCGGATGACTGGAGGAATGCGACCGGTTTTCCGTCGAGGCTGGCGCGCATCTTGTCGCCGACGGTTTCCAGGAGCAGGGTGTGCCATTGGTCCGATTCCACCTTGACGGGAAACGTGGCGCTGCGTCCGGCAAGGAGCTTGTTGCGTTCCTCTTTCTGGGACGGATCGGTCATGGCATAGATGTCGTTGCGCATCGAGCCGTCACGCTGGTCGGCGAGGATCACGCTTTTGGGAGTGACGCGGACGAAGCAGATATGGCCGTAATGCGAGCCTTTGTATTTGCGGTCGTCGAATTCCGCGGAGACCGCCGTCGCGCCGGCCAGCTTGAATTTGAATTCGACGATGCTGTCTTTGGTCGGAACATCGGTGCCGATGACGGCCTGGTGGCCGACGACGGCGGGCTTCCCATCCGCCGCCGGGGCATTCACGCGCGTCTGCGTTCCCTTCAAGGCGCCGTTCTCGAGTGTGAAGGTGGGAACGACCTGCCCCCACGCCGGGCCAAGCTCCGCGCGTTCAAAATCGTCGGAGAAGAGCAGCTCCTTCTTTTTGGCGATCGGATCCGCCGGAATCGCCGGCAGGTCTGCTCCGAACGTTGCAGAGGCAAGAAGAACGACCAACAGGGGAAAGAGAGGGTGTGCTTTCATCATCGGCCTCCTCCGTATCACATTATTCCCGCGGATCGGCTTTGTTGGAGCACCTCAAAGCGTGAACGTGCTGAAGATGAGCTTGAATAGCCGCGGGCGATCGGCCTCGGTGCTGAAGCGAGCTCCCAGGGCCGTGGGCAGGGAACGGTATTGGGCGGGAATCCCCGGCGTCGAGTTGATCGCGGCGGCCAGGGCCTGCCGCATCTGGGTGTACTCAGGGTCCAAATAGACGAACGAACGGCTGTTCAACCCATCGGAAGTCGGAAGCGGGGGGTCGATGACGACGTCGGCGGGGGGCGGGCCGCCATCGGAAGTCAGAATGTGCGAGGTGTGCTTCGCCAATTCCCAGTGGTAAATGTCCAGGAGCGTGGCGCCGGCAGGGAGGAAGTTGGTCGAGGAGAAATGGGCCAGGCGATACTGGCCGGCGATGAAAGCCTGCCCGGCCATGCTGACGATGTCGCCGCTGGTGATGTAATCGGTGACCGAGTCCGCCAGGGCCGGGTTGAAGCGTTTCGCGTAAGCGGTGCTGATGCCGGGGGAGTTGAAGGTGATGACGCGGCCGATGGGATTGCCGGCGTGGGTGTATTGGGCCGCGATCCACTGGGCCAGTGCACCGCCGAGGCTGTGGCCGACGATATCGACGGGGCCGGCCGTGCGGGTCATGGCATCGAGCCACGCTTTGACGCCGTTCCGGCCCCGCCAGTTGTCGGCGAACTGGTTGAATCCGGCGCCCTGCGGGTTGGCATCGGCGCGGACATCGGCAGCGCTGTCGGTTCCGCGAATCACCAGCACCGGGGCTTCGCCGGCGGAGGTAAGTCCGATCGCGTAGAATCCGTCGGAACGATGGCTGAAGACTTTGTTGACGACAAAGCCCGGGCCGACATCGACCGGGCTGTTGACGGTCCAGTTTTCATACGCGACGACCTTGGCCAGGGCCTCGGCGTCCGTGTCTGCGATATGAGTCTGTTGAACGAAGGGCGCCGCTGTGGCGACGGCGTGCGCGATCGGGCTCACGTATGGCAATGCGTTGGCGAAGGTTGAGCCGCTCAGGAGTGCGCGCGATTCGAGCGTCTCCACAACTGCGTTGGCCCGATGCCGGCGGGATCGAATCTCCGATTCGTTCACGGATGCTCCTTGATTGCCAGGGACGAACAATAAGTGTCAGACCCGGTTCCGGGAAAAATCAATTGAGTTCACACCGCTGGCGAGACTGCGAAATTCCACGGATGGGAGTTTTTTCTTGAACGAGCCAGGGGTGGGATTTACCCTCGGCGACCGATGAATCATCACGACGAAGAAATTACGGATGTGATAGTCGTTCTCGATGAGAAAGGGGCGATGGCGATCCAGAACGCGTGCCAGGCGCTCAAGGACGCCGGGCTTAACATCGACGACGTGAAGGAGGCGGAGGGGGTGGTGGAGGGGAGCATCGTCGCCGAGCGCGTGACGACGTTAAAGTTAGTAAATGGCGTGGCTTACGTGCGGAGCGTGTTCACTTACACGGCCGACTATCCCGTTGGCGATCCGCGGGATCAGGATGGGGCGGAAGAGCCGGCGGAGGGGGACGACGATTGAGGTGGGGGCGGGGAATCGGGTACAATCCCCGGATGTTAAGAGCGGCAATGTCTCCAGCAAGAATATGACAAATGCCACCTCCAGCGCGCCAGAGGTAACATTTGGTGACATTTGCGGAGACGTGAAAGATCCGCCGATTGCTCCGTCTTCAGGGGGGCGGCGTGCGGAGATCGTCATGACAGTCAGCGATCCTGATCTGGCCTTGCTGGCGCGGTTTCAGGAGACGGGGGACGCCGAGGCGTTCGGGGAGATCGTGCGGCGCTATGCGGCGGCGGTTTACGCGACGTGTCATCGCATTCTTCACGATCCGGGGAGCGCCGAGGATGCGGCGCAGGAGACCTTCTACCGATTGATGACCCGACCGCACCGGGTGACGGCGTCGCTGGGCGGGTGGCTGCACCGGGCCGCAACCCGGCTGGCGCTGGACATCCAGCGGAGCGACGCGGCGCGGCGCCGGCGCGAGGCCGCCTACGAAGCGACGCAGGCGCTGGACGCCACCAGTTGGGCGGAGGTGGCGCCGCAGTTGGACGCGTCGCTGGCGGCGCTGCCGGACGATGTGCGCGAGATTCTGGTGCGGCATTTCCTGCGCGGTGAATCGCAGGCGGATCTGGCCGCGGAGCTGGGCACGTCGCCGGCGACGCTGTCGCGGCGGATGAAACTGGCGGTCGAAATGCTCCGCGAGCAGATGAACTGTCGCGGAGTTTCCGTCGCGCCCGTCCTCTTGTTCAACCTGCTGATGCAGAACGGGCCGACGGCGACGACCGTCGGCCTCAAAGCGGCACTGGGCAAGCTCCAGCTCTACTGCGCGGCAAAGAATGGCGTGCGGCCGTTCTCGTGGGCGGAGGCTTTCCGCTCGCTGCCGCAGTCGATCCACGCGGCACGATGGGCGATCGCGGCGGCGCTGCTGTCGCTGCTCATGTCGACGCTGTTCACGACGGCGGTGAGGCAAATCGATTGGCGGCCGGCGCGGCCGAGTGCGGCGCCGGTCGAGGCGGAAAAGCCCAAAGCGGTTGCCACCAGCCATCGGCCGGGCCGGCAGGAGGCGTATGGGATCGCCGGGGAAATCGCGCCGATGATCAAATAGCCGGTTGCGAGGCAGCGCGGGTGGGGAAGTTTTCCGGCAGGACCGTCAGCTTCAGTTTGGCAGGGGATTCGAGTCGGGCGGCCACCAATTCATACACCTGGTCCAGGTCGATCATGCGCATGCAGACATTGTCGTTGCAGGGGGAGAAGCGGTGATTGAAGGGGTTGACGCAGGGGCTGCAAGCGATGTTGGCTCGGAGAGAATTTGTGTTCCTGCCGAGCGGGCCGAAGACTTCGGGCGTTTCGGGGCCGAACAGGACGATCGAGGTGATGTCGGTCAGGGATGAGAAATGTCCTGGGCCGCTGTCGTTGGTGACCAGCACGTCGGCCAGCGTGTAAAGCACGATCAACTCGCGCAGGGTGGTGTGGCCGGCAAGGCAGAGGACGTCGGGGCCGATTTCACGGGCAATTTGCTGAGCGGCGGGGGCTTCGGAGGGCGCGCCGGTGATGGCCAGCGTCACGTCCGGATGCTCGGCCAGAATTCGTCGGCCGAGTTCGATGAACCGCTCCGTCGGCCAGCGCCGAAGCGGGAGCAGGTCGCTGGCGTTGGGGTTAAGCAGAACGATGGGGCGCGAAACTTTGCGGCCGGCGACGCGATCCAGCGTTTGCTGCACTTTGAGCGATTCATCCGGGGCGGGGACAAAGGCCGGGGCGGTGAAATCGATGTCTGGCACCGGAACCTTCATCAGCGGAACCTGCTTCGGATCAGCCCAGAGGGACTCGACCAGCAGGTAATACGCGGCGGCGGTGTGAAGGTAGGGGTTGTATTGCACACGATGGGTGAGCAGGTCGCCGCGGTAGGGGCCTTCGCTGGTGAAGCGGTGCAGGCCGGCCCGGCGGGCGGCGCCCGTTAGAAACGCCAGAATCGCCGAGGCACGGGAGAAGAATTCCATGTCGACGGTGGCGTCGATCCCAATTCGTCGCGCCCGCCAGGCAGTGCGCAGGAGGTCCCAGCCGAGCACAAACATCCCCTTGGTCCGCACCGTCAGCACGTTCTGCGGCGGGACCAGCTCGAGCAGATCGAGAATGAACCGGTTGTCGTCGAATACCCAGAAGTAGACATTGTCCCGCCCGACGCGCTGAACGGCGCGCTCGATGGCCCGGTAGGCAAGGACCGTCGCGCCCTGCTCGATCATCTTGATGAGCAGGATTGTTCTCACGGGTGCCGGCTCGGATTTGCGCGTGTGGAACATCGCCCCGATGCGCCGCAGCAGGGTCAGGGCAAAGCAGAGCGGCTTGCCCAGCCAGGAATCGACTCTACGAACCGTATGGGGATTCAAGCAAAATCACCTTTGCGGGCGGACCAGCAGGATCGTGAGAAACCTTCGATCATTTTTGCCAGGAAAGAAGACCAGATCGGTGCGCGTCACTTCGATGTAGCCGTACTGGCGGGCGAAGGGTTCGCTGTGCCCGCCGATCCAGAGCACCGCCGGGATTTTCGTGAAATCCGGCTTTTCGTCAAAGTAATCATAGAATTCCGGCCGCGATCCATCGTTGATGCACCAGACCTCGGGCTGGCCGGGGACGTAGAACGAAGCCTCGGCGGCGACTTGGTGACGATCGCCGACGATCTGGACATTGTTCACTGCCGCTTGCGCGGCGATCGCCCGGCCAAACTCTCGCCAGCCGATCAGATCGGTGAAGACATGCGGGATGTGGACCGGCAAGCGGATCATGCGTGCGGTCACGGCGGGCCACATAATGACGTGCATGGCCAGGAGGATGCCGACCGAGACCTGCACGCCGGCGCGGGTCCAGTTCAGGCGCCGGCCTTCCCATTTTTCCGCTAGCCAGCGGACCATGAGCAGGCTGATGGGAAAATAGGAGAACGCCGGCCAGTTTGGCTCGCCGTGGTGCGACTTGAGAAAAATAATGCCAAAGAAAACCAAGGGTAGCGTTCCTGACCAGAGCAACACGCGATCGATCTGCGCGATCGTGCGGTAGCGTCGCCAATACGTTACCAGCACGACCATCGCGATCGCGAACAGGATGGGCGAGAAAATGCCGGCTTGGCCCCCGATGTAGGTGCCCGCATCTTGCCAAAAGCGGATAAAGCTGAAAATCAATCCAGTTTGATGCGAACTGTCCGCGTGTGTTTCAGTCCCGTGGTGAAGCTGGAAGAGGAACGAGGCCCATTGATGATGGGCGTTCCACCAAATGACTGGGCTGAAGACAACGAGGGCGAGGATTCCTGACAGATAAATCCACGGCCGGCGGTAGTGTCGCCGTCCCGCGCGGGAAAAGAGCATTGCCAGGGCGACGGCCCCGGGCAGAAGAATGGTCGTGTACTTGGAGAGCAACGCCAGGCCGGTAAAAACGCCAAAGACGCACCAGAACAGAACGCTCGATGCGGCCGACTCAGACTGATCGTCACGAGCGGCGATGAGCACCGCGAACGCCAAAGCGCACACTGAGAAAAACAGACCGGGTGTGTCCGGCGTGGCGAAAGTCCCCAGGCCGGCCAAAAGCGGACTGGTCAGCCAGATCAGGCAGACCCAGACCGCGGCGCGCGTGTCGCGAAGGACGTGTCGCGCCAGTGCGGTCGTGATCAGGATGGCGCCCGCGGCCATGAGGGGAGTGAGCATCCGGACCGCCACTTCATACTGCTCGCCCAGCAGCCAGGTTCCCGCGCGGATGAGGAATGCGATGGCCGGGGGATGATCGAGATACCCCGCGGCCAGGTGCCGAGACCAGACCCAGTAGGTGGCCTCGTCGGGGATGAGTTGAAGCGCCGCCGCGTAAACAAAGTGGATTCCGATGAACGCCAGCACCAGCGCGCGCAGGAAGCGAAGTTGGTCCTCCGACGGGATCGGGGAGTTCTGCTTTGCCAGGGTCATGTCGCCGGAGTTTCGCGGACGGGGAAGCGCTGCTCGCGGCAGGTGCGATCGTACGATTCGTCCAGCGCGACCGGCAGACAAACGCTGCCGCGGAGAAAGAGCGGCATGGTGGGCAACGCCTGGCCGACGATCAAAACCTGCTGCCAGACGTCCAGGGCCGGCTGAGCGTTCCGCTCCACGACATGGTAGGCTGCGGCATACAGATCCGACCCGAGCCGGACGGCCTGAGAATCCAGCCGGTCCAACAGGTCGTCATGGAGGCTGCCCTTTCGATCGGTCACGACATCCACGATCAGCAAACCTGCTCCGGCTTGAAGATACGTTTCGCATTTGGAGACAAACGCCTCGCGGTGGGCGACTCGATCTTTATTTGCCGGGCTGACCAGCTCGATTGCACCGGCCAGGGTCGGGCCTCCCTGGCTGTCATAAACGATGACTTCGACAATGTCGGTGGCGAGGGTAAACGGAATGGTCTGCACAGGCGCCGGCGGCTCCCAGAGCGCCGAAGAAGTCGACTGGCCGTGCGGCGCCTGATTCGACTCATCAAATGTTGCCACGTCAATTTCAATTCCGAACTGAACATTGGGTTCGGCAAAGAACCCCGTCGGCAGGCGTGAATTCAGGTCCGACGCCAGATAGGTTGCCCATGCATTGTGGAATGCATGCCAATGCCGCCGGGTGCTCAAGGGGGGGCGGAAATGATCGTGCAGGGTGGCGTTTGCCATCGGGGGCATTGTAGCATGAGGCGTCGCAGAGTGATCGAGGACGCGGGACGGTGAATTTCCTGGATCTTCACGACGTG
>Ga0210396_10007357_pt1 | contig 10476 bp, 9 predicted proteins | sample IncBWH17OmetaG_FD_155466 | JGI IMG/M metagenome (GOLD analysis project Ga0210396, IMG submission 155466) | Forest soil microbial communities from Barre Woods Harvard Forest LTER site, Petersham, Massachusetts, United States - Inc-BW-H-17-O ... | reverse complement strand
GGGCCATCCGCATTCTTCAGCGCCGCAATCACCTGCGCCAGGGCGACAAAGGGGTTAGGCGCCGCCCCCCCGTATATGCCGGAGTGAAGGTCGACTTTGGCCCCCTGGGCCTGCAATTCTGTGTAAATCATGCCGCGCAGCCCAACGCAGAGCGTAGGCAAGCCGGGAGCGAACATCTCGGTGTCGGAAACCAGGGCAAAATCCGCTTTGAGCTGGCCGGGATTCTCCCGCACAAATCGCGCAATGCCTTCGCCGCCTACCTCCTCTTCGCCCTCTATAAGGACCCGAACATTGACCGGCAGGGTTCCCCCGCGCGCCTGGAAGAGGGATTCGAGGGCCTTTATATGGGTAAACATCTGCCCCTTGTCATCGACCGCACCCCGGGCGTAGAGGTTGCCGTCGCGCTCGGTGGGTTCAAATGGAGGCGAAAGCCACTCATCCAGGGGATCCGGCGGCTGCACGTCATAGTGGCCGTAGGCCAGGCAGGTGGGTTTGCCCGCAGCATGGAGCCAGTCGCCATAGACCAGCGGATGACCTGAAGTTTCGATTACCTTAACGTGCTCCAACCCTATGCGCTTCATCTCCGCAGCCAGGCTCTCGGCTGCCCGGCGCACATCGCCCTGATGCTCAGGAAGCGTAGATATCGATGGAATGCGGAGCAGCGACTTCAGTTCTTCAAGAAACCGCGGCTGCTGGCTGCGGGCGAACTCAACTGGGGATGGCATGAACTGGTTTCTCCTCTAAAGATGAATGGGAAAGGTGCAAAGCGCTATTTTGAGCAGCTTCAACAAGATGTATCCTAAACTTGGGGAAGTATTTATGCTGGACTTGGAAATCAGCGCTCGCGAGGTCGCAGCGCAGCTCAAATCCGGGGAGCCTGGGCTGATCCTCCTGGATGTCCGCGAACCATGGGAGTTTGCAACCGCGCATATCGCGGGTTCTAAACCTATGCCTATGGGAGAAATACCTTCCCGCGCCTTTGAGGAGCTGGATCCCGAGGCGCACATTATTGCCATCTGCCACGCCGGCGTCCGTTCCCTCAATGTCGCCTTATGGCTTAGAAATCAGGGTTTTGAAAAGGTTCAATCCCTGAGTGGCGGCATCGATAGCTGGTCACGGGAAGTCGATCCAGCCGTGCCCCGCTATTAATTGCAATTGGACCCCTCCCCCTTACGTTGCAGACCGGCCGTTATTCCTCCCCTGCTCACCGGTCTGAGGCGTGATACAAGCAAGATAGACACCTATCGAAGAAAGTAAAGAGCAGCCATGGGCGCCACAGAAAGAGTATTGATTGTTGAAGACGAATTGCATGCGTTAGCCGGCTTGGCCGAGTTAGTTTCCGGCTGGGGCTATCGCACTGAAACCGCGCGGGACGGCATCGAAGGCCTGGAAAAGGTTTCCGAGTGGTTTCCCGGCATCGTGGTCACCGACTTGAAGATGCCGCGTATGGACGGTTTAGAGTTGTTGTCCCGTTTGAGCGAGATGCAAATGAATGCCGCGGTGATCGTGCTGACCGCGCAGGGCAGCATCGAGCGAGCAGTCGAGGCGATGAAGATGGGCGCCTACGACTTTATCCAAAAGCCTATCGATCCAACACGCCTGAAAACAGTGCTGGCCAACGCCAGCCGGCAGCGCGAGACCGAACGTGAACTGGAAGTCACCCGCCGCAAGTTGCGGGATACCGGGTTTCTGGGCTCCCTGGTTGGCAGCTCGAAGAGAATGCAGGAAATGTTCGCCATGATCGAGCGGGTTGCGCCCAGCACGGTCTCGGTGTTGATCACCGGGGAAAGCGGCACGGGCAAAGAACTAGTGGCGCGCACTCTGCACGAACTGAGCCCCCGGCGGGGAAAGCCATTCGTCGCAGTCAATTGCGCCGCCATTCCCGAAACCCTGATCGAAAGCGAGATTTTCGGTCACGAGAAGGGGTCTTTCACCGGAGCAATGGAGCGCCGTGCCGGCTGTTTCGAATTGGCAGAAGAAGGAACACTGCTGCTGGACGAGATTGGAGAAATGCCGGTGGGCACGCAGGCTAAACTGCTGCGCGTCCTGGAAGACAGAAAGCTGCGCCGGCTGGGGAGCAAGGTGGAGACACCGATGAACGTACGCGTTCTGGCTGCCACCAACAAGAATCCGGAAGAAGCAGTTGCCGATGGGCATCTGCGCGGCGACTTGTACTATCGGCTTAATGTTTTTAACCTGCATATGCCACCGTTGCGGGAGCACAAAGAGGACATCCCGGCAATTATCGAAGCCTTGCTGGCGGATATGAACAGCAAGCACGGACGCGAGGTTAAGGGCGTGGACGGGGAAATGCTGGCCCGATTAATGGCGCATGATTGGCCCGGCAATGTGCGCGAGTTGCGCAATACGATCGAGCGGGCGGTGATTCTGTGTGGCGAGGGCTATATGGAAACACGGCACCTGCCGCCCGGCTTTGGGCAGCGCTTTATCCGCTCCGATGCAGCCAGCGCGAACCATAACGACAGCGGCGTGCACGTGGAAATCGGCAGCACGGTGGATGAAGCAGAGCGCATGCTTATCCTTAAAACCCTGGAGTCGACACGGAACAACAAGACCCGGGCGGCAGAAATCCTGGGCATCAGCTTGAAGACTTTGCATAACAAGTTAAAAGAGTACGGCAGCGCCAACAGTAGCGAGACCGCAGAGGGTGGAGCTGTCGCGTAAGTAGTTTGCTTTTTGAGGGTGGGAGAGGGCCGCGGGCACACTGCCGTACCCTCCCAACCGATCTTGGTTTCTCCGCTGCGGTCCCCGGTATTTTCTGTCGAGATCCGTGGACAGATGAAGTATCTGCTGCCCTTTTTTGAAGAGGGGGCGCAGAGCAACGCAGACTGGTAAAAAAACAGGATTTTCTCATGCGATTGAAGACCAAGCTCGTGCTCGCCATCACCGGGCTGGTATTTCTGGTCGTGTTCACCCTCTCCTGGATTTTTCTTGGCCAGCTTCTTCGCCAACGTATGACGCAGGCATTTACCGCGAACGATATGGTGGCCCACCAGATAGCGGCCGCTACCCGTCGATCGCTCGAACAAAACATGCGCGGCAAGCGGGTGCCGGTGAACGACCCCAAAGCGGTAAGGGCGGCGGTGGCGGCCACGCTGCGCAACGACAGCAGCGTGACCGCGCTGATGAACTCCGCTATCAGTTATTCGCCGACGGTCTTCGACGTCGCGATTGCCGACAGCGAAGGCCGCGGCCTGCTCAGTACCGACCCCGCCAATGTGGATCACCCCTTGCCGCATCGGCAGGAATATGAGGAATTGCAAAACGGAGGGCTGCTTAAACTATTGGAGGTGGTCTTCGGGCCGCCTCGGGTTTACAACCTGACGCTGCCGCTGGAGCAGAACTCGGAGACATTTGCCACCGTACGGGTAGGTGTTCGCACCACTTTCCTGCGCTTTGTGGTCCAGCCCTGGCTGATCGCGGCGCTTACCTACACTGGGGTGGCAATCCTCTGCTCGTTGATTTTCGCCGCGTTTCTGGCCAACATTGCGCTCAAACCGATTGAGCAAATCGGCGCCCGGCTCGATGCGCTGGCTTTGGCGGAGGCCGAAGTTGCCGGCGAGCAGGCCGCCACCAGCCGCTCCGGCGATGCTGTGGTGCTGGTCTCGCATAAGATCGAGCGCATCGGCCGCCGGATGCGCAACGTGGAAGAGGTGTTCTCCGCCCTCAAAGAGAACCTCGACCAGATCATGACCAACCTGCAGGACGGCATCCTGCTGTACACCCACGATGCGCGGGCGGTGTTGGTCAGCGATTCGGTGGAGCGCTTTCTGGGCGTCAGCCGGGCAGAAATCCTGGGCGCCAAGCTGCACGAGGTGTTCTCTCGCAATACCCGGCTGGGCAGGCTGGTACGCGAGTCTTTTGACGCCCGTATGGCCCTGGTGCAGGAGGAAATCACCACTGAAACCGGACGGCACGTCGAGATTTCGCTCGATTTTATCCATGACGACCGCGCCGCTTATCCCCAGGAAACGCTGGGCGCACTGCTCACACTTCACGACGTGGAATCGGTAAGAGAAATTGAAAACGATCTGGAACTTTCCCGCCGCCTGGCGGCCATCGGAAGATTAACAGCAGGAGTAGGCCACGAAGTGAAAAACCCGATCAATGCGATCGTGGTGCACCTGGAACTGATGCGTAACAAACTCGGCGATGCCGACCACAAGGCCATGCGTCATCTGGAAGTGATCGAAAGCGAAATTCAGAGGCTGGACCGCGTAGTACAGACACTGGTCGACTTTTCCCGGCCGGTGGAGTTGCAGCTTAAGGAACAGGATCTGCGGCGCGTGGTTTCGGCGGTGCTGATGTTGGCATCGGCGGAAATGGAAACCCGCGACATTCAAGTGCAAAGCGATCTACCGGACCGCCCAATTATGGCGAAAGTGGATGCAGACCTGTTGAAGCAAGCTTTGCTCAACGTGGTGCTGAATGGCGCGCAAGCTATGTCTGAGGGGGGAAAATTGCGCGTAAGCATGGCCGAGGATGGCCGCATGGCTCAGATCAGCATTCACGACCAGGGAGCCGGAATTCCTCCCGAAGTAAGGGACAAAATATTCGACTTATACTTCACTACCAAGAAGGACGGGAGCGGTATAGGCTTAGCAATGACTTACCGAATAGTGGAGCTGCACAATGGTTCTATTGAAGTAGAATCGGATGCGACCCACGGAACTACTTTTATTTTGCGCTTCCCTCTCAATAGCCCTCAAGAGAGTCGAGCGCGTGGATACCTTATGCCGGACGGGAGCAGCGCGACTGGAAACATCGTAACCAAGGAGCCCAGGGGATGAGGTCCAACCTGCGTGCATCGTTGGCCCTGCTCGCCCTGTTTTCGAGTGGGTGCCACAAAACTGCACCTCTACCGCAGCAGGCTCAGGCGCCGCCTTTGCAAACCGGCAAAGGAACCCTGGAGCCACCCAAGACGACGCAGCCGCAGGAGAAGTCGGAAACGCCGCTTGCATCTCCGTTGCCGCCGCCGTCTACGCAAAGCGTGCCTTTGCCTCCACCAACGCCTAAGAAAGTGCGGCACCGGGTTAAACCTAAACCGGCGGATACTACATCCACCGCTCAGGCGGGTACGTCATCCGGCGGTGGTTCGACCACGGCCCAGGCTGCAACCGTTCCCGCTGCCATGGCCTCAGGGTCGCCCATTGGCCAGTTAACTACCGGCGACAGCGCCCTGGGCGAGAGGACCAAGCACGAAACTGCAGATCTGATCGGCGGAACACAACAGGGTTTGAACTCGATCAAACGTTCGCTCTCAAGCGAAGAGCAGGTTACGGCCGCACAGATTCGAACCTTCCTCAAGCAGGCCCAGCAGGAACTGGAGAGCGGGGATACAGACGGAGCGCACACGCTTGCTACTAAGGCCAAGCTGCTGCTGGATGAGCTCACTAAACCCTAACCGTCTCTGCGCGAAGTATGGCTGTTCTATTTGAAGTACTCCTAAACAGGTTGCAGAAAACATAGTCAAAAGCGAAGGGACAGCCTGCAGCGCGTAGAGTTGACCACCGGCTTTGCCGACCCGCGGCAGGATGAAACGGGGCGTGGTCATCCATTCTTCCCCTCACACCAACTCTGTCTGGGTGCCCCACGTTCGCTCCAGCGTACGTGGGTCGTTAAAGACGGGGCGAAGCCCCATCAAAGCTCTGTCTTTATCAACCGTCACCACCCATGCTCGGGCGCCCCATCCTTCGCGTTCTTGGCGAAGGGTGGGATACCACGGCTCTGCACCCGAGGCCCTTACCCCGCAGATTCTGCTTATCCCACCCTTCGCCAGGAACGCGAAGGATGGGGCACCCGAGCATGGGTGGTGACGGTTGAAGTGTTTCTTCTCGACTTTGGCCGCCAGCAAGCGAGTCTTGTAAGGCCCTCGAGTTTTAGCGTTCACCCCAGCTTAATTTCGAGCGCAGAACGTCAAAAAAGCCGGTGGCGCCCATGCGCACCAGCCTTACGCTATGCTCGGAGCGGCGACAGCAGACCTGGTCGCCTACACGCAGTTGCAAGGCTTCCTGTCCATCCACGGTGAGGAAGGTGAGGTCCGGAATCCCCTCCACGCTCACGGTCACATGCGCATCGCCTCGCACCACCATGGGGCGGATGGTCAGCAGGTGGGGGCAGATGGGTGTGATAACAATGGCATCCACAGAAGGCGCGAGAATGGGTCCGTTGGCTGCCAGATTATAGGCGGTGGATCCAGTCGGGGTGGAGACAATGACCCCGTCGGCGCGAAATGACGCCGCCAACTGATCGAACAAGTGCACGCTGAAGTCGCCCATGCGCGCGATCGCTCCCTTGGCGATCACCACATCGTTCAGCGCTTGGTACTCCTTATATTTGACACCGCCGCGCATGACTTCGGTGTGCAGCAAGGCACGCGCATCGATGTTGCAGCAGCCTTGTTTCCAGCCCTCCAGGGTGGTGTAGAGATCTGCCAGCCGCACCTCGGTGAGGAAGCCCAGCGCACCCAGGTTCACGCTAAGAATAGGAACATCGGTGCGGGCAAAGGCGCGTGCCGCCGCCAGCAAGGTGCCATCTCCTCCGAGCACCACAACCAACGCAGGATTTTGGGCAGGCAACTCATGGCGGGGAACGACCCGGGCCTCGCGGGTGTAGCTGCCGCTCACGTGGTCCAGAATGGGTTCGAGCTCATGCGCCTTCATCCACGCCACGAGTTCGGGCAGCAACGTGGCCAGCTCTTCCTTCTGCGGCTTGGAAATGATGGCGACCGATCGCATGGAGGCTTTAGTTTACGCGATCCCTCAGAACCGGCTGTGGAGGAGGAATTCCCGGTTCCCTTTGGCCCCCAGGATGGGGGACTCCGCGACCTCGGTCACGGTAGCCCCCAGATCAAGAGCCGTGGTGCGGACGCGATCGATGGCCAGCTGGTGGGCCGCCGGATCATGCACGATGCCGCCCTTGCCGATGTGTTCCCTGCCCGCCTCAAATTGCGGCTTGACCAGAATGACCGCCTCCACCTGGCTGCCGGCGTTCTCGCGCACCGCGGCGAGCACCGCGGGGAGCACCAGGGTGGCCGAGATAAATGACACATCCATAGATACAAAATCAATTCCCGGCCCTAACTCCCCAGGCTTAAGATAGCGGGCATTGGCGCGTTCGCGCAGGCGCACGCGTGGATCTCTGCGGAGAGACTCGGCTATCTGCCCGTAGCCGGTATCGACCGCCAGTACGCTGGCCGCGCCATGCTGCAGCATGCAATCCGTAAATCCGCCGGTAGAAGCGCCGATGTCGGCGCAGTGGCGGCCAGTCAGATCAATGTGCCAGCGATCGAGAGCGGCCTCCAGCTTGAATCCGCCGCGGCTGACATAACGCTGTTCTTCTCCCAGCACGCGCAACGACGCCGTGTCGACCACCGGGGCGCCGGGCTTCTCGACCTTCTGTTCGTCGACCAGCACTCTTCCAGCAAGAATCAGCGCCTGCGCGCGCTCCCGGGAGGGAGCCAATCCGCGCTCGAACAGCAATTTATCCAATCGATTTCTCATCCGGATGTTGATAAATGCAGGCTATTGTATCCGTTGTTTGAGGGGTACTTTAGTTTGGCGTTTCCGTCATCCGAACGTAGAATAGGTTGCGGCTTGCCGATGCCAGACAAAACCTCCAATCCGATTGGCGATCCTGAGCGTTCTACCATCAGAGACGCAGGCCTTGGTTCCGGCATGGCTAAAGGCGCTACTGCAATGGATGATGGTACCTTGCTCGAGCGCGTGCGCCAAGGTGATCAGAATGCGATGGCGGAAATTTTCGACCGCTATGGCAGAGCGGTGTACTCCGTCGCATTGAGGATATTGAAGGATTCGGGCCACGCGGAAGATGTGATGCAAGACATCTTCTTTCAGGTCTGGCGTAATTCTGATTCGTTTGTGCAGGGACGCGGATCGCTCGGCGCGTGGCTCGTGGTGGTGGCGAGAAACCGCTCCATCGATGTGTTGCGGCGGCGCAAGCCCACGGATTCAGTGGACGATGTGGTTCTCGCTTCTTCGAGCAACCTGGCGTCGGAAGCAGAGCACAACGCCCTGATAGAGAAGGTGGAGAAGGTTTTGCAGGATCTTCCCGCAGAGCAGCAGAGGTCTATGCAGTTAGCGTTCTTTGAAGGCTTAAGTCATTCGGAGATTGCGGAAAGAACAGGCGATCCGCTGGGCACGGTGAAGACGCGGATTCGGCTGGCGCTGATCACGTTACGAAAGGCATTTCAGCCATGAGCGGCAACGAGCACAACACGCAGGAGGAATTAGCTTCCTATGCGATGCAGAATCTCCCGGTAGAGGAGTCCGCATCCATCAGGGCGCACCTGCAGACGTGTGCGCCCTGCCGCGATGAGTTGTCGCGGGTCGGCGGGGATTTGGCGCTGATCGGCCTGGCCGTCGACCAGCAGCCGCTGCCTGCCGGCGCACGGGAGCGCTTCATGAATAGGATTGCTTCTTCTGCTGCCGTAAAGCCGGAAGTAAAGGGGCCCGAGGTTACTCCGATTTCGGTCAAGACCCCGCGCCGCGGAGCGAGCTTCTGGACCCCGTGGATTGCGGCCGCGGCCATGGCTATCGCGGCCATCTCTCTGGGCGTGCAGAATCGCGCGTTGAACCAGGAGTTGAACGACGAATCGAAACTGGTAAAGAATCTCGCAGCGCAAGGGTCGAAGGCGCAGCAACTGTTGGAAGTTTTAACCGCGCCCAGCGCACAGCGAGTCACGCTTACGGAGGGTAAAGTTCCGGCGCAGCCTTCTGCGCGGGCAACCTATTTACCTGAGCGCGGCGGGTTGATCTTGCTGGCGACGAATTTGAAGCCCTTGCCCGAGGGCAAAGCCTATGAGCTTTGGGTCATTCCGGCAAATGGCAAAGCGCCGGTGCCGGCTGGAGTGTTTCGTCCTGATGCTGCCGGAACTGCAACCCTGGTACTGCCTTCGATTCCTGCGGGAATCGATGCCAAAGCTTTTGGGGTGACGATCGAGAAAGCCGGTGGGGCTGAATCGCCCACCTTGCCGATCATCCTGTCGGGAGCACCCGGTTAGCGCCTGCTGCGCCGATCGAAATGGTTTCCGGAATTGTGGTTATCCCACCCAACCATTGCTGATCGCTGTCAACTAAACTGCTTGGTTTTGAAGTTAGAGCTTTGACATCGAAACAGAATGTCATCGGTGTTTTGGAAGGGCACGGCTTCAGCCGTGCTGTAAAGTACCGCGGTAGCCGGCTTTAGCCGCTGAGGTACGGTTCTCTCCCGCGGACATCCCAGGTGCATCGACAAACCACGTACCTCAGGGGCTAAAAGCCCTCAAAGGAATCACTGCGGCACGGCGGAACAGGCTGCGGAAAAACTCTATCAGGGAAGGGCACGGCTTTAGCCGTGTCGCAATTACGCTATGCAACACGCGGCTTTAGCCGCTGAGGTACGGTTCTTTCCATCGGAAATCGAAGGCGAATCGAGGAAGAGCGTACCTCAGGGGCTTTACAGGCTGTAAAGCCCTCAAGAGGAGCAACTGGTACGGCACCGCTGAAGCCGTGCCCTTCCAGGGACGTCTCTTTTCTGAAGGAGCCCTGCCAGCGTGCCGGTTTCGGCAAACTTCAGCCCTCAACGACTGATGACTGAAGTCGTGTCCTGACACAAGGTGACAAAACTGGGTGCGGTGGATCACCCCACGAACGAGTGATTAGCGCCCGGATGTTTTCTGCGCCTGCGAAGTAGTCAATAGCGCGCAGGGGCTGCCTGTTTTCAGGTAGAAGGTGGATCCATAACCGCAAGGAGATCCGCTGCCGCTGGCGTGGCTAACATTGATTGCATTCGCTACCGTGCCAGTGGTGCCGCTGTTGGCGGCGACGGACTGGGCGCTGGTATGCACATCGACCCCATTACCATCAAGTTGGACGGATGCACCCACCTGATCGGTGTCGGTGCGAATGATGCTCATGTATGCCGCATCGGATGAGAGCACATACACTTGCCCGAAGGGAGTGCTGTAGGTGGAGGCAATGGAAATAGGATGACCGGTGACGGGGATCGTCGCCAATACCTGGTAACTGGTGAGGCTGACCACACTCACGGTGCTGTCTTTCTGGTTGGCGACATAGACCCGGCTTCCATCGCGGAGAATGGTCAGCGTGGCTGGCCCATTGCCAACCGGGACCGTGATCGTCTGCCCGAACAGCGGTGAATCATTGCCGTATTGATCGAGGCTGACGTTAATGATGGAAATAGTATTGGAGTCGTAATTCGCCGTCACCAGCTGAGACCCGGGCGTGTAGTAGTCGGCAAACACCGGGCCGGCGTTGAAACCTGCCACTGGAGTCCCCGACGGCGGCGGCAACAACAATGTGCCGGTGGCCGCATTCAGATTCGGCTGGTTGGCCGTGGTATCCAGCTGATTGAGCTGGCTGTTGATCACCGTGACCGTTCCGCTGCCTCGGTTGAGAATGAAGGTGCGGTTGTTATCGGTCGAAGAGATGCCGT
>Ga0210396_10007356_pt1 | contig 10476 bp, 2 predicted proteins | sample IncBWH17OmetaG_FD_155466 | JGI IMG/M metagenome (GOLD analysis project Ga0210396, IMG submission 155466) | Forest soil microbial communities from Barre Woods Harvard Forest LTER site, Petersham, Massachusetts, United States - Inc-BW-H-17-O ... | reverse complement strand
TACTTCGTGGGCGTTCCTAAAGCCTACGATCGCACGCGGCCCTGGCCGCTGGTGGTGAAGCTGCCGGCGGCGACGGTGTTCCTGTCCGAACCCCCGCCCGACGCCGCTCGCGTCGTCCAGTTGTACACCGCCTGGATCAACGACGACCTGGCGAAGCACCCGGATGCGGTCGTCCTGATGCCGCTGCTGGACCTGAACGAACTGTGGGGACCCAGCTATACCGGGATCAACCGCGTGCTTCAGCCGATTCTGGACACGGCCAACCGCCTGAACATCGACCCGGCACGCGTTTACATGGTTGGCCATTCGACCGGGGCGCTGGGGGTCTGGAACGTGGCGCTGCATTTCCCGACCTACTTTGCCGCGATCAACCCGCTGGCGGGCGCCGCAAACGAACAATGGCAGAAGCCGCGTCTGGCGAACCTGTGGAATGTCCTGCCAGTCATCTGGCACGATGATTCGGACAAAGTCATCAAAGTCAGCTTCGCGACGCAGCTCGTCGAGCAATTGCGGCATCTGGACATTCACGTCGATTTTGACGAGACGAAGAACCTGGGGCACGCCCCATCCGATGAGGTGGTCGGGCGCGATTATCAGAAAATGCGGGCGAAAGTCCGGCCGCTCTATCCGAAGGAGGTCTGGGACCAGACCAGCCTGCCGGATGTGCAGTTCAATCGGATTGATTGGGTGCAGATGTATCAGCAGCTCGACACCGGCAAGGAACTCCAGATGTTCTTCCCCCGCAGCAGCGGGCACATGACGGTTTACGAAAACAGCTGTACCGTTCACGCGCTGGTACACGACAACCAGATCGAAGCGACAATCGACAACGTCAATACGCTGCGGTTTTACGTCAACGATCAGATGATCGACTTCTCCAAGCCGGTCGCGGTGGTTATCAACAAGCAGCAACGTTTCAAAGGTTTACTCAAGCCGAGCGTGGATGAAATGCTGCGCGACCAGTTGTTCCTCAAACGCGGCTGGCGGTACTTCACGGCGGCGATCGACGTGGACATGGTCGCTCACCCGCCAGCAACCCGCCCTACCACCGCACCGCTTCATATGGGGCAGGCGCGATGACGGGAGGGCGAGGCAGGCGAGGCTCCTGCCGAGCCGAGATCTTCCGGCACGAAAAGATGCGGCTCGGCGGGAGCCTCGCCCTCCCGACCGCCCCCATCCATGGTTCTCTCCCCTACAATTCTTGGCATGACGCCGGAGGTTGGACAGACTGCTTCCCTGCTGGATGAGCTCGCTCGAAAAGTGGAGCGGACGATGCTGGTCGACCGGCACCGGCTGGGGGCTCGCTTGCGCCAGCTCGGACACGGCAGACATTCATCCGCGCAGCTCGAACACCTCACGGCTGACATCGAGCGATCCGCCCAGCGCCTCTGCCGCAGGCAACAGCACGTTCCCACGCCCACCTACGCCGCCGACCTGCCGGTGGTTGCAAGACGAGAGGAGATCGCACGAGCGATCGCCGAGAATCAGGTCGTTGTATTGACGGGTGAAACCGGCTCAGGGAAGACGACGCAGCTTCCCAAGATTTGCCTGGAGCTTGGGCGAGGCATTGCCGGAATGATCGGGCACACGCAGCCGCGGAGGATCGCGGCGCGGTCGGTCGCGGCGCGCATCGCGCAGGAACTTCAGAGCGACCTGGGCCGGGCGGTGGGCTACAAGGTGCGGTTCACCGATCGCGTCAGCCCCGATACGTATGTGAAGCTGATGACCGACGGCATCCTGCTGGCCGAGACGCAGCAAGACCGGCTCCTCAATCAATACGACACGATCATCATCGACGAGGCCCACGAGCGGAGCCTGAACATTGACTTCCTGCTGGGGTATCTGAAGCAACTGCTCCCCCGCCGGCCGGACCTCAAGCTGATCATCACCTCGGCGACGATCGACCCGCAGCGGTTCAGCCGGCATTTCGGCGACGCGCCGATGATTGAGGTGTCAGGGCGGACTTACCCGGTCGAGGTGAGATATCGATCCCTGGAGGCGGCCAACGAGGACGAAGGAGACCGCCAGATGCTCCAGGGAATCCTCGATGCCATCGACGAGTTGTGGCGCGACGGGCCGGGGGATGTGCTGGTGTTCCTCTCGGGCGAACGGGAGATTCGAGATACCGCCGAGGTGATTCGGAAGCACCATCCTCCAGGCATCGAGGTGTTGCCGCTTTACGCACGCCTGGGCGCTGATGAGCAGCAGAAGATTTTCCACCCGCATCAGCGGCCGCGGATCGTGCTGGCGACGAACGTCGCGGAGACTTCGCTGACCGTGCCCGGAATCAAATATGTGGTGGACCCCGGCTACGCCCGAGTCAGCCGGTACAGCGCGCGAACCAAGGTCCAGCGGCTACCGATCGAGAAAATCTCCAAGGCCTCGGCTGACCAGCGGAAAGGCCGCTGCGGGCGGGTCAGCGACGGCGTGTGCATCCGGCTATATTCGCAGGAGGATTACGGATCGCGCGCCGCCTTCACCGAGCCGGAAATCCTGCGGACCAACCTGGCGAGCGTGATTCTCCAGATGAAGGCTTTTGGCCTCGGGAACGTGGAGGACTTTCCGTTTCTCGACCCGCCCGACTATCGCATGGTCCGCGACGGCCATCAGACACTGCACGAGCTGGCGGCGATCGACGAAGACAACCAGATTACCGAAACCGGCCGGCTGCTGGCCCGGCTGCCGATCGACCCGCGCATCGCCCGGATGGTTCTGGCGTCGCGGCACGAGGGGGTGATGGACGAGGTGTTGATCATCGCCGCCGCCCTGAGCGATCAGGACCCGCGCGAGCGCCCGCTGGACCAGCAGGAGGCCGCTGACGCGGCGCATGAAAAGTTCCGCGACCCTGGGAGCGATTTTCTTTCGTACCTCAAGCTGTGGAGCTGGTTCCGCGAGCAATCGCGGCACCTCTCAGAGAACAAGCTGCGGAAGCTTTGCCGGGAGAACTTCCTTTCCTTCGTCCGGCTGCGCGAATGGCACGATGTACACGGGCAACTTCATGCGCTGGCGGGTGATCTGGGATTAGCGGATCGACTCGTTCCCGTTCCGCGGCGGAACAGGCCGCGGAAGTAGCCAATCCACCCACGCCTGCTGCAAATCAGCGAGGCTCATGCCGGTTGTCGTCTGGAGCGCCTCTCGGCCGGTGGGGTCTTTCGCGTAGCCGGCGGTGTAGGCGCGGTAGAAATCGGCAAGCTGGTGGTGCTCGCAGAGGTACATCAGAAGGCTGCCGGCTTCGCCGTAGGCAAGGTCGGCCCGCGCGGTGAACGCGGCGCGTTTCATCTCCAAGAGCGTCGCAAGCGGGATGAGCGACTGGCGGCTGGCCGCCGCCTGCACCCGGCTCAGCCGCCAGGTGTCCGCGGGAAGGAGCCGGTGCTCCTCCCCACCGTCGAGCGATTCCGTGCGCGGGTATTCGTACAGGGTCGCAAGACCTTCGCTCAGCCATACCGGGTGCTCCTGATCGAGCGCATGCTGATCGGCGGCGTGAAGCGCGTGGGTGAACTCGTGCCTCAACTCAGCACCCGGCTGCTTCACCAGCACGGTCCGGCTGGCGTCGTCGTAGCGGCCCTGCACCCCCGGGCGATGCTCCAGCTTCGCGAAATCCGCCGGCGTCGCGATCACGATGCGGATGAACTCATCGGACGTGTGCGAGAACAGCAATTCCGCCAGGCTGGCGGCCTGCACGCGCAGCGATTGGGCCAGTGTCTGCACATCACCCGCGCCGGGCCGTACGGCAAGAACCATTTTGCGGTGCTCGTCGACGTCGAATTGATATTCTTTGCCGAGCGTTTGTTTCCATTCGGTTGTGATTCGCTCGGCGGCGCGGTGAACGATCTGGTCGCGGCGGGCGACCAGCCGCTGATAATCCGGCAGCTCTCGAACTTCGCTGAAAACCGGCTCGTTCCGGATGCGGGAGAAGTCCGTGAAGCCGGCATCTGTCGCGCGCTCTAAGTCGTCGAGGGCGCCGTGTGGCTGATGCATCGCCGCGTGAACGCAGGCAAGATTAAAACGACACGTGGAATTCTCCGGCGCCAGATCGAGCGCCTCCCGCAGCACGCGCTCCGCCCCGGGGAGGTCGCGCCGGTCGATCAATCCGAGCGCCCGGCGCGACAGCTCGCGCACGCGGGACCGGACCGATTCGGCTATGGCAACCGGACGCGTCGTCGCCGGGGTCTGCGCCAACGCGCCGCAGCAGGCAAAAACGGCCAGGAGAAAAGGGAGCCGGATGGTGAGCCGCACGGGCTATTCTTGGCGCGGTGCGATGGATACTGCAAGTCCTGTGGTTCCAGAGGCGCGAGCCGTTTCAAGATCGACGCCGCTTGTCGCGAGTCTGATGCGGTTTGCCATGATGCTTGACATGATGCGTCGGAGACGTTCGAACCGTTTGAGTTGCGATGGGCGGCGCGAGGGGCGGTGGACTGGCGGCTGTTTTGACACTGCCAGTTGAACTATTGGAAGCAACCAAAGCGGGTTTGCTCGAAGCCGAGACGGTCGCGCCGGACGCAGTTTGCGCGCCGGGCGACGCTTGATTGCCCAGGCTTGTGTTCAGGTTACTGAGCAGCGCCTGAAGATCGGCGCTGTTGACAACGCCGTCGTAGTTGAAATCCCCGTCGTCCCACGCGCCGGGAAGATTGAGCCCGGCCAGGAGCACCTGAAGGTCGGCGCTGTTCACCGTCCCGTCGAGGTTCGCGTCACCGAGGAGCGTGTAAGACAGCTCGACGGAATTCGGGGTCGTGTCGACACCGGTGCCGTCATTCGCATCCGCATAGCCGATTGCGGTGTTGTGATTCGGATTGCTCTGCGCGGCCAGGGAAGTGATTACACCCGTGGAGGCGGTGGGCGTGCCGTTCCAGGCGCCATTGTTGTAGCCGTTCTGAAGGTCGCTTTGAACCATCGCCAGCGGATCGACGGCGCCATAAGCGATGAAGACGGTGCTCCTGCCGATATCGAGCGTGATACCGGCAAGAGGGTTGGTGCCCTGAAGATTGTTGAGGGTGAACGTGCCGTTGAGATGGACGGTGGCGGGGAGCGGATTGCCATTGGCGTAGTCAAGGATGATGGCATCGTTGCCGCCGTTGCCGTTGATCGTCAGTCCTGCCGGGTCGTTGGCCGCGAGTTGGCCGAAGGCAGTCGAGCCGTTCAGGAACCAGTCGACATGGAGGTGATCGGGGTCCTGCACGAGGGTGATGGCGTCGGCGGCGGCCGTGCCGGAAACGGTCAGTTCGGGAGTGATGTTGGCGGTTACGGAAGGCAGCGTGAGGGTGTAGTTGCCCGCCGCGGGACCGCCGATCGAGAGGCCTGAGATGCCGATCGCGATGCTGCTCGCTACGTTTGCCGACGCGAAGGCGCCAACGGCGCCGGCGGTGTTCAATGTAACGACGTCGCCACTGATCGCGCCGGCCACACTCGCCCCGGAGAGATTGAGGGTCGCGGCGGTGGTGCCGTCGTACGGTTTATCGCTGGCGGTGATCCCGCTCACGGTCAACGCCAACGGCGTGATGTTGGCCGTCATCGTCGGCGGCATGAGCGTGTAGTTGCCCGACTGAGCGCCGCCGAGCGTCAGGCCCGAGACGTTAACGGCAATATCGTTGCCGACACTTGCCGAGCTAAACGTGCCCACCGCCCCGGCGGTGTTGAGCGCGACGCTGTCGCCACCGATCACGCCCACCAGTTGCGCCGCGCCCAGGTTCAAGGTGGCGGCGATGCCGCCGTCGTAGGGCTTATTGGCTGCGGTCGCGCCGCTGACGGTCAGCGCCAGGGGTGTGATGTTCGCGGCCGCGGACGGCTGCACGAGCGAGTAATTGCCCGCCTGCGTGCCGCCAAGCGTCAGCCCGGAGATCGTCACCGGAAGGTTGGCGCCGACTGAAGCCGACGCGAACGCGCCGGTCGCGCCGGCGACATTGAGACTCACGTCGTCATTGCCAACGATTCCCACCAGTTGTGCCGAGCCAAAGCTGAGCGTAGCCGCGATCGTGCCGTCATAGGTCTTGTTGTTGGCGACGGCGCCGGTGACGGTCAAGCCGAGCGATATGATGTTCGCGCTGGCGGTGGCGGTGGTGTTGAATGTGTAGTTGCCGGAGTCGGCGCCGCCGAGGGTAATGCCGCTGACGGTGATCGTCTTGCCGGTTCCGACGTTCTTGTCGGCAAACGTTGCGGCGGCATAGGTCGTCGTGAGGCTGTCGCCGGCAACGCGGTTGTCACCAAGCGTAACGCTCGCCGTCGTCGTCCCGTCGTAAACTTTGTTCGTTCCGGTCGCAGTGACAATCAGAGCGCGGGCGGTGATGTTTGCACTGGTTGTTGCGGTCGTATTGAACGTGTAATTTCCAGCGTCAGCGCCGCCAACCGTAATCCCTGACACACTGACCGATTTGCCCGCACCGACGTTCTTGTCGGCAAATGCCGCGGAGCCGTATCCGAGCGTGAGCGCGTCGCCGGCGACCCGATTGTCAGCCAACATCACGGTCGCAGCGGCGGTGCCGTCGTAGATTTTGTCCTGCCCGGTCGCGGTAACGGTCAAAACTCGCGGCGTGATGTTCGCAGTCGTCGACGTACTCGAGTTCGACGTGTAGTTGCCCGCGTCGGCGCCGCTCAGACTGATTCCGGTGACGGTGATCGTCTTGCCATTCCCAACGTTCTTGTCGGTAAACGTCGCGGTGGTGTATGCGGGCGTAAGACTGTCGCCCGCGACGCGATTGTCGCCGAGCGTTACGCTCGCGGCGGTTGTGCCATCATAAATCTTGTTCACGCCGATTGCAGTGACAGTCAAAGCTCGCGGCGTGATGTTCGCGGTAGTGCTGGTCGAGGTGTTGAACGTGTAATTCGGCGCGTCCGTTCCACTGAGAGAGATGCCGCTGACGGAAACCGTCTTGGCGGCGCCGACATTTTTGTCGGCGAACGTCGCTGTGGTGTATGCCGTCGTGAGACTGTCACCTGTCACGCGGTTGTCACTCAGTGTCACCGTTGCCGTCGTTGTGCCGTCGTAGGTCTTGTTTTGCCCAGTGGCGCTGACGGTCAGCGCCCGCCGCGTGATGTTCGCGGTAGTGGTGGTCGACGTGTTGAATGTGTAGTTCGGCGCGTCCGTTCCGCTGAGGGAGATGCCGCTGATCGTGATGGTCTTGGCGGCGCCGACGTTCTTGTCGGCAAACGCGATTGACGCCGCGGCGACGCTCAGATTGTCACCGGAGACGCGGTCGTCGGCGAAGGTGACGCTGTCCGTGGTGGTGCCGTCATAAATTCTGTTCTGACCCGTCGCGGTGACGTGCAAAGTCCGCGATGTGATGTTTGCGGCGGTCGTCGCGCTGGTGGTTGCGAGCGTGTAGTCGCCTGCCGCGGCGCCCGAGAGGGTGATGCCGGAGACGCTGATCGTGACGGCGGTGCCGACATTCTTCGTGGTGAACGCCGCGACCGTGTAAGCGGTGGTGATGGCGTCGCCATTAATGTGGTCGTCGCTGAGGGTGACGGTCGCGGCGGTCGTGCCGTCGTAAATCCTGCTGACGCCGGTCGCGGTGACGTGCAACGACCGCTTGTTCACCGTCAAAGTCGTGCTGGAGTCACTGGCGGCGTTGTAGCTGGCGTTGGCGGCGTAGCTGTAGGTGATCGTGTAGGCGGTGCTCGAGGCGGGAATCGCGTGCGTATCGAAACTGGCGGAAAACGCGCCGGTCGAAGCGTTGATCGCGGCGCTGGTTGATGATCCGTTGATGGTAATCATTACGCTGCCGGTTGGGATCAGTGCGGCGGCTGTCAGCGTGCCCGACAACGTGATTGTGGCTGCGCCATACGTAATGGTTTGCGATGCAGAAAGGCCGCCGAATACCGGCGTCGCCCGGGCGGTTGCGGCGCTGGCTTCATTGCTGCTCCCGCTTTGTCCGGAGCCATTGAGCGCGGTGACCTGATAGAAGTAAGTAACGCCCGGCGTCAGGCCGCTGTCGGTGAAGGTAGGGGACGGGACGTTCACGGCGATCGGCGTAGCGCCTTCTCCGCCGGCGGTGGTGCCGCGGTACACGTCGTAGCCGGTGGCGCCGGAACTGGTGGTCCAGGTAAGGCTGATCTGCTGCGATCCGCCGCTTGTGGCCTGAAGCGAGGTCGGGGCCGGCGGCGGCAGCACCAGCGGCACGGAATGCCATGCGTCCTGGATCGTCGTCGCGGTGGCAGCGGATCCCAGGCGCGGTAGCCCGTACAGATCTTCGATCGTGCGAAGCAGACTGTAATGATTGATCGCGTCGTTGTAGACGCCGGCCTGCACTTGTTGTCCGTAGATGACTGTGTCGATCTGGTTGGGATTGGAACCGCTGACGTTGTCATCCCAGGTGACGACCAGCAGGCTGTTGTGGGTCGTCGCCCACGTGGCATAGGCGCCGAGATTGGTCTGGAGCCAGGTGTCGGCCTGCGAGACGGTGCCGTCGTGCATGTCGTCGAGCATGTTCGGCACCACCAGCGACACCGCAGGGAGCGAGGCAAAATTGCTGGGGAATGCCGAGAAAGGCACGTTGTCCGCGGCGGGGACGTTGGAGAAGTCCGACCATGGATTGTGATAGCGCTGGTAGACGGCATTTCCCGCCGAGTCGGTGGATCCGGCCGTCGCAACCAGCGATCCAACTGCCGGCAGCCCCTCGGCAAATCCGCCAAAGGTGAAGCCCGCCGCGATCAGCTCAGAACCCAGGTTTGCTCCGGTAAACTGCGACGAGGGAACCGTGTCACTGGTGACGCCCTGTGTCGACCCGGAGAAGAGGCCCAGATAATTCGGCTGACCGGGGTAGGTGATCCCGCTGGCGTTGTTGAAAAGCGCGCCCTGGTTCGCCAGCGAATTGAGATACGGCGCATTGGAGCTGCCGATCATGCCGCTGCCGAAGTGCGACTCGATCACGACCACCACGTGGGCGGGTGTCGAGACAACCGTAGCAAAGGCTTCCCCGCTCTTGCTGCTCTCGCCGATCGAATTGACGGCGGTCACCTTGTAGTAGAAGGTTGACCCCGGCGTCAATCCGGCATCGATGAAACTATTGGTGCTGATGTTGGTGGCGTAAGGGGAAGCGCCCTGGCCACCCGATGAAGTTCCGCGATAAATGTTGTAGCTCGAGGCGCCGGTGCTGGCGGTCCAGCTCAGGGCGATCTGGGCGATACCGCTGGCGGCCTGGAGATTGGTCGGGACAGGCGGCGGCTGTATGGCCGCGACGACCTCCGTGCTCCTGCTGCTTTCACCCTGCGCATTGACGGCGGTGACCTGATAGTAATAGGTCGAGCCCGTGGTGACGGAGGTGTCGGTGAAGGAGTTGGTCGTGACGTTCGTGGCGTAAGGCGTCGAGCCTTCTCCGCCCGGAGTGGTTCCGCGATAGATTTTGTAGCTGGTTGCACCGCCGCTGGCTGTCCAATTCAGCGTGACATGATTCGAGGCCGCCATTGCCTGGAAGTTTGCGGGAACCGCCGGCACAGTCGCCTGGCCGAGCGTCGCGCTGAGTTGAAGATCGAAGCTCAGGTCCCCGGCGTTGGCCGATGGCAAATGGAGCTCGACCGCGATTACATTGGTTCCACTGACGAGCGGCGCTGTATTGACGGTGCCTGCCAGCCAGTAGTTGTCGTTTCCAGGGTTGATGTCGGTGGAAGCGAGCGTGGTATAGGAAATCGCTCCCGACGGCATGTCGTTGCGGTAGACCTCGGTCCCGTTCAGGTAGATGACCGATCCCTGGTCCTCGATCAGACTCAGGCTGAGCCCCTGGACGGTGGTCGGGTCGGAGACGTTGAAGCGCGCCCGGAAATACGTCGTGATATTTCCGCTGTTGATCGTCGTGGCCTCACCTCCATCGCCGAAGCCCAGTTCGGCGGGGCCGGATGACCAGGAGCTGTCGTTGAACGACGGCGCGGTCCATGCCGTTCCCTGGTTGCTGCCGTCGTCGAGGTACTTCCATGTAGTTCCCAATGGGATGTAAACCTGCGGCGTGTTCGTCACGCCGTTGTTGATGGTGTAGGTGTCGATCACCTGCCCCGTGCGCGTGATGAAGCTGAAGGTGATCGAGGTGCTGGTTGAATCGATGCGCATCGCGCCGAAATCTGCGTTGTAGCGGACCTGGCTTCCGGGCTGGGGTGTTTGGAATGGATCGTTGCTCTCGCCGCCCAGCCCGTCGACGAAATACGTCAATCCGCCTTCGCTGAGCCGTTCGTAATCGTGGGCGTGGCCTGAGATGACAGCGGTCGCTCCCCAACTGGCGAACGGCCACCGCATAGTCGGGTCGCCAAGGAAGAATCCGGACGAGTATGCCGGATCGGCAAAAACCACCAGCTTCCATGTCGCGGTGGAGGCCAGCATCTGGCTTTTGATCCACTGGGCCTGAACACTGTTGGCGCTCATGCCGTCGGGCTCCTGCGGCTCGGCGTCGATACTGAAGATCGCGATGTTTCCGATTTGCGTGGTGTAGTAGCGCCCGTTATTCGGCAGGGTGAAGTAATTGAGGTAGGGCTGAAGCGATCCGGTGCCCCAATCATGGT
>Ga0210396_10007355_pt1 | contig 10478 bp, 18 predicted proteins | sample IncBWH17OmetaG_FD_155466 | JGI IMG/M metagenome (GOLD analysis project Ga0210396, IMG submission 155466) | Forest soil microbial communities from Barre Woods Harvard Forest LTER site, Petersham, Massachusetts, United States - Inc-BW-H-17-O ... | reverse complement strand
GAGTGTTTGAGAACGCCATCCACCCAATATTCCTTTACTCTTCGCCGAAGAATTTCGAGTTGGCCGATTTGGTCTTGATCGGACAGATGCGCAAGAGGTGGGGAGTGTCTCGGTTCAAAGGATGTCCTCTTTGACGTGGCCAGCTCGTCCTTACCTGGAATCAAGTTTTCTCTCGCTGCTGGCTTCTGGCGTGTAATGCCCCAAATGAGTTGCTTGAGCGGGTCGGATCGGATACGCGGAAATCCACACGATGGCGATTCTTCAGGGTCCAGGGCAGCTCCGGCATTGTATCGGCAGAACCCAGGATGGTCGGAATAACGGGACATTTCCGCTCCATGAATTGGCTGAGAAACGCCTGAATCTCCTCGTTCTGCCAGGGGCCGATACCCCTGTTACCGACAAAAACCGCTGCCGACTTTATGCTGTTGATCTGCTCTCCGAGTTCCGTTTGCCAAGAGGCACCGGGCGGGATTTGCTCTATGTCAAGCCAAGGCTTGATGCCCTCCTTGACCAACTTTTGAGCGATCTCACGGACGGCGGGCTTATCCGCGCTATTGTGGCACAAGAACACATCAAAGATTTCCGCTTTGGAGTTCGATCCGTTCACCAGAGGCAATTCTATAGGGCAAACATCGGTCGAGGACAAACCAACTTCGTGGCCTCGGTCAGCTTGCCTTTTCCCGTATCACCTCATTAGCGTTCTTATCCTGCCTGATTCCAACCGGTAGCGGCGCTTCTTCGATGATATTTCCATCGGCGTCTTTTATGGATTCCAGCCCGAGAACTTTCCTAAGCTGCTCCAGTGAAATGCTCTTGGTTCCGACCGAGACGTACTTCTTGGCCCAACCGTACAATCTGAGAGCGTAGGTGCTACGGAGCCCAATATTGGCAGATTTCTGGTCAGCATACTTGCGGCGCCTCTTCGATTCTAGCCAGATGCGTTCTCTGAACCCGATCGAATCGTTCATCCGTTCATTAAAGGCGTGAAGATGCTCCGCAACCGCTGCGGTAAATGTTGGAGCAGACTCGTCCAATCTTCAATATCAACTTTGGATCACGCTTGTGGGTGCCCCACTATCGTTAGATATTTCTTCCAACAGTATGAGCAAGAGCGGCAGATCAATCTCAGTTCGGGCTGGTCGTTTCGAATTCGTTAAACTCAATGCCGCCAAATTCAACTTTCGAGACAGCTATCATTCATACTGACCTTAACGTGGCCACGGTTCGCTGCGTTGGTTCTGGCCGTTTACGTCCTGATCAATATTGTCTTCGCCAGCTTGTATTTGCTTGGTGGCAGGTGCATAGCCGAGTTACCGCCCGGTTCATTTTACGAAGCCTTTTTCTTCAGCGTAGAAACTCTGGCTACGGTCGGCTACGGGCACATGTACCCGGACACCTTCTACGGCCACTGTGTCACGACGGTTGAGATCGTGGTCGGCATGTTCGGTATGGCCGCTATCACCGGTCTGATCTTTGTTCGGTTCTCGCGACCGAGCGCCCGGCTTCTATTCAGCAAATGGGCCGTCATTTCGCCTTTCGACGGAGTACCAACGCTGATGCTGCGGGTAGCTAACCAACGCCACATTCCGATGGCGGAGGCCGAATTTCGCGTGATGCTTTTCCGCAATGAACCGACCAAGGAGGAAGCAAGCGTTCGGCGGTTCTATCCGCTGAAACTACAGTTCGATCGCATGATCGCGTTTCCAGTGGCGCTGACTCTCCGGCACGTGATCGAGGAAAGCAGCCCCCTCTACGGGATGAACTCGGAAGACTTAAAGGACAGCGATACGCGGTTGATGGCATCGATCGTCTGTATCGACACCGTAATTCCAGCGCCCGTCCAGAGCGCGACCGATTACTCATATAACGAGATCCTCTGGAATCGCCGCTTTGTGGAGATTTACGCAGAGACAGATGACGGTCGGCTGACCGTGGATTACGGTCGGATTCACGATACTGAAGAGGCCGGAGGCTAGGCGAGCTTGGGCAAGGGCAATAATCAGGTCGAGTACCTCGGTTAAAGTGCGGGGCCGCTTCTTTTTAGCCTTTTCGTTCTCCTATCGGCGTATGTACGAAAAATCCAAAGGAGTAAATTCTTCTTCCGCTACGGCGGGATGTAACTTGTTTTGAATGATTGTCCACGGGTCTGCTCCGACTGAGGCGTAAGTCATTCTCACCATGATCAAGGCCCAATTAGCATAAACTTCAACCTCTGCGGAGGCTGCGACTGATGCGTATGGCATTGTGACTCCTTACTTCGGCGGGAATATAAGCCAGGGACGATCTTTTTCAATAGCTCCGGTCCGAGTGATCGATAAATCGCGAAGCGACTTTTTGATCACGATCACGATCATTATTTCGTCGCGCTGCGGCGAACACAAAGAACCGGAGTGCGCCATGATACTACCGACGCACACCGGTCAAGTGGAAATCGACACTCCCTCACTTACCCAATCCAAAGATCGATCCGGATGACCATAAATGCAAGTTTTTCTATAATTATCCTCGGTAAAATTTCTTCCGCGATCTCAGCCACTTTCTCTTTCGTTATGCCGATACCGAGGCGCGGCCAAGGACGGCGGCACGCTCGACGTTCTTTCCCTGCTTCATGAGATAACCAAAGCGTCTTGTAAAGTGGTTCGTCCGAACCGGAACGATTTTGTCAAGGATCTCTCCTTCCGCGTCGAATGTCTTCTGAGTCGGCGCCGGAATCGCAACATTCCCCATCTCGGAAAGAACCGAGCGGAACCGCTGCAAGGCGTTCCAGGCGCGTAACCGGCTTTGCTTTGACGCTTCGAGTTCGTCCAGCAGGTCTTGAATCGCCTTAGGAGTGATCGACGTGCGATAAGTGTTCATAAGAACACTATTGCGGTCGAGACTGGGTTGAGCCCATTTGTCCGGGTATGCACTGGTCCACCGTTCCAGATATATTTGGTTTCTCTGCCTCATGGAGTCATAGCACTCAATCGTAAAGAAATTACTAAGCAGCATCGCGCTGGCGTTTCTGCTTCTGGCAGGATCGGCTTGTAACGACCACTCTGAAACGGAGACATCCACTCCCACGCCCTCAGCCAATCCCACGCCCCCTATTCCGAGGCCGTCATCCAAACCTTTCAAAGTGCGCGATCCGTCGCACGTGGCGTCTTCCGTTAGCATGCGTCGAGCAACTCGCTCGTCGGGTGGATTCTTTTCGACCCTGATCCTGCAACGAATTCGTGAGCGGCTCAAGCAGGCTCGTCTTTTCCCTGACCGCTTCCATCACCGGCAACCAATCGAGGAATCCACTCCTCCACCCCCAACGAACAGAACCTGGTCTCTGAACACATTCCTGATTATCAGCGGCCCCCCGGTCATCTGGACGGCTCGGGAACTGGTGGCCGGTCGTTGGGATCGGCAGCAGGGCCGGTCAGCCGAAATGGTTGGCTCGAACTCAAACGCGATGCGCTTTACTGCGATCGGCCTAGTAAGCATCTAAATTTTCCTTGTTATTGAATTTATTTTTATTACAAGTTTTGACCAATTCTGAATCTAGCCCTGTTCACTCCAACAGTTATGTCTTCTTGCTGGGTTTCGCCCTGGAAGATGAGCGGTTCTTCGAGCAGGCGATCCGATGCCATGCTTTAGGCATCTTCGAAGTTACGGAATTCGCTCCACCTCAATCGGTAAACTGAGTCCGGAAGACAGCGGGTGCCGAGATTCGGCGACAGAACTTCGGCGGTAGCCAAGCCGCTGATCCGGGCCAACGTCTCTCGGTGCAAAGAGGGGGACTGGCAATATCAGCGACCCAACGTTACTTAAACTGAATCCCCTCAGAGTCGCGTCAATGGCGAGTCTCGGCGGTGTAACCGATTTTCTTCCCTTGCCCCTTTGTTCGAGTTTGAAGACAGCGTACTGGCCCGACTTTCTCATTCAGCAGGTCTTTACCATGATTGGCCTCGGCATTGGATTATTGCCTGGACGGCACGGGGGGAGCGCTCGCCTTATGCTGGCGGATTAGATACCCAATCAAGTAAAACGCTGAACATCCAGGCTAGGCCGTCTGCGCCGACCTGCATTTGACCTCTCCATTCCCCCAGGTTTAGAGAACCCGCCGGTCGAGGATTTCCTGGCCTCGCCATCACAGACCTTCACTGCTCCTGATAGTGTGGAGTACTCGATAACACGTTCCTCACTGCCTCAGATTGATTATCTCGAAGGTGCTCCCGCGGATTCTCCAAGTATCAGCCTCATGAACTAAGACCCACGAAAAGGTGCCATCTGCATTTAGAGTTTCGGAAGACGCCTCAAAAGTATCACTCCATCTTCCGGTCGCACGTACCTCGTTCCCGTCTGCGATAGCTTCCTCGACCGTGGTCACAGCGTTCCTGGAATGGGACTCCTCGAAATAGTGTTTTGCAAAAAGTTGTTCGATGGCCTGCCGACCGTTAAATGTTCCATTTGGCGTCTTAAAAACCACGTCCTCGGTGTAGAGCGCGGCCACTGCGGCCGCATCGTTCCTGTTGAATGCCGCATCGTACTTGGAGGCCAGCGCACGAATTTGCACGGCTATTTGCGGGTCTACCTTGTCTTCTTGTTCGGCGAAGCTCGGCGAAACAAATCCGAGTGCCAATTCTACGAAGGTAAGCAGTAAGCGGATTTTCATGGTATTCTTCGCGGAGTCAGGATGGTTTTCGTTGAGGTGGTAATCGTCGATGGAGCTTTCAAACATCGGGAACTTGTCCGTTTGCCCCTTTTAGGACACGGCTCTTAACCCATTCAAGCGTCCGCTCGGCGCATATGCGATCCTTGAATTTCAACAGACCTAGAGTCTGCTCGGGAAAGCTGCTATATAGCGTTGTTCTTGTTGAAATCTTGGAGATACTCGGCAAAGCAGAAGTTGACCAACTCTTCAGTCGGCTTTCGTTCGTCGAATAGCTTTTGCAGTTCTTGCGGGGTGATCGACATAGTTGCCGAGTTTTCGCGGCCGCATCTATCGTGGTCAAGATCGAACGGATGGAGGCGGCGATCTGCTTTCCGACCAGGAAGCATCCAGCACGGCAAACACAGCCGAATATTGGGAGAACGAAAGATCAAGAGTGGGCAATCATTTTTACTTTGACCTCCGCCGGTCATTAAATCCGCGGGAGGTCAACGCCCGAGGTCGAATTCTAGACAACCCTAAGATCAAATTCGGCGAACCACTGCCTAGCTTTCTCTTTAAGCCGGGTGAATCCATTATCAATTGCCACTGTCCTGAACAGTTTCGCCGGGGAATATGCACTCAGAAGCATCTCGACGGAATGAAAATGCTCGTCGTGGACGTGGGAATTGACAATGAAACAAGGGTCGAAGGCTATCGTCTTTTATATCAGCTACCGGGAGTAGTTGATCATTCTTCGCAAAAAATTGTCCAATGGCGACTAAGGATTTACATAGAGTCCAATTTTGAACCCTGCGATCATTCGGCGATTTAAGTCAAGGTTCGGGAGTCATAATTCCGCCCAGAAGGGCTAATGAGTGGCGAGATACCATGCAAACGGAGAATCACCAAACTTAGGAGAAAGGCAACCAGACTGCCAACTTCCGGCGGACGAACCAGGCTGGTCATCAGGACGGCAGGCTTAAGCTAGTCGCCACACCCTGGCACCATTCTCTTCCTGATCACTAGGGCGCTCGTCCATAATGGGAGGCCGGTCGGGATACCAAATTGGCGGAGCCTCATCATAAAGATCGAGAGCCCGTTCCGCATCGGTCGGGAATGTACCGAGAGCCGCACTTTTCGCAAGATAGAGGGCAAGTACCTCCTTTAAACCCTCGTTTATCAATTTGGATTTGCGCTTACCCCAGACCGCACACGTTATTGGAAAGGCCAGATTCGCAGCTCGATAGCTAAAAAAGCTCAGCGTTCGCCCCCCTCGTCTCGGCCTTCTTACCGGCGTCCCGGACCTGGAGTCTGCACCACAATCGGTTGTATGACATCCCTACGTGACCGGCAATGATTCGCGTGTCCTCCCTTATGAACTTGTAGTACTACGGCGCTCGGCATCCGGCACGTGCCGCAGGCATGGTCACGTCCGCGTGCGCGGGGGGGAACAGAGATATCGATTACGACTGCCTTTATTTTTCAGCCAAATTGGCGCTCAAAAACCGTCGCGAAGAGAAGAACAGGACTGCACCAAAAAAGGGCACCAATACCCATGCTGCGTTTGTCTCAGGAACAACCGGAATGTGCTTACCATTTCCGTTGCCGTCGTTTCCCTTGCCGTTGTTTGTGCCGTTGTTGCCTTTCCCGTTATCGCTCCCGGCATACGCCAGAGCAGGGAGAACCAAGGAGACTGCTACTAAAGCGCAGATCTTGCAAAGTGGGCGGAATCGGGAATAAATCATATTCCGGCTCAATCGGCATTTCATCGAACCACCTTAGCCTTATGTGATCAGGGATTGCCCTGAGCAATTATCCAGGGCAGCGCACGCCGGTTGGTGAACAACCCCCAGGAAGGTCAAGTTGAAAGACCAAACGCAGAGCAGCATAAAGCGGAGGTGGAGAAGCCAAAGGAGCAACAGCCGAAAACCGAAGTCGAGAACCCTAAAGCTTAGGATCGATTGTTGATACTTTGCTATCCGGCATATGGAAGAGGAAGCGACTGTTACAGCGGTGCATCCCGCGACCACAGGGAGCCTCGGCGAAGGTCTCGAAATCGATTCCCTGCATGTGAGCTTTCGGGTTGTCCGACGCTCGACGTATGAGGATCAGATCAAAAAGGCATTCAAAAGTCCCGCATGGCTTAGTGACCTTGAGCCCTCGGCCTCGCCTGACGGTTATATGATTCAACGAAACAGTCTCGGCCCAACTCAATGAGAACTGTGGGTGAACTGGGTTTCGGAGAGTCATTTGCTTCCTGCGGAACTAGGCGAGCCAAGGCTCAGTGTGCGCCAACTGAAGGCTCGGGCGGAGTTCGCGGAGTCTCTAAATAAATTCTCCACGCCCTTGTGCCATTCTCTTCGTGGTCACAAGGTCGCTCGTTCATGATTGGATGCCGGTCGCGATACCAAATTGGCGGTGTCTCATCATAAAGATCGAGAGCCCGTTCCGACTCGGTCGGGAATGTGCCGAGAGCCGCACTTTTCGCAAGTTCGAGGGCAATAACCTCCCTTAGGCTCTCATTCATTGATTCCGACTTGCGCTGAACGAGATCTCTCGGAACCTCAACGACCACTTCGCGTTCGTCAGTGAAGGTGTGCCCGATTTTTGGAGTGAACTTCAACAGGAGGTAGAAAAATTGGTCGCTCATTTCATGGGAGGAACCGGTGTTTCGTCATGCCGACGCCACCGACCCTATTCCCCGAAGGTGTTGTATGTTCCGATCAGAAATCCATCTCTCGCAGCGATGAAGGATGCCCCGTGGCGGACTACCTCCCCAAGTGGACCTAGATACGCATAGTAGCTCATAGTTTTCCCCTTTTTCTGAATCGTCAAAGACGGGGGTGCGATGTGTCCTGACGTTGATACGCTCGGCCCCAACGCACCTCATTCATTTTCAATTCGCGCAACCGTGACGATGCGGATGCTCAAAAAAAAACTGTCCGCATTCGTGTCAGATCTTTTTTGCTCCGTGCTCGGATTGACCTGGGGAAACTTGTAATCGCGGGACGGAATTATCAGTCGCGTCAGATCGGCAGGAGATCGAACGGATTTGCGAGGTTCCCGGGCCAGGAAGGCGTTTAACACTTCACCGTGAGCAAAACCCATCGGACCGCGCGGATCACTCGTCACCGCAAACAAGTCAGTCTTCGGCATGTAGAAAAAAATGATCCGGGTCCGAGCACAACGAGACTTCGGGCGCGCGATGGAAAATGGCCACTAATTTTTGGTGCTTTGAAAAACCAGTGTCATTTAGGAGAGCACTGAGAAATGAAAAATGTACTGATCGCCTTTGTGACGCTTGGTATCGCTGCTGCTTGTTGTCCTTCGGCGCAAGCCAGTTATGACGACCAGCATCACGAAGCGCACCATCATTATCATCAGCACTACCACGGTAGCGAGCACGACCAAGGTCACCCCCAATCAGCGAAATGAGGGGTGAGTGACCCGCCTCTAGGAGCGCACTTGTTTGGTAATGGGATGTTGAAACCTTTAAAAAATGACCCGGATTGGCGCACAGCGAGACTTTGGGAGAATTTTGCACGCCAACCCGAATCGCCTTAACCAACGTATCTGACATCCTGGGAGCTCTGGCGTTCAAACCAGATTGGGTTAGTCCGCTCCAAATAATATGAGCGGCTTAGGTGAGGTGTAATGAGAAATCGAGACAGCGGCTCACCGGTCAATTCCTCGAGGACGGGAAGACTTTCAGGTAATCTTGAATTTCATCCCGCACTCTCCGAAAAAGCGACAGGCGCTCCTCTTCCGCGCCGTGAAGTGCTGCCGGGTCTTCAAAGCTCTTGTGGATGCGATTTAAGTGACCCGGAAATACGGGGCAGCTTTCTTTCACATTGTCACAAACGGTGAGCACGTAATCGAAGGATTGATTTTCGAATTCCTGCACGTGTTTTGAGCGGTGACCGGAAATGTCGATGCCAAGCTCTTTCATAACGGCTATTGCTTCCGGCCTCACATGCCCCGGACGTGTACCTGCGCTTTCAACTTCGAAGCGATCTCCCGCGTCATGCCTGAGTAATCCTTCAGCCATCTGGCTCCGGGCGGAATTTCCGGTGCAGAGAATTAATACTCGTTTCTTCATGATTTAGGAGCAGCACCCAGTAGCGGGTTTGCTGGCTCGAACAAAGGCGCTGATGAATTTACCTTCCATCTCTTTTACCAGCGCATCGACGTTAATGCCCCGACCAGCAAGGAAGCCGCGTGCGTCTTCGATGCTGTAAACCCGTGTGGGCTCGATACCGACATTGTCAAAACCGGCTCCGGCTAGTTTTGACAAGTATTCGTCGTCGCTCAAGGCTCCGGCGACACAGCCTACCCAAAGCTCCATGTTTTTCTTGATGGCATCGGGCACATGACCCCGGACAACAACGTCGGAGACGGCAAAGCGACCACCCGGTTTGAGCACGCGAAACGCTTCCGTCAGTACGCGGTCTTTATCGCCGGAAAGGTTGATGACGCAGTTCGAGATGATCACATCCACCGAATTATCCGGGAGCGGGATGTTCTCGATTTCGCCTTTCAGGAACTCGACATTGGCAAGACCGCTTTTGCGCTTATTTTCTTCTGCAAGCGCCAGCATCTCATCAGTCATGTCGAGACCGAATGCTTTCCCTGTCGGGCCGACGCGGCGAGCCGAAAGTAGAACATCAAAGCCTCCCCCTGAACCGAGGTCGAGCACAACTTCACCGGCTTTCAGCTCGGCTAGGAAAGTGGGGTTGCCGCACCCTAGTGAGGCTTTGATGGCCGCGTCTGGGACCTCGGCCTCCTGTGCAGCATCGTAAAGGTTTGAGGTAATCGGGTCACAGGACCCATCCTGTCCGGAGCGGTCGTGAGCGCAGCAGGAATTGCCATCGCCCGCGGTGACACGCAGGGCCGCGTATCCATACTTTTCTTTGACCATTTCTTTCACATTTTCTGTGCTCATAATTCCTTTCGTTACTTGCAGACGAAGATTTTCCCCGGCTCAATGGCGTTGTTACGGGTGCAACATTCTGCGTACAAAAATCCTAGCAGTTTTTGAAGGGATTCAGTGTTGGCCGAATACCAGAGGAACGTCCCCTCCCGGTGTACATTGACCAGATCTTCGTTCTTTAGCTTCTCAAGATGGTGCGAAAGGGTGGAACTGGGGATTTCTAGCTCCTCCCCGATTTCGCCGACAACCATGCCCTCTGGATGAGCCGAAAGTAGAAGCTGCATTATCCGAAGCCGCGACTCCGTTCCCATCGCCGAAAACATGTCGGCAAAGCGGGTTACTTCTTCGAGATTCTGTTTTTTCGGCATAAGGTGCTGCTTCATTCTATATTTCTGCAATAATGGAAATACGTGAGCTGGTCAAGGTAATTGTTCTAGGGGAAGCGGCTTCTCACAGGCATAGCTATGAAGCTTGGTTGCCCGGTCAAATCCTCGCCACTACGCGCCAGCGTCAATGTAGAGATCGGCGACGAGCGCGAACTCCAGCAGTGCGCTCAGTTTGACGGTCCATTTACTGGTCCGGCTGTTGCCGAGCTCCACATCGACCAGCAGTACTTTCGTTGGAGCTCATGCGCTCTCCGTCCAAATGTGTCTTCTACCAGTGCTGTATCGCCGATCGCCGTCCGGCTTACCAACCGAGTCCGAGTGCCTCATCGTTCTCAATTGCGTCGGTCACCGGGCGATTTCCTGTTCCGGCAGCAACCGGTCGCGGTTGCAGTTTCTGGTCGCAAGCCTCAGGCTCAAGTCACCTTTACCAGGTCAAACATTTCTGTCAGCTCTTCCAGCAGTCCAAATCTTTGCTCGATTCAGCTCAGATGGGATTTTAAACGAAACGTCCTTCCATTATTGTTGAAGGTAATTTTCTAAA
>Ga0210396_10007354_pt1 | contig 10479 bp, 11 predicted proteins | sample IncBWH17OmetaG_FD_155466 | JGI IMG/M metagenome (GOLD analysis project Ga0210396, IMG submission 155466) | Forest soil microbial communities from Barre Woods Harvard Forest LTER site, Petersham, Massachusetts, United States - Inc-BW-H-17-O ... | reverse complement strand
CGGCCGCCGCGAGGGTGGCGACTAACTTGGCCACGGCGAGGCTGAAGCCCCGCCCCGGGTGGTCCTGCAGCAGGGATTTGGCCTCGTCGTAGCCGGCCCCAAACGTGATCCCGCCGGAGACCCAGGCGACGAGGGCTGCGACGAGGCCGCAGAGAAAGGCGAACAGCACGGGCCTCAGTCGACGCCAGCGGGCTACGGGGTTGTTGCTGGGTCCGATCATATAGGCCAGCGACCGCGAGAAGATCCCGCCAAGCAGGCCGCCAGCGACCGCGATCAAGGGCGCCGCAAGCCAGATCGATGGCTTGACGGGCCCCGGGTCGAGCACGCCAAAATAAGCATAGTCGCCCTGCAGGGCGTAGGACGTGAAGCCCGAGATCACCACCACCAGGATCACCGTGGTGTGGGTGCGCGCCTCGAACTTTCGCCCCAATTCCTCAACGGCGAAGACCACCCCGGCGATCGGTGCATTGAACGCCGCGGCCACCCCCGCGGCGCCGCCCGCGATGATGATCGCCCTGCGCCCGGGACCGCCCTTCAGTCCCCTCGTCAGCGAACGGAGGATCCCTGCGACCACCTGCACGGTCGGTCCCTCCCGGCCGATGGACGCGCCGCAGACGAGGAGGAAGAAGGTGACCACGAACTTGAAGGCGGCGGTGCGCAAGGTCACCCGCTGGCCGCTCCAGCGCCCCCCTGTCCACCGCTCCTCCGCGGCAGCCATCACCTGGGGGATGCCGCTGCCGGAGGCGGCGGGAGCGAAGCGGACCGTCAGCCATGTGGCCAGGGCGAAACCGAGGGGCAGAAGGGCCAGCGTCGGCCAGGGCGCCATATGGTAGAGCTGTCTCTGCCAGGAAATCGCAAGGTCGCACACCTTCGCGAAAGCCGTCGCCGCCAGGCCGCCCAGCACAGCCACGGCGATGATCCAGACCATGCGGATCGAGCGTCGCAGGCGCAGTTGCGGCGCCGCCACTTCGCGCCGTGTTCTTGGCCGGGGATGCGTGGGGGGAAGGACGCTCGTCACCGGGGCGGTATGCGTCCGACCGCCAGCGACAACAATCCCCAGAGCAAAGCATGTTCAGACGAAGTCGCCCGAACGGGGATGATTTTCTCTAGACTCAAGCGCGTAGAGCTTGAGTTAGCGTTTGGTCTGTTCCGGGCAAACGCATCAGGCTGAACGCACCTCCTGGCGAACGCGGGTCGGGCTCGATTATCCTGGTCGCGTCGAAGAGGAGGAGCCCAGGATGGCCGAGGAGAGCGCCCTCGCGCGGATCGGCGGCATGTTGCGCCGCAATGGGCGCGGCGCAGCCACCGAGCTGCTCATCAACTTCGCCCTCCCTTTCCTGATCTACGACCTCGCAAAGGGGCGCCTGGGGGACACCCACGCCTTGATGGCCTCGTCCGCCCCGCCGATCATCTGGGCCATCGTCGAGTTCGCGCGGCGCCGGCGGGTGGACTTCATCTCCATGTTCGTCCTGGCGGGCATCGCCCTTTCGCTGCTGGCGATGATCGGCGGCGGTTCTGTGAAGTTCCTGCAGCTGCGCGAGCGGCTCGTCACCGCGGTGATCGGGCTGGCCTTCGTGGTCTCCGCCCTGATCCGCCGCCCGCTGATCTACGAATTCGCCCGCGCCAGCATGCGCCGCAATCGGTCAGACCAGCTCGCCGAGTTCGAAGCGCGTCGCAACGACGCCGGATTCCGGCGGGCTATGACGACCATGACCCTCGTCTGGGGATTTGGGCTGCTGGTGGAAGCAGCGATTGCCGTCGTCCTCGTCCTGAGGCTGACGATCAAGCAATACCTGATCGTGAGCCCGATCATCGGCTATTCCGTCGCCGGGATCCTGACCGCGTGGACCTTCCTCTATGTGCGCGCCCTTCGCCGTCGCGGCGAGGCCAGGCGCAAGGCCGAGGAGGCGCGGACCGCGGAACCACAGGACCAGGCTCACCCAGTCTCCCAGTCGCCCAGCTGACTTTCCCTGGGTCGCGCGCCTCAGGAGCGCGTGAAGACCGGCTCGCGGCGGGCGGCGAAAGCGGCGAGGCCCTCGCGGTGATCGTTGCTGCGTGAAAGCACCGCGAGCTCGGCCCCGGCGGCGGACCGGGCGGCCTCGGGCGCCAGATCGAAGGCGCGCCGGATCATCCGCTTGCTCGCCTCCACCGACAGCGGCGCGCGGCTCGCGATGCGTTCGGCGAGGTCGAGCGCCGCGCCGAGGAGTTGGTCGGAGGGATGGACGGCGGCCACGAGCCCCCAGGCGGCGGCCTGGGCGGCGTCGATCGGCGAGCCTGTCAGGATGATCATCGAAGCCGCCGCGGTTCCCACGAGCCGCGGCAGGCGGTGGACCGACGCCATAAGACCCACATTCACCCCGGCGGCAAGGAACTTGGCCTCGGCCGCGGCGAGGCGGATGTCGCAGCAGAGCGACAGCTCCAGGCCCCCTCCGACGGCGTGGCCGTTGATCGCGCCGATGACCGGGACCCGCAGGGCCTCCAGCTTGTCGAGCATTCGGCCGAACTGGCCCAGACTCGCCTGGGCGCCCTCGCCTCGCGTCGCCGCCTCCCGCAGGTCGTCGCCCGAGCAGAAGCCCTTGCCCCGGCCGGTGAGCACGACCGCGCGGACCGACAGGTCGGTCTCGATCGCGTCGAGCTCCGCCTCAAGTTGACGCCGGATCTCGCCGCCCAGGGCGTTGCTGGGCGGATTGTCGATCTCGAGCAGCACGACGGCCTCGCGCGGACGACTGACGTGGACCCGACCGCTCATGCTTGCGCCTCCGCCATACCTATCGCGCCCTTGCGCGCGAGTTCCTCGATCATCGCCGGCTCGAGCCCCGCTTCGGCCAATACCTCGCGCGTGTGCTCTCCGACCCGCGGTGGTCCGCGGGTTACGGAGACCGGGGTCTCGGAGAACCCAAGCGGCGTTCTTGGAAACTGGCGGCCCGCGACTTCGGCCAGATAGGCGCGCGCGGCCAAGTGGGGGTCAGCCAGGGCTTCGTCGATACGGTTGACCGGTCCGCAGGGCACGCCCGTGGCCGAGATCCGCGCGACCCAGGCCGCGGTTGTGTCTCCAGCCAGGATTGCTTCGAGCCGCGTCTGCAGGGCGTCGCGATTGGTCAGGCGGGCCTGAGGCGTGGCGAAGGCGGCGTCATGCTCGAGCTGCGGCGCGCCAAGGACCTCGCAAAGGCGGCCCCAGAGTCTCTGGCTGTTCACGCCGACCACCAGGAATCCGTCGCCAGTCTTTAGCGCTTCGTACGGCGCGGTGAGCCTGTGCCGCGATCCGTTTGGACGGGCCACCTGGCCCAGGGTGAGCGCCGCGCCGGCCTCCCAGACGGTGTGGGCCATCGCCGATTCCAGCAGCGAGGCCTCCACGTGCTGGCCCTCCCCAGTCAGGTGGCGATGGTTCAGGGCGGCAAGGACGCCCACTGCCGCGTAGATCCCCGCAGTGACGTCCGCCAGCGGCACGCCCGCCGAGACCGGCCGAGAGGCTCCAGGTTCGCCGGTGAAGCTCATGATCCCGCTCATCGCCTGGGCGATCAGGTCGAGCCCGCCGCGATCGCGGTAGGGTCCGCTCTGCCCAAAACCTGAGACCGAGGCGTAGATCAGCCTGGGGTTGACCTCGCTGAGCGCCGCATAGCCGAGCCCAGCCCGTTCCAGCACGCCGGGACGATAGTTCTCCACCAGCACGTCGGCGTCGCCGGCCAGGCGCCGGATGACCTTCGCGCCGGCTTCCGAGGTGATGTCGACGGCGATCGCTCGCTTGTTGCGGTTGACGAAATCGAAGGGTCGGAAGGGGCTGTCCGGCCGGCCGCGCGTGATCTCGCCGGCGAGGGGCTCGACCTTGACGACGTCGGCGCCGAGGTCTGCGAGGATCAGCGAGCACCATGCGCCCGCGAGGACATGGGTGCAGTCCACCACCTTCAGACCCTGCAGCGACCCGGCCATCTCATACACCTTGTGCCGTATTGCGGAACATGCTGTCCTGTATCATGGCACAATGCCCACCAGGCGGTGCGAGGTCAAGGCGCGCATGGACAGCGTGAAGACAGCCCTGAAGGTGCTAGAGCAGCTCGCACTCGCAGCCCCCGCGGGGGTCAGCGATCTGGCGCGGGCGATCGATGCGCCCAAGTCCACCATCCAGCGCGACCTGACCACCCTGCACGAAGCCGGCTGGATCCGGCCCGTCGAGCATCAGGGGCGTCGCCGCTGGACGCTGTCGGCCAAGGTCCTGACCCTCGCCCGGGGACTGCAGCCGGCGCTGCGCCTTCGCGAACTCGCCCTGCCCGCGATGGAGGAACTGCGAGATCTGACGCGTGAAACGATCCACCTGATGCTGCGCGACGGAAACCGCGTGGTGCTGATCGAGCGGCTGGACTCCCCACAGACCCTGCGGACGGTCCGCCAACTCGGGGCCAGCGCGCCGCTGCACGCCACCTCCAACGGCAAGGCCATCCTCGCTCATCTGTCGACCGCCGAGCGCGCCGCCTATCTCGCGCGGCCGCTGCGCGCCCTCACCGAGAGGACCCTGACCGATCCGGCCGCCCTCGAGCGGGACCTGGAAGGGGTACGGGCGCGAGGATTTTCCCTGGGCGACGGCGAACTCGACCCGGACGTCCGAGCCGTCGCCGCGCCCATCCGCCTTGCGACCGACGAGGCGATCGCCGCGCTCTCGATCTCCTGTCCCGCCTTCCGCTTTCCGGACGACCGCATCGGTCAGTACGGCGAGTGGGTCCGTCAGGCTGCGGCGAAGATCAGTCGGGAGCTGAGAGAAGAGAGCTAATAGACAGGAGCGCGTCCCTCCCCTTCTTGGGGGGAGGGACGGCGGCCGCCATCACCCTTTGATGAAAGCCAGGAGGTCCTGGTTGATTGTCTCTGAATAGGTCGTCAGCATCCCGTGCGGATAGCCCGGGTAGAGCTTCAAGGTCGGGTTCTTGAGAAGCTTCATCTGCAGCAGGGCCGCGCCCTTGTACGGCACGATCTGGTCGTCATCGCCCTGCATGACCAATGTCGGGACTTCGATGCTCTTCAGGTCCTCGGTGAGATCTGTCTCCGAGAAGGCCTTGATGCCGTCGTAGTGGGCCTTGGCGCCGCCCATCATGCCCTGGCGCCACCAATTATCGACCACGCCGTCCAGCCGCGTCACGCCTGGGCGGTTGAACCCATAGAAGGGGTTGGCGGCGACATCGCGATAGAACTGCGCGCGGTTCGCGGCCAGGGCCTTGCGGAAGCCATCGAAGACCTCGATCGGCAGGCCGTCGGGATTGTTGGGCGACTTCACCATGATTGGGGGGACCGCCGCCATCAGCACCGCCTTGGCGACCCGGCCCTGGCCGTAGCGGGCGACGTAGCGGGCCACCTCCCCGCCGCCGGTGGAATGGCCGATATGGATGGCGTTTCGCAGCTCGAGATGCTCGACCACGGCCGCTGAGTCGGAGGCGTAGTGGTCCATGTCATGGCCGTCCGCCACCTGACTTGAGCGCCCGTGCCCCCGGCGATCGATGCCCACCACGCGGTACCCTTGCTGGACGAAGAACAGCATCTGCGTGTCCCAATCGTCGCTGCTGAGCGGCCAACCATGATGAAAGACGATGGGCTGTCCCTTCCCCCAGTCCTTATAGAAGATCTGCACACCGTCCTTGGTGGTGACCGTGCTCATGTCGCCGTCTCCTTCTCCGTCCCGATGAACGCAAAGCGTGGTCGCCGCCCCCGCGACAGGCTAGCCGCCAAATCGCCTGCCAAGCTACCCGCCAATTGGCCGAACTCGCGATCGGGAACGTACGCGCAGCAGCCCATTGCCTTGCAATCCTCCGCGCCCGGCCTAAACTGAATTCAATTCAACGCCCGAGGCGGAGATGGACGCGGCGAAAATCGGCACGCCGGAACGGCTGATCCGAGCAGCCCAGGACGAACTGATCCAGGGCGGCGGCCTGCTGGAGATGCAGGCGGTCGCGCGGCGGGCCAAGGTCTCGGTCGGGCTCGCCTATCACCACTTCGGCTCGAAGGCCGGGCTGATCGCCGCCGTGGTCGAGGCCTTCTACAATCGCCTGGAAGACGTCGCCTTCAGTCCGTCGAACCTCAGATCACCAAACTGGCCCGGTCGCGAGAAGGAGCGGATCGCGGCCTATATCTCGTTCCACTACGACCACCCGTTCGCGCCGCTGGTGGTCGGAGCCCTGAGCCGGGCGACCGAAGTCCTCGACGTCGAACAGGCCTTCACCAAGCGCCAGCTTGCCGCCGGCGCCTACAATCTGAGGGTCGGTCAGCGCGCTGGCGTCATTCCCACAGACCTCGATCCTCGCCTGACCATCGCCCTGATGATCGGTGGAATCCGCCAGGCGCTGATTGGCGCCCTCACCAAGGTCCAGCGCCCGGATCGCAAGGCGCTGACAGAAAAAATCTGGATCTTCATCGCCTGCGCCCTGCGCCTGCCACCCGAAGCGGTGGCGGGGCAGGACGCGGCCGCCTGACGTCGAAGCTCGAACAACCTTGGAAAGGGCCGCATCGCCGTGGGGAACCCGCACGAATTCCACACCCCGAAGCCCCGATACGCGAAGGAGGACCTGCTGCAGTCGGGCCGCGGCGGCTACTTCGGTCCGGGCAATGCGCAGCTCCCTGCGCCACCAATGCTGATGATGGACCGGATCACGGAGATCAGCGTGGACGGCGGCGAGTTCGGCAAAGGGCACATCGTCGCCGAGTTCGATATCGCCCCAGACCTCTGGTTCTTCGACTGTCACTTCATGGCCGATCCAGTGATGCCGGGGTGCCTCGGTGTGGACGCCATGTGGCAGATCGTCGGCTACTGGCTCGGTTGGTCAGGCTCGCCGGGCAAGGGACGGGCCCTGGGTGTGGGAGAGGTCAAGTTCCGCGGCAACATCACTCCCGACACACGCCTGGTGCGCTACGAGGTTGGCGTCAAACAGGTTCGACGCGGAAAGCTGGCCCTGGGAGTGGCGAACGGGCGGCTCTTCGCCGACGACGCCTGTGTCTACACGGCGCTCGACCTCAAGGTCGGCATGATCGCGACAGACGCGTGAAGCGTGGGCTGAAACGCCACCACGTCCAAATGCTTACCCGGAACGCCGGCGTCCCGCCGGCAAGCGGCCTCTCCGCCCCTTGGTGGCCGTGACGATCATCTTCGAGATCGCGGTCGCTGAACCATGCCGGCGAGGACGCCGGCGCTCCGGGTGCTCCCGTCCAGCGTCTCGGCCCTCCCCTATGCGACGCCCGTCAGTTCCTGCGCGCGAACGATCTCCACCGTGACGTGGGAGAGCGAGGGGAAACGGGCCAGCTTGGCCCGGTAGTGGGCTTCGTCGCGCCCGGCGTTCGTGGCTATGCTCAGGATCGCGCCGAGATGCCCGGGCCCCAGGCGCCAGAGGTGGAGGTCGGCCACAGCGTCGCCCGAGGCCTCGACGGTTTGCCGAATCTGGTCGGTGAGCTTCCTGTCCGGATTCATGTCGAGCAGGATCGCGCCCGTGTCCCGGACCAGGCCATAGGACCAGCTGGCGATCACCAGGGCGCCGATGATCCCTGCGAGCGGATCCATCCAGAGCCAGCCAAGCCAGCGGGCCAGGACGAGCCCGACGATCACCAGGACAGAGACCGTGGCGTCGGCCATGACGTGGACGATGGCGCTGCGCATGTTGTTGTCGCGATCGTGCGCCCCATGCTCGTGCTCGGCGAACACGAGCGCGTGCTCTTCGCCGCCGGCCGTCAGGCGCGCGGTGAAGGCGTGGGGTTCGGGAATCTCCTCGACCGACTCGAGGACGCCACCCTGTTCGACGAACCGGAATGATTGGCGAGCGCCGTCCGGGCGGACGGTTTCGAGCGCGACGTCGGCGGGGGCCAGCAACGAGTCGTCGGCGCGACGAAGCCGGAAGCGAGGCGGAACGCCGTCCTCGAAGATGCTGACGAAGAGGACGCCGCAGGCGGTCGCCACCTCCATCGCCTCCTCGGCATGATCGTGGGCATGCTCGTGGCCGTGGCTGTGTCCATGTCCGTGCCCGTGATGAGGGTCGTGACCGCCGGAACTCAAGAGCCAGGCGCTGGCGACGTTCACGAGGAGGCCCAGTCCGGCGATCGGGATCGCTTCGCCAAAGTGGATCGGCACGGGGTGAAGGAAACGCGCCACCGCCTCGTAGCCGATCAGAAGCGCGATCATCGCCAGCACGATGGCGCTGGTGAAACCTGCGAGGTCGCCGAACTTGCCGGTGCCGAAGGTGAAGCGCGGGTCGTCGATACGCCGACGCGCGTAGGTGTAGGCGAGCGCGGCGAGCAGGAGGGCGCCGGCGTGCGTCGACATGTGCAGGCCGTCCGCGACCAGTGCGATCGAGCCGAAGAGAACACCACCGACGATTTCGCCGACCATCATCGCACTGCAGAGCACGATCACGGCCCAGGCGCGTCGCTCGTTCGCCTGGTGACTGGCGGCGAGGAACACATGGCCGTGCCTGGCGGAGGGGCCGAGGGTTCGAAGATCCGCCATGGGCTGTCTCCTACTTCAAATAGGTGCGCACCACCGACAGCAGGTGCTCAGCCGCCTCGGTGTTGAAAGCGTCGGGGTGCTTTTCCCGGTCGACCAGGTGCGTGTGCACGTGATCCTCGACGACCTCCGCCATCAGCCCCGCCATCGCGGCCCGGGCACTGGCCAGCAGGTGCATGACCTTCTCGCAGCCAGCCTCGGTCTCGAGCGCCCTCTCAATGGCGGCGATCTGGCCGCGGATGCGCCGGGCGCGCGCGAGGAGCTTTTCCTTGTGCTGGATGGTGTGGCTCACACCGTCACTTATAGGATAGGGGGTCACCCTATATCAATGGCCGTGACGGACGAGCGTCGCTTCAGGACTGGAACCACCCCGCGGTTGCCGCAAGGCTGCGGATCCCGAGCCCGAAGTAGACCAGGGCGGCGGCGACCCGAAGCAGGCCGATCGGCGCCACCCGGGTCACTCTGCGACCGAGCAATACGGCCGGTATGTTCGCGACCATCATGCCGGTCGTCGTGCCTGCCGCGACCAGGAGGACGCCATGGAATCGCGCGGCGAGCGCCGCCGTGGCGATCTGAGTCTTGTCGCCGATCTCGACCAGGAAGAACGACACTGCCGTCGTGATGAACACCCCGAAGCCCGGCCGGCTCGCCGGCTCCTCGTCGGCTTCCTTGTCCGGGATCAGCGCCCATAGCGCCATGGCGATGAACGACGCCGAGATCGCATACCTGAACCAGACGGCCGAGAGCAGTTTGGACAGATAGAAGCCTGCGAGCGCCGCCAGATAGTGATTGGCCAGCGTGGCGACGAGGATCCCAAGCAGGATCGGCAGCGATTGGCGATAGCGGCTTGCCAGCATGATGGCGAGGAGTTGCGTCCGATCGCCCATTTCGGCGAGCGCCACCAGCAGGGTCGAGACGAGATAGGCGTCCATCGATCAGATCCGGGACGGGCGAGACGCACAACAGCGCAGGCGTCCGCCCCCGGAGACGCCGGCGCCGTCGGTCTCGCCAATCGGACTGATCAGTCCGCCAGCTCGCGCCATGGCCGGATGGCCAAGTGTGTTGACGCGGCTTCCGCTGCAGCGCGGACGGCTACTCCCCTCGGGACGCGCGCTGGTACCTTCACCTTCCCGGAAGGTCAACCTTGGCCGGTGCTGGTCAATTCGCCGCGCAGAGGCGACAAGCAGGTCATGAATACGCTTACCGCTTTTGGCCTCTTCGCCGTCACGGCCATGCTGGTCTGCTATGCCCTCGAGCGCCGCTCGTCGTGGTGGGTGCTGGGTTTCGCGGCGTCCTGCTGGCTGGGTTCGGCCTACGGCTTCCTGCAGGGCGCATGGCCGTTCGGACTCGTCGAGGCGATCTGGGGCGTCGTCGCCCTCGTACGCTGGCGCCGCGCCCGGGCGTCGAGCTGACACTCACATCGCGCAAGCGGGGAAACACGGAGAGCCGGCGATCCGGGCCGACGTTCCAAACGCAAAAACGCCCGCCGGGGGGACCCGGCGGGCGGATTTGGGTGCGGGGATAGGATTTGAACCTATGACCTTCAGGTTATGAGCCTGACGAGCTACCGGGCTGCTCCACCCCGCGTCGGACCGGCAGGGCCGGAAGGCATGGTGAAGGAAGGGTATGGCGGACGAACATCCTCTTGGTAGACCCGGCAGCGACCTACTCTCCCGCGCCTTAAGACGAAGTACCATCGGCCCTGGAGGACTTAACGACCGAGTTCGGAATGGGATCGGGTGGGGAACCTCCGGCAAAGCCACCAGGTCAACAAAGAGGATGCGAAGAAGACATCAACTGCTGGCGCCGCAACGGCGCACGCATGAGTTTTGATGAGAACGATCAAGCCTATCGAGCGATTAGTACCAGTAAGCTACACGCCTCACGGCGCTTCCACACCTGGCCTATCAACGTGGTGGTCTACCACGGCTCTCGGCGAAGCCTTGTTTTGAGGTAAGTTTCCCGCTTAGATGCTTTCAGCGGTTATCTTTTCCATACTTACTTACCCGGCTGCG
>Ga0210396_10007352_pt1 | contig 10480 bp, 1 predicted proteins | sample IncBWH17OmetaG_FD_155466 | JGI IMG/M metagenome (GOLD analysis project Ga0210396, IMG submission 155466) | Forest soil microbial communities from Barre Woods Harvard Forest LTER site, Petersham, Massachusetts, United States - Inc-BW-H-17-O ... | reverse complement strand
CAGCTTATTATCGCAAGCGGCGCCACGCTGACCGACCAGACCACGACCGGCAACGGCAACGGTTTGACGATCGGGGGCAGCGGCGCGGCGGCTGTGACCAACGACGGCACCTACACCAAGACCGGCAACGGCACGACGCAAGTCAATGTCACGTTCAACAACAGCGGGACCCTGAGCAATCCCGTTCGTGTCAACATTCAGAATGGCACGCTGGACCTTGCCGGCGGCGGCACCGACAGCTGGGTGACCTACTCGGGTGTTGGCACGATCCAGTTTGGCAATGGCACCCGCACGTTGGACACCAATTCGAGCATTACCGCGAATGCCGCGTTCAGTGGCGGCTCGACCACCATCAACGGTACGTATAACGCCGCGAGCACCAATGTCAGCGGCGGGACGGCGAATTTGCCGATCGCAACCGCAAGCCTCGGTGCAGTGACGGTCAGCGGAGGGACGCTGAACCTTTCTGCTGCGACGGCTTCGGCATCGAGCCTGGCGCAGTCGGCCGGGATATTGACCGGGACTGGTACGCTGACGGTGGCCGGGACGTCGTTGTTGACGGGGGGGACGGAGACCGGGGCCGGCACCACGATTGCCGATGGTGCGACGACGCTGTTCAACGGAGCTTTGCAGACGGTTACGCTGGATGGCGCTCACACCCTGCAGCTTGGCGGTGCGGGCAGCGTTGCTGATACGACGGCGGCCTTGTTTGGCGAGACGCTGAACCTCAACAACGGTGCGCAGCTTATTATCGCAAGCGGCGCCACGCTGACCGACCAGACCACGACCGGCAACGGCAACGGTTTGACGATCGGGGGCAGCGGCGCGGCGGCTGTGACCAACGACGGCACCTACACCAAAACCGGCAACGGAACGACCGTCGTCAATGTGGCTTTCAACAACAGCGGGACCGTAAACGTTGAAACTGGCACGCTCCAATTCAACAGCATTACGGGAACGGGATCGCTGGATATCTTCGGCGCGGCTATCCTTAAAATCAACGGCTCAGACACCCCCGGCGTGACTTTTGAGTCGAGCAGCAGCGCCACACTCGATATTGCGCAAGCAATTGCCTCTAACTCCACTCTGACGTTTGGAGGCCAGATATCGGGACTGGCGCCGACCAATATCGTCGACCTGGCCGGCCTTACGTTCAATTCGGGCGTCGGAAACATGACGATCGCGGCGTCGGTGTCGGGCGGAAACACCGCGGTCACGATCACCAATAATGTGACGCATCAATCCGAGATTCTGAACCTCGCCGGCAATTATACCGGATCTGATTTCACCCTCGCTTCCGATGGACAAGTCGGTACCAAGATCACCGATACATCGCCGACCATAAACCAGGGGCCGCAAACTGCATCCGTTGCCGACGGCGGCAGCACGTATGCGACGGGTAAGTTCACCGCGTCGGACCCCGTTAGCGGTGACACCCTTACCTGGACCATCAACGGCGGCAGCCGCTTTGCCAGCGCGCCCTATTCATTCGGCATCCACGAATTCAAGGTCGTCGACGGAACCAGCACGACGGTGTTCGACGATACCTTCGGGACGGTACCTCCGGCCGGCCCCGCCATCCTGGTCGGCTCTTCGCCCGACGGAACCAGCCTCAACGACTTTGGCAGCGGCACCTATGTGCAGGGCAGCGGCGAAGCGCTCTTGAACGGGAGCAACGCCGGCTATCTCAGTAATGCCCTTGGCAATGGCGCTCCCGTCTTTGGCCAGTTTACAACCCTTCTGACCGGCACCAGCTTCAATGCACCGTCCGGCGACGGCTTGCGCAGCGGTCAATCCTTTACCAGCAGCGGGCTGTTCGATCTGACGACGAACGGTCCCGCCGGTACTTTTTACGGAATCCGGCTCACGGATCGGGCGACGCTGGAAGGCGCCAACAATCAGCCGGGGACGGAAACCGTCGATCTCGGCGTTCAACAAAACGGCAACGGCACTGCGAACGTCGTGCTCAGCGAGTTGAATTTCGAGACCGGTACCTACACCCTCTTGCAGGCCGTCACTATCAATGACCCCAACGGGGATAATGAGATTCTCCTGTCGCTGTCCAACAACGCTGCGACCAACGGCCAGGTTCAAGCTTCCTACACGCTGGAAAAGAACGGCGTGGCGGACGGTGGCCCGGTGACGCTTGCGGCGGTCGGCCGCATCTTCGACAATGAGGATTGGACCCGGACGCAGTTTTACGGCTATTCCGTTGCGACAACGCCGAGTGCATCGCCCCAGGCCGACTCGGTCATGCAGGGCACCTACGGGCAGCTCGACCTCGCGCAGGACGGCACCTGGCACTATGTGCTCAATCCGGGCCTTGCCAGCGTCAAGGCGCTGGCCGCCGGCCAGACCGCGCAGGACAATTGCACGGTAACGGCGACCAATGGCGCCGGCGCGCAATCCAGCCAGACCATTTCCGTCACGGTCACCGGCATCAACGATCCGCCGGTCGCGCTAACGCCATCGGCGCATTACAGCGCGACCGGGGGGACGCAGATCAGCCTCGTGAATGCCGGCCTTTCCGTCACCGATGTGGATGGCGGGACCACCATCGAGACCGCGACGTTGGCGGTCGGCGAGGGCATCATCAATATTACGGCCGGCACCAGCGGCGTGACGGGCATTGTCGGCAGCGGCACCGGCTCGGTAACGTTCTCCGGCACGATCGCGCAAATCAACGCGCTGCTCAATGGCGGCGCCGGAACAGTCCTCTACAACGACAGCACGCCCTCTAATTCGTCGACGCAACTGACGCTGACCATCAAGGACAGTGGCGGGCTCTCCGACACCGCTACCGCCACCATCGACCTCGCGCCGGGAGGCAACGGATCACAGGACTGGGGTCACGATATCAATATTTTTGGTACGACCCAGGGGACGCCCACGCAATGGACCGTCCCCAACTACGACGGTCTCACCTCGACGGTTTTCAACGGCGGCGGCATTACCTACGATACGGCGTCGCATCTGCCGACGAATGGCGGCATCGGCTCGATCAACCTGGTCGAGGGCTCGAGCGTACTTGAGACCATTACCGGCGTGGCCGTCTCGCCGGGCGATTTCGGCGCCTTCATTTCACGGATCGAGTCCATTCAGGACCAGATTACCTGGTCCGGCCTGATCGAGACCAACAACAACGGGCCGAGCAGCTTCACCGCGACCGACATTCGATTCGCAAATACCGATGGCACCATCACCGATATTATCGGAACCGGATTCTCGCAGGCAGGGTCATCGCAGCTCAACGGTACGGTGACCGCTGTCGAACAACTGGATGCGCATGGCAACGTCCTGCAAACGGTCAACTTCAGCCAGAGCACCAGCCTCTCCGATATCGCCGCCGCGCTCTTCCCCGACGAAGCGAGCAAGCAATTCTATGACCTGATGGCGCAGGGCAATACCAACATCACCGGAGTCGTGACGCAGTCGAACGCGCCCGCCAACTTCAACTTCACGCTTGACGACGCCCCCGGCAACCACGCCTTCATCGGCGTTTCCGGAACACCCTACACGGTGAATTTCGGGGACGCGACCTCGGGTGTGACCGCCAATCTCACGCTGGGGACGGCAAGCTGGGGTGGTTACACCGATACGCTGGTCAATATTTCGAATATCAACGGTTCGAAGTTCGCCGACACGATCGTGGGAGGTACCAGCGGCAGTTTCCTCGACGGAGGCGGCGCCCCCAGCGGCACCAACGATACTCTGACCGGAGGCGCCGGCAGCGCGGGCAACGCATTCAATTTCTCGCAAGGATACGGCGCGCTGACGATCACGAACTTCGATCAGGCGAGGAGCGGCAGCTTCGATCCGACCGAAGGCGATGCTATTCAGCTAAACGGGCTCACGGCGCCGCCACAGAGCGTCACCTTTGCCAACGGCAATACGATACTCAATTTCGGCGGTAACGACGTCATCACCCTGTTGAACGTCACTCAGGCGCAATACGAAGCGCTGAACGGCTCGGAATTTTCCACGTTCGGCAATGGCGGTAACGGCGGCAATATTAGCGGCCCGGTCATCAGCAACGCCAACAATACCGTCACCTATAGCGGCACGCCGGTGTTCCTCGATCAGTCGGTCACGGTCTCCGATACCAATACCGCGGCCACCGTCACCAGCGTCAACGTCTGGATCTCATCTGGCGCCCATGGCGGCGACACGTTCTCGATCAACGGGAACGGTGACGGAAACCTCACTTATTCGGATGGAAGCACGATCCATTACCATTTCGACAATACGACAAATCCCGACCAGCCCTCGATTTTCCTGTCGGCACTTACGGGCACGCCGACGGCTGCCGACTTCGACGCGGCGCTACAGTCGATCCAGTTCTCCCCGGGCGCGGCCGACGGCAACCGCACGGTGACGTGGGCGGCATACGACAATATCGTGCACAGCCCCACCGTCACCACGACCGTCAACGTCGGTCCGATCCTCAACAGCATGACACTGGCCGTCACCAAGGGCGGCACGACGATCCTGACCAACAATGATTTCAACGTCAGCGACCCCGGCTTCACGAATCTGACCTATACGGTGGGCAACGTCACCGGCGGGCAGTTCGAGGTCTTCAACGGCACCAATTGGGTGTCGGCGCCGACCGGCGGTTTCACCACCACGCAGATCGCGGCCGGCGACGTCGAGTTCGTGCAGAACGGCTCGCTGACTGTGCCGAACTTCTCGATCCACGTCAGCGACCCCAACAATGCGAGCCCAGACATTGCCCCGAGCGTGCTGCTGAACGCTCAAGCATGGGGCAACGTCGCATTTCCGACCATCTCCACCGGCACCCACGTTTTCGCTGCCGACATCCAGGTCAACGCGATCGGCAATCTGGTTGAGGCGGGAATCTATTCGACGCCCAATTATAACCCGGTCAACGACCCGGCCGGGCCGTATGTGATGACTCAAAATGGCCTGTCGTTTGACCCATTCCTGCTGCCGACCCAGGCCAATTTGATTCTGAATTCGACGTCCGTGACCTTACCGGTGCGTCAGGGCTTCATTATTCCGACCATCGCGCAGGCCGGTTCGCTGACGCTGGAAGGGATCGACTTCTTTGTCACGCAGAATAACGGCGACAACGTCATCAACAAGATCGTGGTCCCCGCCGGCTCGACCGGTCCCTTTACTCCGAGCCAAATCGCGGACGTCGGAACCGCCGCTATCGAGGGATTGTCGGTGTCCTTCCGCAGCGACACCACGGTGTCCGGAGTGCCTGTTCTGACTACCTATGATGTTGCCTGGGACTCCTATGCGAGCGGTGTCGATACCATCCAGTTCCAGATCTTCAATGCTGACGGCTCCGCGGCATCCTCGTTGGTGACGCTCCCGTCCGATACGAGCTTCAACGGCAGTTTCGCCGGCACCGCAGCCTATAGTTTCCACTCCGACAACGGGGCCTATGTGCTTGCGGAGGCGGTCGCTAGCTCCGCGACAAACGCCGGCCTTAACTTGACCGGTCAGGCGCACGACGCTGTCCAGCTCACGGGATACTCCACCGCCGGGATAAGTTCTGCCCTCTTTACGCTCCAGCCGAACCTTTCAGCCTATCAAGCCAACGCCGTTAATCACATTACCCAGGAAGCCGGCGGCTCGGGTGTACAAGCGTTGCAGTTCCTTCAGACGAACGGCAACAATCACACCTGGTTCGTCGCCTGGAACGAATCGGTGGTTGACAGCAATGGCACCCACGATCAGGTCGAGTTGGTGGCCGACAAGCCGGGTACGGGTGTTCTCATTCATCCAACGTTCCAGATCGGCGACGGCCTACCCCAAAACATCCGCGTCACCAGCTGGTCCGATCCGGTGGTAGCGGGGCAGGATGACGTTGTTCTGGCCTATGGCGATACGTCGGGCACCCATTTGATCGAATATGCTGTCAACACCAATTCGGGAACGCAAGTCACGACCGTCACGGAGATTGCGGCCGCAACGCTTGCCTCGGCCAGCGAGTTCACAAGCCTGGTGAACTTCGGTGACGGGCGGATCGGGGTTAACTACGACAATCTGGTCGATACCATACAGACCTCGCAGGATCAGTCCGTCATCCTCGATTTCCGCACATCGGGCCTCAGCATCAACGATTCGTCTCTCGCGGACGGCCAAACAAAGTACGTGGCCGGCACTCACTTCAACGATACTTTCACCGGCGAGAACAACGATACCAACTTCTATTATTTCGAGGGGCAGGACACGCTGGGCTCGGCTCCGATCGATCATTTCAACGGCGGGGCCAGCGTCAACGGCGGTACCGCCTGGAATGAAGCGATCATCGCCGACGCTCGCGCAAACTACACCGTCAGCACGATCGGCGGCGTGACCACGGTCACCAACATCGACCCGCTGCACACGCATGCCGGGCAGCTCGTCCTCGACCAAAACGTCCAGGCGATTGCGTTCGATCCCGCGAGCGATCCAGCCCCCAAGGCCGGCGGCTCGGTCGAAGCGACCGGCGATACGCTGCTGATACTGAATTCCTTCTCGAACGCGGCCCAGATCGACGCCGGTGCGACGCTCGAGTTCGCGGGTGCGGATTCAGGGTCGGTTCAATTCAACAGCACCACCGGGATGTTGAAGCTCGACCAGGCCGAGAACTTCCATGGCGTGGTTTCCGGCTTCAGCACGACCGACGGAACGCAGGCGCATTCCGATCAGATCGATCTGGCGGACATCAATCACCACGCGTCGGGGTTCAACGAGCAGTTCAACCCTGGGAACGACGTTCTCACCGTCACCGACGGCACGAATACCGCGATCATTCAGTTCTCGGGCAGCGTCGGCAACCTGCAATTCGCGGACGACGGAAACCTGGTCGGCGGCGTGGCCGGTACCAGCGGCACGATCGTCTACGATCCGCCCGCCACCCAAAGCGTCGCTCCTGTGGCTGGTCAGAGTCTGTCCCCCGTGACCATGCAGGACCCCGGCCCTGCGCCGAGCAACACGGTGGTCGCAACCGCGCCGAACCAGACGTTGACCGGCCCTGCCGCCGTCGGTGCGGCCGGCGATACCTTTGTGTTCAATTTCGCCGGCGTCGGCAACACCACGGTGACGGACTTCCATCCGCTTTCCGATATCCTCCAGTTCGGCAACTCGATATTTGGAAACGCGCAGGCCGCCTTGAACGCCACGCAGGACGACGGGCACGGCAACACGGTCATCGCCATCGACGGCCACGACACCATCACCATCACTGGTGTCCTCAAGGCGCAACTGCACGCCAGCGATTTCCACTTCGTGTAAGGCAAGTCCTCTCCACGAGTCTCGCCAGAACTACAGCACGCGCGGAATGCCGAGTTGCTCGACCTCTCCGAGCACGGCCTTGATATTCTGGTGGCCGGCGCCGAAATGGCTGTTCGGGTCGCGCAACGGCACGGTGTCGACGCCGGCGAGCCGGTAATATTTGTCGTGAACCAGGCAATGCCCGCGGATCAGCGGCCATAGCATAAGGCCGAGCATGCGCTGGTCGTGGCCGTATCGCGCCGTCGGTCCGGCAGTGAAGCTGAAATAGCGCCGCATCAGCTCGACAATATCGACGCCGCAGTCGGTTCGTCCCGCCCATGTACAGCCGATCATCAATTCGTTGTGCAGCACATGGTCGCGCACGACATGGAAGGGTTTGCCGCCGTCGATCCATTGGCGCACCAGATCGGCTTCGGCCGCCGAGAGCCGCGCGTCGCAATCGCGCACCAGAAACCGCCCGACCGTTCGGTCGTTCATGACCAGGAAACGCTGGAACAGCCCAACGCCCGGATATTCTTCCTCGATGTTGCGCACGTCCGCGCCATGGTCGCGCAGGAAGGCGACACAGGGCGCGGGGACATCGGCGGCGACGTAAAAGCGGCAGCCCCAGCCGGGATAGACCGTGCGGGCAAGGACGAGATTGATCATGGCGCCATAGGCATAAAAGGGCGCGCTTCCCCACAATGAAAAAGAAATGACGTTTTGCCCCGAAGGAGGAGCGGGCGGTTCTGCCATCGGGCCCGGCGGCGGGTTGCGGCAGGCCTCGGCGTCGCGCAGATCGAGCGCGCGTTGCCCAAAGCGAACGGCGTCATCGACCTTTCCCGTGTAAAAATAGGCGACCTTGAGCGCGTCGAGCATTGTCAGATCCTCGCCGTGTCGCTCGATATATCGCCCAGCCTGAACGATCGTCTCCTCGTAGCGCTTCATGTTGGAAAGCGTCGCGATCAGCGCTTTCTCCAGTCGGGCGATGCCGGGCTGCGATTTTGCGAGTTCTTCGGCCAGAATCAGCGCAGGCGTCCAATCGCGCTTCTGGAAAAAAGCGTCAAATAGCAGTTCTTTCGCGACAAGATCGTTCGGCGCGGCAATATTGATCGCGCAGAGCTTGACGATCGCATCGTCGTTTCGACCCGCCCGGAGCAGCGCGCGAATGGCCCCGTGCTGGTCGACGGGTCCGGCCACCGCTCCCGAAACCTTTGACATTGTCTCTCCGCGCTCGGCACGCTTGTTGCAAAAAAGAGTTTGCACGACTTGGCGTACAAGGCCAAGATGATTGACCTATTCGCCGTTGCGAAGTTGTCATTTTACGCGATTTGCCGGATCTGAAATGCCCGAGCACGGATCGATAGAGCGAGATGAGATCAGGTTGAGGCGCAGCAGCGATCGACCACTGCTCCCTCTCCCCGTTCTTCGCGGGGAGAGGGTCGGGGTGAGGGGGACTCTCCACGAATCGAACTTGCGGGAAAAGCCCCTCACCCCACCCTGTCCCCGCGAAGGGCGGGGAGAGGGAGAAGAGGCGGCTGCCGCTACGTATCCGATTCAGCTCAATCTCATCATGCCTCTAGCGGACCTCATCGGATTGCTCGAACCCATGCACGCGGCATGATGCAGCTCCGGAGATTACGGCGCTGGTTTGCCCGGAGGTTCGGCTATGCGAGGCTGGTGTGCCTGGCGCTGCTGATTGGCATTGCGGCGTTGCGCGTCGCCGATTTCGCGCCGATCGAGGAGCTTCGCGTCAGGGTATTCGATACCTTCCAGCGGTTCGATCCGCGGGTGAAGACGGCGCGTCCGGTCACCATCGTCGATATCGACGAAAAGAGCCTGGCGCAGCTTGGCCAGTGGCCTTGGCCGCGGACGCGGATCGCCGATCTCGTCACCAATCTCACGAAACTCGGCGCGGTCGTGATCGCCTTCGACGTGATCTTCTCGGAGCCTGACCGGCTTAACCCGGATGTGGCGGCCGAAACGTTTCGCAATCTCGACGAGGACGCCAGGGCCAAGCTGCGCGCGCTGCCGAGCAACGATCAGATTCTCGCCGACGCGATAGCGCATTCGCGCGTCGTGCTGGGCGAATCCGGCATTCCGCAGGTGGTCGCCGAGCTCGACAAAACCGTCCCGGTGACTGGAATGGCGATGCTGGGGGGCGAGCCGCAACGGTTCATGTTCGATTTTCCCGGCCTCTTGCGTAACACGCATGTTCTGGAGACTGCCGCCGGCGGACACGGCCTGCTGACGATCAATCCCGAGCGCGACGGCATTGTTCGGCGGGTGCCCATGGTCATGCTGGCCCAGGGTCAGACGATGCCGTCATTGAGCTTCGAGATGCTGCGGCTGGCGACGGGCACCGATACCATCCTCGTGAAGTCCGATCCCGTAGGGATAAAGAGCGTAGGGGTCAGGGGCCTCGAAGTTCCGACCGATCGCAACGGCCAGCTCTGGATTTATTTCGCGCGTTATGATCCTTCGCTTTACGTCTCGGCCGTCGACGTTCTCGAGGGCCGCGTCGCGCCCGAAAAGATCGCACGCAAGCTGGTGCTGATCGGCACTTCCGCGGTCGGTCTCAACGACATCAAGACCACGCCGGTGTCGGCGGCGATGCCGGGGGTCGAAATCCATGCCCAGGTGCTCGAAGCCGCATTGACCAAGTCGCTGCTCTCGCAGCCGCCTTTTTCCCTTCTCATCGAACTCGCGGCCGCCTTCATCCTTGGAATTCTGGTGATCGCGTTTGCGCCGCAATTTGGACCGGTCACGCTGGTCGCCGTCGGTGCGATGTTTGCGTCGGTGTTGGTTGGAACTTCCTGGTTTTATTACACGCAACACCGCCTGCTGATTGACTTCACCTATCCCCTGATGTCGACCACCGCGATCTACCTCACGCTGATTTTCGCAAGTTTCGTCAGGGAGCAGGCGCAGCGCCGGCAGATCCGTTCCGCGTTCGGCCAATACCTGTCGCCGGCGCTGGTCGAGCAGCTCGCGCAGTCGCCGGAAAAGCTCAAGCTCGGCGGCGAGGAACGCGAGATGACGATCATGTTCTCCGACGTCAGGGGTTTCACCACCATATCGGAATCCTACAAGAGCGATCCGCAAGGGTTGACCGCGCTGATGAACCGGTTCCTGACGCCGCTCACCAACGCGATCCTGGCGCGAAAGGGCACCATCGACAAATATATGGGCGATGCCATCATGGCGTTCTGGAACGCGCCGCTCGACGACAACGCGCATGAGGTCAATG
>Ga0210396_10007350_pt1 | contig 10482 bp, 8 predicted proteins | sample IncBWH17OmetaG_FD_155466 | JGI IMG/M metagenome (GOLD analysis project Ga0210396, IMG submission 155466) | Forest soil microbial communities from Barre Woods Harvard Forest LTER site, Petersham, Massachusetts, United States - Inc-BW-H-17-O ... | reverse complement strand
GCCCACCTGGGTGGCGCGCGAGATCTCCGAACTTGGCGACTCGGAGAGCGCGGCGGCGGCCGACGCGGAGCGGCTGTGGGGGATCCGCCGCCAGCTGCGCGCCCGGCTCGTCACCGAGACCAGGCGCAGGCTGCGTGAGTCGTGGCAGCAGCGCGGCGCGTCTGGCGCCGAGCTGACCTGGATCGACGACGTGCTCGACGAGAACGTGCTGACGATCGGGTTCGCCCGCCGGGTGCCGTCGTACAAGCGGCTGACGCTGATGCTGAACGACCCGCAGCGGCTGGCCGGGCTGCTGCTCGACCCCGAGCGGCCCATCCAGATCGTGATCGCCGGCAAGGCGCACCCGGCGGACGAGGGCGGCAAGCGGCTGATCCAGCAGATGGTCAGGTTCGCCGACTCCGAGGCCGTGCGGCGCAGGATCGTCTTCCTCCCGGACTACGACATGGCCATGGCCCGCTTCCTCGTCCAGGGCTGTGACGTCTGGCTGAACAATCCGCTGCGCCCGCTTGAGGCCTGCGGAACGTCGGGCATGAAGGTGGCGCTCAACGGCGGCCTGAACCTGTCGGTGCGGGATGGCTGGTGGGACGAGTGGTACGACGGTGCTAACGGCTGGGAGATCCCGACAGCGGACGGCGTCCAGGACCCGTCCCGCCGGGACGAGCTTGAGGCGTCCGCGCTGTATGAGCTGATCGCCAAGTCGGTCGCGCCGCTGTTCTACGACGGCCCTGCGGACGGCGTGCCGCAGGGCTGGGTGGAGATGCTCAGGCACGGGCTGCGCAGCCTCGGGCCCCTCGTCCAAGCGGACCGCATGGTGGGCGACTACGTGACGAACCTGTACGCGCCGGCTGCCCAGGCGTCGCGGGCGCTGGCCGCCGATGACAACGGGACGGCCCGCGGCCTCGCCGCGTGGAAGGCGCGCGTCCGCCAGGCGTGGTCCGGGGTGCGGATCGAGCACGTCGAGGCCGACGGCGCCGAGCCGTCCCTCGGTGCGGTGCTCGACGTCCGGGTCACGACCTCGCTCGGCGACCTGTCCTCCAGGGACGTGTGCGTCGAGGTGGTCTACGGCCGCCTTGGCGACGACGACGAGCTAGTCGAGCCGTCGCACGCGATCCTCACCGCCGACGACTCGGCGCAGGCCCCGCACACGAGGTTCTCCGGGTCGGTGGAACTGGTCCATCCCGGCCCGTTCGGGTATACGGTCCGGGTCCTCCCGTCCCACCCGCTGCTGGCCAGCCGCGCCGACCTGGGCCTGGTCGCCTACCCTGAGGGCCCCGCCGGCATGTCCACGGGCGACCTTCGCTAACTCAACCCGGCTATACCTTTCGCTAACGCAACCCGGGTTAAACGAGGACTTGGACCGTCGGCTCCCTGCAGGCCGGCGGTCCAAAGTCTTTCGTTCCGCTTCACTTGGTAACTCTGCGGGAACGGCGGCCGGAATAGTACCCAGAGCCAGGAATTCAGCGAAAAGCAAGAACCGGGAAAGCGTCAACGGCAGAAAAGCGTGCCGCTTACTTGGGTAATGCCTCCGCCACCGCGAGCAGCCCACGCCCTGCTTCAGGCCGGCGGCCCTCCGCGCCCGCGAGGCCCGGGCGCGGCCCTGTAGCTTAGGGATGCCGCGGGTGCGCGGGTTGGATCTCGATGTGGAGGTGGACTGCGTGGGCGAGTTCGTGCGGGTCGAGGTGGCGGGCCCGATCGCGACGATCCGGCTGGACCGGCCCAAGATGAACGCGCTCAACGCGCAGGTCCAGGCGGAGATCGCCGCGGCGGCGGCGCAGGTATCCGAGGACCACGCCGTCCGCGCTGTCATCCTCTACGGCGGCGAGCGGGTGTTCGCCGCCGGGGCCGACATCAAGGAGATGGCCCCGCTCGGGGCCGCGGCGATGTCCGAGCGGGCAGCCGCGCTCCAGGCCGCGCTGAACGACGTCGCGGACATCCCCAAGCCGGTCGTCGCGGCCGTCACCGGGTACGCGCTCGGCGGCGGCCTCGAGCTCGCTCTCTGTGCCGACTTCCGGGTCCTCGGCGAGTCCGCGAAGGTGGGTCAGCCGGAGATCCTGCTCGGCGTCATCCCTGGCGCGGGCGGCACGCAGCGGCTGCCGCGGCTGATCGGCCCGGCCAAGGCGAAGGACCTCATCTTCACCGGCAGGCAGGTGTCCGCCGCCGAGGCACTGGCGATCGGCCTCGCCGACAAGGTCGTGCCGGACGCCGAGGTCTACCAGGCCGCGCAGGATCTGGTGGCCCAGTACGCGGCAGGTCCGGCACTTGCACTGCGCGCCGCCAAGCAGGCGGTGAACAAGGGGCTTGAGGTCGACCTGGCGACCGGGCTTGAGATCGAGCGGCTCCACTTCGCGTCGCTGTTCGCTACGGAGGACCAGAAGGCGGGCATGCGCAGCTTCGTGGAGAACGGCCCGGGGAAGGCCGTCTTCGAGGGCCGCTGACGGGGTGGCATACTCGAAGCGTGACTGAGCCTCCTGCTGACATGGTGCCTGCCGACGATGACGGGCCCTCGCTCGAGATGGTCACGGCGGCGCTGCGAGTGGACGGCGGCGACGCCGCGCTGTACGCGAGCGTTCTGACCAAGTCACTGAGCGAGGCCCTGCCACCGGGCTATGTGACCGTGGAGCGCGAGCGCTCCATGTCCGACCGGATGCGCGGCCGACCTGGCGAGGTCTCCAAGGTGGCGGTGAAGCTCGGGGACCAGGTCATGACGCTCGCGGTGAAGAACGGCCAGCCGGTCGCCGAGATCTGCCGCCAGGTCCGCGGCGTGGTGCTGTCGCGGCAGGAGGTCCCGGTCCAGCAGTGGGCCGACGCGCTGGCCAGTGCCCTCGTGAGCCACGCCGAGTCCAACGCCCAGGCGGCGGAGGCCCTGCGCCGCCTCGTCATCGGCTCCTAGGCCCCTAACGGGGAAGTTCTGGGCCCGCCCCCCGGATGGCAGGCCCCCGCATCGCTGCGGGGGCTCGTAACCAAGGTTTTATAAAAATCCTGGGAACGGGCCGTACTCTGAGAGGACGATGCCAGCACTGGATTCGCTCCCGCGCAAGATCGGGCCCTACCGCGTGATCGAGAAGATCGGCGAGGGTGGCATGGGCGTTGTCTACCTTGGCGTGGACGGGGAGAAGCGCCGGGTCGCGATCAAGGTTCTCGGATCGGCCGTGGCCGGGGACCCCAACGCCAGGCAGCGGCTCGCCCGTGAGGTCGAGACCATGCGCCGGGTCAGGAACCGCTACGTGGCCGAGGTGCTCGACGCCGACGTGGACGGCCCCGCGCCGTACATCGTCACCAGGTACGTCCAGGGCCGGACGCTAGAGGACACGGTGCGCCAGGACGGGCCTATGCGCGGTATGGCGCTCGACGCCCTCGCCGAAGGCCTAGCCGAGGCGCTCACCGCCATCCACGCGGCCGGGGTCGTGCACCGCGACCTCAAGCCGGGCAACGTGATGGTGGACGCCGGGCAGCCGGTGATCATCGACTTCGGCATCGCGCACATACCGGACGCCACGAGGCTGACGAAGACCGGCCTTGTCATGGGCACCCCCGGGTACCTCGCGCCTGAGGTCATCGAGGGCTCGCCGTCGAGTGGCGCGTCAGACGTGCACGCCTGGGGCGCCACCGTGGCGTACGCGGCCACGGGCCGCCAGCCGTTCGGCGCCGGTACCTACCAGACAATCTTCTTCCGCGTGCTTGAGGGGAAGCCGGACGTCGCCGGGATCCCGCCGCGGCTGCTGCCGTTCGTTACCGCCGCGCTGTCGACCGACCCGCAGTCCCGGCCGAGCGCGCGGTGGCTGGCGGGACAGCTGGGCATGCCACGGGCCGGCGCGCGGCCGGCCATGCCCCAGGTGGCCGCGACCCGCATCGAGTACCCGCCGTCGACTCGCGTCTTTGCCCCGCAGCCGGCCCCGGTGGCTGCCCCACCGGTGAGGGTCGCGTACCGGTCGCCATCGGAGGCCGCGCGGGACGTAGCCGACCTGCTGCCGCCCGTCGCTCCCCCGGCCGCGCCGCCATGGCAGGCGCAAACCCCGGCCGCGGCCGCGGCGGCATTGCCAAAGCAGCCGGATTGGCAACCGTCGGGGCTCGGCCTGCTCAGCCTGGCGGCCGGGGTCGCCGCGGTCGGGCTCAGCGTGCTGCTCCCGGTGGCAGGCACGGCACTCTCGCTCGCGGTGATCACCTTGCTGCGGGCGGTCGACCGGGCGCAATCCGGCCTCGCCGAGCGGCGCAGCCTGCACGGCGCACGGCCGAGCGACGTCATGATGGTGATCATGACCGCCCCGTGGACCGTGGTCCGCGCGGCGCTCACCACGGTCTTCCTAGCCCTGCTCGCCCTTGTCCCCGCGCTGCTCGCCGCGGTGGCGTCGGTCGTCTTCACCCGGGCGGGGACGCTGCCCGGCGCTGGCAGCTGGGCGGCGGGGGCCGGCGTCGCGTTCTACTGCGTGGGCCCCGGGTCGGCCGCGCCGCGCCGGCAGCTGCGCCGGATGAGCACGTCGGTCATCCGCAGCAGGGCCGCCCTGACCGTCGCGTTCATCTCCAGCTGGGCGCTGGCCCTCGCGATCGTCTCCTCCGCGTTCTCCCAGCCGCCCCTCATCTGGCCGGCGACAACCTCAACGATCCCGCACCTAATGCCCGGCCTGCCGTCTCTCGGCGGGACGCTGCACTCCATCCAGAAGTGGCTGCTTGGCAACACCGTGGGCATGCTGCACGTGCCCTGAGCCGTGTTGAGCCAGCGGCCGGACCAGGCCGAGCGCGATTACCTCGTTGGCCAGCCTGGTGCGCCGGTTGAGCCCTTCAGGCACGCGGAACTTCACGTAGAGCCTGAGCAGGTGCTGCTTAACCGCCGCCTCCGTCACGACCAGGTCGCCCGCGATCTCCTTCGCCGTGGCGGGCGTGACGAACGCGTCATTAGACAGCGCCGGACGACACAGCGATATCAGCACGTCGAGCTCGCGCCGCGTCAGCTCCGGGGCCGCGGAGCGGCGGAGTTCCGCCTCAGCCGCAAGCTCTTCCTGGGACAGCCCCTCGATCCGGCAGCGGGCGGTGCCGAACGTGAGAACGTCACCGTCGTCAAGCACACGGCGGGCGACGGGGCGCCCGTTCACTCGTGTGCCATTATGTGATAATCCGAGATCGGCAACGTAATAGTAGGGACCGCGGCGCACGATTTCCGCGTGCAACCTGGAAACGCTCGGGTCATCTAGCCGGACATCCACCCCAAGGCCACGTCCGACCGTAGTGACCTCGCTGCGCAGCGGAATTATTTTCCCGGTGTCCTCTATGCGAATGTAAGGCGTGTCCACGCAGGACCCTCCCGTCTAGCCAAGACGTGACGCTTATCTCACTCTAGCGTTACTATCCCCCCGTTCGTCCGGGCCGTGAAAGGTTTCCAGTAGAAGGCGTAAGGTGGTGAATGCCGGGTGAGTCCTGGTCTTCGCGGGACCGCCGGGACTGCGCACGTCAGCCCCGCCACGTCGCCGGTAACCTGCCTACTGAGCAGCCAAAAGGTCGGCCGTCGAAACCCGGCTGGCCGCGGGAGACGATCATGACACCCGACACGCAGCAAGCGCGGACAGTTGTCCCCCGGGGAAATGGCCCCTCGTGCTCCCCGGTGCCCGCCCCCGCGGGCCTGATCGCAAAATCCGCGATCGCAGGCGGCCCGTACGGCCGGACAGCCGCCTCCGGGGCGGCGCGGACCGGACACGGTGGCGCTGTAGCCCAGCCGTCGCATGCCTCCCGTCAATCGAAGGCAGCGGCCGAGCGGGCCCGGGAAGACGCGAGTATCGTCGGGGTCGTCCCGCTCATGGCCGTCCTGGTCGTCACCACCGCCGGCGTGTACCTCGCCTGGCGCCAGGGCTCGGCCAGAGTGGGTGAGGGGGGCGTCATCGCTGGCATCGCGCTGCTCGTCGGCGCGGTCGCGAGGCTGCTGCTCCCGCCCAGGCTCGCCGGCCTGCTCGCCACGCGGAAGCGGGCGACCGACGTCATCACGCTCACCATCTTCGGCGCTAGCCTGCTAGTCGCGGGCCTGGTACTGCCGCGATAGGGCCAAGGCCGGCTAGCAACCGGGTGGGTTGTCAAGGCCTGTCGCCTGGTGCGCTGGCAGTGCTCCGGGAGCCCCGCCGGGCTGCGGCAGCCGTTCCTCGAGGTGGGTGCGGGACGCCGTTTTCCTTCGGCGGGCACAGTAGGTATCTTGACGTCGAGAAGAATTATTCAGAGCAGGAGCTGGCAACGCGATGGCCGCGATCATCTACACCCAAACCGACGAGGCGCCGCTGCTGGCGACGTACTCCTTCCTCCCCATCGTCTCCGCGTATGCCCATAAGGCCGGCGTCGAGATCGAGACCCGTGACATCTCGCTTGCGGGGCGTATCCTGGCTCAGTTCGGCCTTGCCGACGACGCCCTGACCGAGCTCGGTGAGCTGACCGGCCGGCCCGAGGCGAACATCGTCAAGCTGCCCAACATCTCCGCCTCGGTCCCGCAGCTCAAGGCTGCGGTCAAGGAGCTGCAGGACAAGGGGTACGCCCTGCCGGACTACCCGGAGGCACCGAGGACGCCGGAGGAGACCGAGATCCGGGCGAAATACGCCAAGGCCATCGGCTCGGTGGTCAATCCGGTGCTGCGCCAGGGCAACTCCGACCGGCGCGCCCCGCTCTCGGTGAAGGCCTACGCGCGCAAGCACCCGCACACCAACAAGCCCTTCGCTCAGGACTCGAAGACCTCCGTGGCCACGATGGGCGACCACGACTTCAGGGCCAACGAGAAGTCGGTCACGCTGCCAGCCGACGACATCCTCAAGATCGTCCTGGAGACCACTGCCGGCGAGCGGAAGGTGCTGCTCGAGTCGCTCCCGGTGCTGGCCGGCGAGGTCGTCGATGCCACCGTCATGCAGGCCGCCAACCTCCGGGCCTTCCTGATCAACGCGCTGGCGACGGCGAAGGCGCAGGACATCCTCTTTTCTGTGCACCTCAAGGCGACCATGATGAAGGTCTCCGACCCGATCGTCTTCGGCCACGTGGTGAAGGCGTACTTCCGCGAAGTCTTCGAGAAGTACGGCGACGACCTCGCGGCCGCCGGCCTGTCGGCCAACGACGGCCTCGGCGCGATCTTGGCCGGGCTGCCGTCGCTGCCGAACGGCGCGGAGATCAAGGCGGCCTTCGAGGCCGCGCTGGCGTCGGGCCCACGGCTGTCCTACGTCAACTCCGACAAGGGGATCACCAACCTGCACGTGCCGAGCGACGTCATCGTGGACGCTTCCATGCCGGCCCTGATCCGCAATGGCGGCAAGCTGTGGGGGGCTGACGGGGCCGAGGGCGACACCCTCGCGGTCATCCCCGATTCCTCCTATGCGGGGGTCTACGCGACCGTCATCCAGGACGTGAAGAAGAACGGCCCGCTCGACCCCGCGAAGATCGGAACCGTCCCGAACGTCGGCCTCATGGCGCAGGCCGCGGAGGAGTACGGCTCGCACAATAAGACCTTCGAGATCCCAGCCGACGGCACGGTCACCGTCGTCAACCAGGCCGGCGAGGTCCTGCTCGCCCACGACGTCGAGGCTGGCGACATCTGGCGCGCCTGCCAGACCAAGGACATCCCGGTCCGCGACTGGGTGAAGCTGGCCGTGACGCGGGCCCGCGCGTCGCAGACCCCGGCGATCTTCTGGCTCGACGAGTCCCGCGCCCACGACGCCGAGCTCATCAAGAAGGTCGACGCCTACCTGCCCGAGCACGACACGACCGGTTTGGAAATTCAGGTCCTCTCGCCCGAGCTGGCCACGGAGTACTCGCTGGAGCGCATGCGTCGCGGGCTCGACACGATCTCCGTTACCGGCAACGTGCTGCGCGACTACAACACCGACCTGTTCCCGATCCTCGAGGTCGGCACGTCGGCGAAGATGCTCTCCATCGTGCCGCTGATCGCGGGCGGCGGCCTCTTCGAGACCGGCGCCGGCGGCTCCGCCCCGAAGCACGTCCAGCAGCTCGTCACTGAGAATTACCTGCGCTGGGACTCGCTGGGTGAGTTCTTCGCGCTGGTGCCCTCCTTCGAACAGTACGCCGACTTCGCCGGCCTGCGGGGCGCCAAGGTGCTCGCCGACACGCTCGACCGGGCGACCGGCACGTTTCTCGATGAGGACCGCAGCCCGGGCCGCAAGCTTGGCACGATCGACAACCGCGGCTCACACTTCTACCTGGCGCTGTACTGGGCCCAAGAGCTGGCCGACCAGACCGACGACGCCGAGATCGCCGCGGCGTTCAAGGGACTGGCCGAGACGCTGGCCGCGAAGGAGTCCACGATCGTCGAGGAGCTCCTCGCGGCCCAGGGAAAGCCTGCCGACATCGGTGGCTACTACCTGCCCGACGCCGAGAAGGCCGCTGCCGTGATGCGTCCCTCGAAGACCTTCAACGACGCGCTCGCGGGTCTTTAGCCACGGGGGGCAGTGCTAGCCACGGGGGGGGCAGAGCCCCCCCGACACCCCCCAATGGGGGAGTTCCTCCCCCATATCCCCCTCGCCGGGGCTGCGCCCCGGGCACGGCGACGAAGTCGCCGTCTGGGGGAGGAACTCCCCCAGACCCCGTCTGCGGTCCCGTAAAGAAAGGCCCCCGGGAGGGTTTCCCGGGGGCCTTCGCGCTTCCGCTTGAAAACTAGATAAGGCCGAGTTCCTTGACGGCGTCCCGCTCGGCGGCGAGTTCGGCGACGGAGGCGTCGATCTTGCCGCGGGAGAAGTCGTTGACCGGCAGCCCCTGGATGATCTCCCACTCGCCGCCCGCGCAGCGGACCGGGAAAGAGCTGATCAGGCCCTCGGCCACGCCGTAGGAGCCGTCGGAGACAACCGCCATGGACGTCCAGTCGGTGCCGTTAACCCAGTCGTACACGTGGTCGATGGCGGCGCTGGCGGCTGAAGCGGCTGAGGACGCGCCCCGGGCCTTGATGATCGCCGCGCCCCGCTGGGCGACCTCGGGGATGAACGTACCGGTGAGCCACTCCTCGTCCACCTGATCGGCGGCGCTGCGGCCGTTGACCACCGTGTTGTAGAGGTCGGGGTACTGGGTGGCAGAGTGGTTGCCCCAGATGGTCAGGTGCTCGATGGCGGTGACCGGGACGGACAGCTTGGCCGCCAGCTGCGAGATCGCGCGGTTTTGGTCCAGGCGGGTCATCGCGGTGAACCGGTTCGCGGGTACGTCGGGCGCGCTGCGCTGAGCGATCAGTGCGTTGGTGTTGGCCGGGTTGCCGACCACGAGAACCTTGATGTCGCTGGCGGCGTGCTCGTTGATGGCTTTGCCCTGCGGGCCGAAGATCCCGCCGTTGGCCTGCAGCAGGTCGGCGCGCTCCATGCCCGCGGTACGCGGCCGCGCGCCTACCAGCAGGGCGACGTTCGTGCCGTCGAAGGCGGTCTTGGCGTCATCGGTGATGTCGATGCCGGCCAGCAGCGGAAAGGCGCCGTCGTTCAGCTCCATCGCGGTGCCCTCGGCCGCCTGCAGGGCCGGGGTGATCTCCAGGAGCCGCAGTCGGACCGGCACGTCAGGCCCGAGAAGCTGCCCGGAGGCGATACGGAACAACAAGGCGTAGCCAATCTGCCCGGCTGCGCCGGTCACAGTCACGGTCACAGGAGTACTCATGACACGCAGGTTACAGTCTGCTAAGGCGGCGGGTACATGTACGTCCCCTCACACGGCCGCGGTTGCGGGCGGCCGCTGAGGAACTCCTCCGCCCCCTTCCTAAGAGCCCGCGGTGCGACGGGCCCGCCGCAGGCCTTCCTAGGAGTCGGCTAGGGTGGCCTCATGGCTGACCCCAGGAAGCATGAGTCTGAGGACCTTGAGGACTACGAGGTCCTCGACGCGAACGACACCCTGGACGGCAACCCGGGTGACGACCCGCTCGACCGGGGGGTCGTCACGCCGGACCGCTGGTCTGCGGGCGTGCAGTACGCCCTCAAGGGCGAAGAGGAGACCGAGTCCCTCGATGACCTTCTCGCCGAGGAAGAGCCTGACGTCTCCGCCGATGATGACGAGGAGTCCTGGGACGAGAACGAGACCGACACGGATGTCGAGCGCCTCGAACGAGATGACGACGCGGACCCCCGGGCCGGTCGGCTAGCGGCGGCGGAAGCGGACGTGTACGGCGACGGCGACGTGCGTGCCATCCAGGACGGTGAGCTCCTTGCCAGCGACACCGGCATCGACGGCGGCGGGGCGTCCGCGGAGGAATCGGCGGTGCACGTCATCGACGACCCCGCCGACGACGAGGACGACGAGGACTACGAGTAGCCCGGTCGGCGGACGCCCGCCCGCCGCGGCCGGGTCAGCCCAGGCTGGCGAGTCCTGACAGGTCCGCGCAGACCAGGCCGTGCGCCGCGGGCGTTCACCATTAGCACGCTGTCACAGGTCCGGCAGCGCACGACGGTGCCGGGCGCCGGACCGTAGACGGCCAGTTCCGCTACCCGCCTGCTGGCCCCGCAAGTCCCGCAGGTGCTGGGCGCCGCGGTCATGTCCATGCCCAAATAC
>Ga0210396_10007349_pt1 | contig 10482 bp, 9 predicted proteins | sample IncBWH17OmetaG_FD_155466 | JGI IMG/M metagenome (GOLD analysis project Ga0210396, IMG submission 155466) | Forest soil microbial communities from Barre Woods Harvard Forest LTER site, Petersham, Massachusetts, United States - Inc-BW-H-17-O ... | reverse complement strand
GCGCTTCATGTTCCAGAAAGACACGCTGCTGCCCTGGCAGACGGTGCGTGAAAATATCGAGGTCGGCCTTGCTTTGGCGAACGTTCCCACCGCGCGGTGGACACGACGCATTGCCGATCTGTTGGCGCTGCTGCGCCTTTCCGAATTTCGCGATGCCTATCCAGCCCAATTGTCCGGCGGCATGCGTCATCGTGTTTCGCTGGGCCGCATGCTGGCCTATCAGCCCGCCGTGATGCTGATGGATGAGCCGTTTGGCGCGCTCGACTTCCAGACCAAGGCGGTGATGGGGCGCGAGTTGCTGCGCATCTGGGAAGCGGAGCGGCGCAGCATCCTGTTCGTCACCCACGACATCGAAGAGGCGGTTGCCCTAGCGGATCGGGTTCTGGTGTTTTCGCCACGGCCGGCCCGCATCGTTGCCGAACATCGAATTGACCTGCCGCGGCCCCGAAACCTGCGCGCGTTGCGCGGGAGCCCGGATTTTAGCGCCTACACGCGCGCGATATGGGATGCGCTCGGCGACGGCAGCTAATTACCCGTCGTCGCGAAACTCAAACAGCGTGTTGAGAAACGGCATCCGCAAAGCCAGGGAATGCTCGCCCGCCTCCGAAGGGAGTTCGGGCAGAGTTGCTGCGAGATCGCGGATGCGACCGAGGTCATTCGTCTTGAACGCGATCGCGCCGAAGAAGCTGTTGCGGCCATCGGCCTCGACGCAGAGTTCGCCGTAGCGTTCGAGATATCGCGCGGGCGAAAGCAGCGTGATGCGAAAGGCGTCAACGAGGTCGATCGTCCAGACGTCGCTAGCTTGTTTTTCCAGCGGCGCCTGGGCCGCTTTGGCATACCGCGACACATCTGTCTCCATCGTGGTAGTCACCACCACCAGTTCGCCGAGCCCGCTGCAACCATTGGCGTGCGTCATCCATTCGCGGCGCCAGACCAGTTCCGGCGTGTAGTGCTGGCAGTAATAGACCCGTCCCGCCTCGAAAAGCTCCGGCGCGGTGCGGGTCGTCCGGAATCGTGCGAGTTGCTCAACGCCGTCGATAGTCACCGGCCGCGAGAAACTTTGCGGCTCCAGCATGGTGAGGCCGCTGTCCCGTAACTGGCGGATGCAGCCGTCAATATCGCTGGCCTCAAAGACCAGTCCGTTCAGGCCAAGCGGGCTTTCAAGGACGTCGCGGCGCAAGACGTCCGCGCCCAGCGGCAGACCGACCAGCTCCAGATAGTGACCTTCGAACACCATCAAATGGTTGGTCGAGCCAAGCGAGTGATAGCCGCGCGGCGTCAGCGTGAAGCCGAGTTGCGACATCAGCGCCGCGGCGCGGTCCGTTTCGAACAGCGCATTGATCACCACATGGTCGAGCGCGAAGGTCATCGGGATTGATTCCGCGTGATTGATTCCGTGAATGAGATCATCCCATACGCTCAAACTTCACTTGAACGTAGGAATATTTGTAAAAATCCCCTTACACGACAATTTGCTGCGGTTCGACGGATGCGCATTTCGCGCGGCAGTATGTCCGCGCCTCCAACTAAAAGCGGGTGGCGCGTGTCACGTGCGTGCTTCGCGCGCCGCCGTCAGTCTTTCGAGGAAAGCACGACAGACAGCAAGGTCGATGCATACCGGGCCGCGGCGTGCGGATCCATATGCGGTGCTACCGCGAGATATTCCTTGACCGCTGCAAGAGCCGGCCGGCTGCGATCCGTCAGCTTTGCCAGTGTCGCAGCAACCGCAGAATCGAGATTTTCCGCCGGGACCACTTCGCTGAGAAAGCCCAGTTCCAGGGCTTCCGCCGCTCCGATTTTTGCCCTGGTGTAGATCAGGTGCATGAGCCGCTTGGGCGGCACCTTGCCGAGGACGGCCGAGATGGCGAGGGTTGGTGGCAGGTTCGTGTCCATTTCCGGCAAAGAAAATTTTGCCCCCTCGGCTGCAATCGACAGATCGCATTGGCCGACCATCGCACAACCGAATCCTCGCGCCTCGCCCTGCACGACGGCAATAACCGGGACCGGTGTTGCCCGGATATCCGCGTAAAGGTCTAGAATAGGTTGCGTGACGCCGGTTCTCATAGCCAGTGCGCTCTTCGGTTTTGCCGAAGCGGGGCCCGGGTCTCTGCCGAGGCAAAAGTGCTCTCCTTGCGCCCGAATAAGGACGGCCTTGACGGCCGGATCGGCGCCGCTCTCGCGAATGGCCTGTCCTAGCGCGGCAACATCCTCCGTCATCAGGCGATTGCCTTGATCCGGGCGGCTCAGCGTTATGGTGGCCGTGAAATTGGTCTCGTCGCGGCTTGCGAAAAACGGGGCGTTCTCCATTGTCGTCCTTTCAGGGGATGTGGTTTTGAGCAGGAATGCCTTCGGTCAGGCAGCGTCGTGCGCAATCAGCTCTTGATTGTGTTGCGGACGCCATGAAGCAGGACCTTGAGACCGGAGATCGGTTTTGCCGCATCCTGCGCTTCGCTTTCGTCTTGGGGGCCGAGCTGGGCCGCGAAGTTGCGGGCAAACTCGTTCATGATCACCTGGGCGGTATTCTGGATCAACGCAGCTCCGCGCCCGTATTGGGCGATCGAACCGGCCAACTGGACATCGGTGTCGACAAGCACGCGGGTGCCTTCGGGAGCACTCGCGAGAGCGAACGCAACGTTGGCCTGCGCGGTTCCTCTCGCCTTGGTTTCGGAGCCGCTCGCCTCCGCCACGACGCGATGGTTGGCCTCATCGACTTCCCTGTAAATCAGTTTGCCCTTGAAGTTGAGAAGCACGGGGCCAAGCCGGACCGAGATCGTGCCGACATAGGCTCCATCCTCGCCTTGCTCCAGCAACTGCGCGCCAGGCGCGCAGCGCGCGATGCGCGGGACATCGTTCAACATCGTCCAAGCCTCGGCGGGCGGGACAGGGACAGTAAATTCGTTATGAATCTTCATGATGGATCCTTTTTTGTCCCGTGCCCCGAGCTACGCGACGTGCTCGCCATAGGCGCCGGCTCGCTGAAGAGCCTGCACAATGCGGTCGGGCATCAACGGCGTTTCGGTGAAGCGAACGCCGAACGACGACAGCGCATTCTCGGCTGCAGCGATGATGGCCGCGGCGGCGGGGATGGTTCCGCCTTCGCCCGCGCCCTTGACGCCAATTGGATTCAGCGGCGAGGGCGTTTCCACATGAGCAATGGCACAGATCGGAACGTCGGTTGCCATTGGCAGCAGATAGTCTGCGAAGGTCGTGGTCAGCGGCTGGGCATTCTCGTCATACTGCATCCATTCGAGCAGTGCGTTGCCGATGCCGTGAGCGACGCCCCCTTGCACCTGTCCATCGACGATCAACGGATTAATGACGTTGCCGCAATCGTGCGCGACCGAGTAGTTGAGGATTTTGATGGCTCCGGTGCCGACGTCCACTTCTACCTCCACCACATGCGTTCCGCTGCAGTAGGAAGCCTGTGCTGGCGTGAAATACGCGGTATGTTCGAGGCCGACGGGATGATCGGCATCCATGGAAAATCCAGGCATGCCCTGCGCGGCGCGGGAAAGCTCCCCGAAGGATACGGTCGGGCGATTGCCGCCGCGCCCTATCGCTTTGCCGTCCTCCAGATCGATTTCGCTTTCGGGCAAACCCAGCGCCCGCGACGCCATCTTCAATATTGAAGCGCGCACATGGTCGCCCGCAATGGACGCCGAAGAGCCGGCATTTACCGCGAGGCGGCTCGCGAAAGCGCCGACGCCATTGGCAATTCCTGCCGTGTCGCCGATCGTGACCACCACATCCTCGATCCGGCAGCCGACGCGATCGGCAACGATCTGCGCCAGCGTGGTCCGTGTACCCTGTCCCTGGCTTGTCGCCCCTGACGTCACCCGCACCCTGCCGTCTGGCAGAATACGCACGGTCACGCCCTCGAACGGCCCCAGGCCGGTACCCTCGACATAGGAGGCGACGCCGATGCCGATGAAGCGCCCGTCGGCCTTCGCGGCGGCTTGTCGCGCGGGAAAATCCGCATAACCGGCAAGTTTCAACGCGGCGTCATGCCCACGTGGATAGTCGCCGCTATCATAGATCAGCGGCTTTCCATCGCGGAAAATCAGGCCGACGGAGTAGGGCATCTGCTCGGGGCGGATATAGTTGCGACGGCGCAGATCGGCGGGATCGAGCTTGAGTTCATGCGCAACCCGGTCCATCAGCCGTTCCATGGCGAAGACAGCCTGCGGCCGGCCGGCGCCTCGCACCGGCGTCGTCGCCACCTTGTTGGTGAACGCGACGGTGCAGGCGAGATGATAGGCCGGAACGACGTAGGGGCCCGGCATCGTTGCGCCCGCGATGTAGGGCATGATGATGCCCCAGGGGACGAAGGCGCCGGTATCGTGCAGCATGTCTCCGCGGACGCCGAGGATATTGCCGTCATCGTCGACCGCGATCTCCACGTTCCAGTACTGGTCGCGTTCCTGGGTAGCGCAGAGGAAATGCTCGCGCCGATCCTCGATGAACTTGACGGGACGGCCGAGCGCGCGGGCAGCATGCGCGACGACCGCGTCTTCCGGATAAAAGATCGCCTTGGGTCCGAAGCCCCCGCCGACATCGGGGGCGATGATGCGAATGCTCTCGAGGTCTACATCCAGGACTTCGGCGAGCATTCGCCGCGCAATGTGCGGCGTTTGGGTAGAAGACCAGAGCGTCAGGCTGTCCGTGGTGACGTTGGCCTGGGCGAGCACACCGCGCGTTTCCATGGCCATGCCGCCACCGCGATGTTGCCAGAGTTCCTCGCGGAACACATGCGGTGCCGATGCAAACGCTGCGTCGACGTCGCCGTAATTCATCACGAACTGAGAGACGACATTGCTGTCGAGATCGGCGTGCGCACGCGGAGCGCCGTCGGCGAGGGCTGCGCGAACGTCACTCACCGCCCCAAGCACTTCATAATCGACTTCGATTGCAGCCAAAGTGTCCTCAGCCAGATAGCGGCTGTCGGCAACCACGATCGCGAGTGCCTGCCCGACGTAGCAGACTTCGTCGACGGCCAGGCTGTGCTGTGTTCGCAGCGTCGCCATCGTTGCATTGGGAAGCAGCAACGGCATTCTCTGCTTGCGCATCCGCTCGGGCAGATCTGCCGCGGTCAGAACAGCGTGAACGCCCTTGCAGCGCTGCGCCGCGGAGGTGTCGATCGATTTGATTCGGGCGTGCCCGTGAGGGCTGCGCAGGAACGCGGCATGCAAGGTGCCGGCAATACGGATGTCGTCAACATATTGGCCCTGGCCTGATACGAGGGCGACGTCCTCGAAGCGAGTGACGCGGGCTCCGAAGTTTTTCGATCCCATCACGCGGCTCACTTGATACTCTTGAGTTGTTCCGCGGTAGCCAGCGCCGCCCGCACCGGGCCGGCGTATCCGGTGCACCGGCACAGATGTCCGGTGAGAATTTCGCGCACGTCGTGTTCTGTGGGATCGGGATTGTCCGACAGCAGTTCGGTCAGACTCATGAGAATGCCCGATGTACAGAATCCACATTGCAGGCCGTGATGCTCTTGGAATGCCTGCTGTAGCGGGTTGAGGCCGCCGGCAACGCTCAAGCCCTCCACCGTGGTCAGGCTTCGGCCGTTCATCTGAACCGCGAAAGTCAGGCAGGATCGGGCGGAGCGGCCATCGATCAGCACGGTGCAGGCACCGCACACTCCGTGTTCGCAGCCAAGATGCGTCCCGGTCAGGCCGATTTCATGTCGAAGAAAATCAGCCAGCGTCATGCGGGCTTCGACGTCGCGGCTGTACGTCTTGCCGTTGATATTGACGGAAATCGAATGGGCTGTCGTCACGCTATTTCTCTCTTCTTTGTCCTCATTCTCGACGAGGCTTCATGCAGGGCGCGTGTCGTCAGAACGCGGGCGAGGTGTCGTCGGTAGGTCGCGTCGGCATGGATATCGGCAGTCGCCTCGACATCTCCCGCCAGGCTGGCCGCGCGCGCGATGGCGCCGTCGTCCAGCTGCCGCCCCACCAGTACCGCTTCGGCTTCATCGCGACGGACAGGGCGATCGGTGACACCGCAAAGCGCAACAGCCGCGCGTTCGATGACGCCATCATTGTTCGCATCGAGCAGAACCGCCGCGCCCGCGACGGCAAAATCGCCGTGCCGCCGCGCATACTCCTGGAATGAATAGCCGTGTCCATTCGCCCAGGGCCGGAGGTGAACGGCGAGAAGGATCTCGTCATATCCCAGCGCGGTCGTCATGAAGCCGGCGGAGAATTCGCGCATCGGAACGATGCGCGTGCCGTTGGCTCCCGCGATTTCGATCTCGGCATCAAGCGCAAGGCAAGCGGTGGGCAATTCGGCCGCCGGGTCCGCATGCGCCAGACTGCCGCCCAGAGTCCCGCGATTGCGCGTTTGCCGGTGTCCGACATGGGCCAGGGCCGCCTTGAGGAGCGGCACCTTGTTCGCAAGAGGAACTGAGAACTCGAGTTCGCGCTGCCGCGTCATCGCACCGATACGCAGGGTCTGAGCTTCGAAATGCAATCCCGACAGCCCGGCGATATTTCCGAGATCAATGAGATGATCCGGCATGGCGTAACGGAAATTCATCATCGCCACGAGGGATTGGCCCCCTGCGATAACCTTTGCATTGTCCAGAGTGGACATCAGGGCGACGGCTTCGTCGAGGCTCGTCGGCGCATGGTAGTCAAATGGCGCGGGCTTCATTGCGGCCCCGCCATTCGGGCCGGAAATTTGGGCATCGAGACCTCCCAATCTGAATTTTCGAACACGGCTTGCGTCGGCCGATCCCGCCTTGATTAACAATCAGGTTTCAGGTTGTTGTTCTCTTGAAGAGAACATATGTTCCGCCAAGAGACTATCTGGTCTCTGCCTTCTGTCAACCGCTGCGCATCTCAAGGGTTCCCGTTGACGGGGAGTAGCTCTCATGTTCCATTACAGAACGACCGTTTCATTCTAGAGAACGCATGGACCGGAATCCGATAACCAAGGCCTTGCGGGCCCTGAGCTGGCTGATTGAGGAGCCATCCGGCTCCACTGGGGTGCGCGAGATGGCAACGGCTCTGGGCTTGTCGCCCAGCAGCGCCCACCGCCTTTTGACCGCGCTGACCGACGAGGGATTCGTTCGCCAGGACGCCGTTTCCGCGAGATATCATCTGGGTGTGGAATTTTATCGCCTGGCCAACATCGCAGCGGCGAAGGCCCCCATTCGCCTGGCGGCGCTGAAGCACATGCATCGTTTGGTCGAGGCCTGCAACGAGACCGCGCTTCTAGGCATCTACGACGATCTTAAACAGGAAATGATCTTCGCCGCGCGGGTCGAGTCCAATCATGCCCTGCGCTATGCCGTTGAGCTCAATCAGTGGATACCGGTTCATCTCGGCGCCAGTGGACTGGCCATCATGGCTTTCCTGTCCGCCGCCGAAATTGAATCGATCATTGCCCGTACCCGGCTCGCGCCCGTGACCGACTTGTCGATTACGGAGCCTTACCGCCTTCAGATGGAATTGCAGACGATCAGGACTCGCGGAGCCGCCGTTTCACGAGGCCATCGCGTGCCGGGGGCTGTCGGCCTGGCTGCGCCCATTTTTGGGCCGAGCGCCACAGTGGTTGGCGACGTCTGTCTCACCATTCCGGAGCAACGCTTCGATGCGAGGGCGGAAGACCATATCCTTGGTCTGCTGCGGGCGTGCGCCCAGTCCATCACCGAGGAAATAGGCGGTCGCGTCACAGACAAGCAGGCGGCCTGAAATACACGCGGCAAGTGAGAACGAACGATCAATCGAAAAAACAGAAACGGCCACAAAGAGCCGCGATCACCAGAGACGCATTCAGCGTCAGGGAAACGCAACATGGCATACGTAACGACAGCGAACGCCGCTGAAGAATCCAAGATCACCTCCTATCAGTGGCTCTGCCTGTTATCTGGCTTCGCGGGCTGGATGTTTGATTCGATGGATCTGAACCTGTTTACGCTCGTGTTGTTTCCGAGCGTGGCCAGTCTGACGAAACTCACCAATCCCGCTGAAATCGCCCGCTACGGCGGCTACATCATGGCCATCAAGCTATTGTGCTGGGGCTTGGGCGGCATCCTGTTCGGGGTCGTTGCCGATCGCTTCGGGCGTTCTCGCACGATGGTGATCACGATCGTGATCTACGCTGTATTCACCGGCCTGAGCGGTCTGGCGCAGGACTGGGTTCAGTTGGCGGTCTTGCAGGCGATTGCCGGATTCGGCATCGGGGGAGAATGGGCCGCGGGCGCTTCGCTCATCGCCGAGAGCTGGCCAGAGAAGCACCGGGCGCGCGCCATGCAGGTCATGCAGATGGCGTTTGCGTTCGGCTTTTTTGCTGCAGCGCTCGACAATCTTCTGCTTGGCCCGATCAGCTGGCGCTGGGTGCTGGCTGCGGGTGCGCTGCCGGCCGCGTTAAGCCTCCTGATTCGCTTTTTCGTTCCTGAGCCGGATCGCTGGGTCGCAGTACGAAAACGCGATGCGGGCCGCACGACTGCCGGACAGACCTTTGCCGCGATCTTCAAGCCCAATATGCGCCGCCGAACAATCGTTGGGGCGATCGTCGCATCTTCGGTCATGATCGGCTGTTGGGGCGGCCTGACTCTGCTCCCGAGCTGGATACAGCAACTCGTGCGAGCCGGTGGTGGCACCAACGGTGTATCGATGATCAGCTATGCCTTCATGTTGATGATGGTCGGGGCCGCCGTTGGCTATGCCAGTCTGATCTGGATAACAGACGCGCTCGGGCGGCGGGGAGCCTATTTCATCTTCAATATCTGCGCGCTCGCCTCATCGCTCTATCTGTTCTGGTTCGTAAAGGACCTTCCGACGCTGCTCTGGTTCATGCTGATCTACGGATATTTCGTGATTGGCGGGTTCGGGACCTTTGCGGTTTACCTGCCCGAACTGTTTCCGACGCGCGTCAGGGCCACGGGACAGGGTTTTTGCTGGAACGCGGCGCGGTGCGCCACCGCGATCGGGCCACTTATTGCCGGATCGCTCGTCGCGGCATTCGGCTCGTTCCCGGCGGCAGCTGCGGCGATCTCATTCGCCTATGTGATAGGCGCGGTTGTGATCTGGTTCGGGCCGGAAACGCGTGGAGTCCCGCTTGAGGATTGATTTGAGAAAACGGCGCGCCGGATAGCGGCAGGCCCACCAATTCCAGATAGTGGTCTTGGAAGACCATCAGATGGTTGATCGAGCCAAGTGAATGAAGGCCGCGCGGCGTCAGGGTGAAGCCGAGTTGCAACATCAGCGCCGCGGCACGGAGGCGGATTTCGCCGCGGCAATATGTCCAGGAATCCAACAGACGCGGTTGACGACGGAATAAAGCCGCCGCCGCGCAGGTCTCCCAGCACCGAACTTACGGTCGAGTGAAAACCTGAAGCAGATGGACATGAGTGCAGAGGAGGTCGCACTCCTCCAGCTGGTTTCGCGAGGACCCCCACTGCTAGGTGGCGATCCTTTCGAGTAAGTCCCGCACAAGACCCCTGAGCAGATTGAGCTTATAGCCCGTCATGGCGAGCGGCTTCGCGCCCAGTGTGGATTGAGCAACCGCGTTGGTGATGGTCGTGGGGTTAGCTTTCGCTCCTTGTACCGCGGATTCGGCGGCCACAAGCCGAAGCGGCACCGGGGCGATTCCGCCGGACACAATACGAATGAGCGTGAACGCTCCGTCTGCGAGCACGGCGCGAACGACAACTTCCACCAGCGGCCACTCTGCATGACTTCGGCTTATCGCCCGCTTGTACAGGGCCCGCTCGTTCACAACGGGGATGCCGAGCTCGATGCCTTCGATAATCTCGCCGGGCTCGAGTGCATGGTCGGCACCGCCATTGGAGCCATCGCCGAGCAATTGTCCGAGGGTGAGATGACTGCGAAGATTCGTTGTGACGGTTGCATCATATGCCAGAAGAGCCGCGGCCAGCGTGGATGGATGCGGCGCGACGCAGGGCCCGAGATCGAAAGCAACGCCGTAAAGATGGTTGCCTTCGCGAGCCGGACAGCTGGAGCCGCCTTTCTTGAAGCAGGCAATATGCGGATCGCGATAGTACCAACAGCGCGAACGTTGGGCGAGGTTGCCTCCAAGGGTAGCAACCTGCCTTATCTGCGGCGTCGCAAGGCCCGCCGCTGCTGCAGTGAGGCCCGGATAGGCCGCGTCCAATCTCGGATCGGCAGCAATCGCGGCGATGCTGGTGAATGCACTGATCCGGGCCGAACCGTTCGCATCCCATTCGATGTCATTCGTGCCGGACGGTCGCACGAGATCGATAAGCGGTCCGCGCGATACGCCACTGCGCCGCCGCTCCGAAAGGTCGGTGCCAGCGGCGCGGAATTCGGCGTGCTGCTTGCCCGCCAAGGCTAAATCGTTGTTCATGCCGCGTTCCTCTCGTTCAGGAGAGCGATGAGTCGGGCTGGCCTGATCGGGAGTTCTGACGGCCGCACGCCGATCGCGTTGCGGATGGCATTCGCAATCGCTGGCGACGCCGGTACGGTCGCGACCTCACCGATGCCGACG
>Ga0210396_10007348_pt1 | contig 10483 bp, 6 predicted proteins | sample IncBWH17OmetaG_FD_155466 | JGI IMG/M metagenome (GOLD analysis project Ga0210396, IMG submission 155466) | Forest soil microbial communities from Barre Woods Harvard Forest LTER site, Petersham, Massachusetts, United States - Inc-BW-H-17-O ... | reverse complement strand
CCTGATGATGCAGCCGGTCTTATAGATGTAGCGCGTCCGCCTGGCTTACGACGCGAATTCTCGCAGGTTGACGCTGCTTCGCAGTGTTTGTCGCCGCTACGATTTCCTCCAGCTATCTGAAGTTATCCCTACGCACAGACGTATTATAGAAATGGGAGGCGCGCGAATGCTGCCCGTGCCGTTTGCCGGCCATCTGGGATATGACGCGATTTTCATCGTCACGTATGCGGCGTGGCTGCTGTTTGAAATCGTGACCGGCAGGTCGCGGAGATCAGCCGATCCCACGAAAGCGCGAGACCGCGGCTCTTTCCGTTTTTTGATCGCGATGATCTGGGCAGGACTGGCGCTGGCGTTTACTTTTTGCTTCGGCCTGCAGCAGGCGGCCATACCCTGGGTGCGGACGCAACTTTTCTTCGTAGGAATCGTGCTGATGTGGGCGGGCACTGGATTTCGCTACTACGCCATGCGAGTGCTGGGACGGTATTTTACATTTCAAGTTGACGTGCATTCGGGACAAACAGTGATTGAGGCGGGACCATATCGCTACGTCCGGCATCCTTCGTACACGGGCGCGCTGATCACCGTGATTGGCCTGGGGCTGGCGCTGGGAAATTGGGCCAGCATTCTTGGGATGCTCGCGTGCATTTCAGCCGGCTACGCGTACCGCATCCATGTCGAAGAAGCGGCGCTGGTCGCCGCACTGGGCCAGCCTTACAGGGAATACATGAGCCGCACGGCCCGCCTGGTGCCGTTTGTGCTTTAGTACCGATTCAGAAATCCCAGCGTTCCCCGGGGTTGTGACCGCAGATTCGATTCAGCTCTGTCGTGCGCTGTCCGCAATTCAAGCCGCATTCCCGGTCAAACGCGGAATGAGCAGGCGGAAGAAGCGGTCGGGATCGACCCCTACTGCGACTTGCGCGTTGGGCTTGAAAGGCACTTCCGCGGGCTGCGGTTCGGGCGCGCTGGTTTCCATCGGCGGCGATTTGCGGACTGGGCCGTGTCCGTCGTAGCCAAGCGTTTGACCTGCGGTCCATTCCCCGAAGGTTTCCACTTCGACGTAGTAGTCCTTCCGCGTGATCACGTCGTGGTCGATGAGCGAGGCGACCGCCAGCGCGTCGTGCAGAGCAATTTCCGTGACTTCCCCGCCGTGGCGCATGCGCTCGTATGTGGCGCGCATAATTTTTCCGGCGGCCTGGCTTACCGGATTGCTCGCGGCTTCCAGCTGTTTGATGTGCTGCTCACTCACCAGACATTTGCGGGTCACGTCCAGGCCAACCATGGTAAGGGGAATATTCGCGTCGAAGACGATGCGCGCGGCTTCCGGATCCACGTAGAAATTAAATTCGGCCGCGGGCGTGATGTTGCCGCCGGAAAGCGAACCGCCCATGATGGCGATTGCGGGAATCATGCTGGCCAGCTCGGGATCTGCGCGCAAGGCCATAGCGACGTTGGTCAGTGGGCCGACCGCGACAATGGTGATCTCGCCGGGATTCTCGCGCACGATGCGACGAATGATTTCTGGCGCGGTCTCGTGGACTGCCTTAATTTTCGGCTCGGGAAATTCCACGCCGGCCAAGCCGTTGACGCCATGAACGTGGCCGGACGTAACGAGGCGTCGAAGCAGCGGATGGCTTGCGCCGGCCGCGACGGGAACATCGGTGCGACCGGCGATTTCCACCAGGCGCAGCGCGTTGGGCAGAGTTAGGTCCAGCGGCACGTTACCGCAGACAGCCGTGATCGCCTCGACCTTCAGCTCCGGCGAGCGCAGCGCGAGAAAGATGGCCATCGCGTCGTCAATGCCGGGATCGGTATCAATGATGATGCGCCGCGGTTTGCCGCGTGCGGACGCGCGCGCGGGTAAAATGGACCCGTCTGCGCTCGCCATTAATTTATGCGCGGACAGCGGACGACTTCCCGCCAATCCACCAATCGCGCCGACCACTGCGAGACTGCCAGAGTTCGTCAGGAACTCGCGGCGGCTCCACGCAGCTCGCTCGCTATTGCCGGCGCTGCCGCCACCACGATTCTTCTTCATATCAATCTCCTGCTCCGACTTTGGGTCGCGATTCATGGCGAGCTTGCCTCCCAATGGGAATAGTGGTGCCGCGGAATTCTAACGCGCGTATCGAACGCGTAGATAGAGCAATCTGGACCTCGAACTTTTAATCGCCCGCTTGCGTAATACCCATTCAAAGGAGGTAATTCCTGTGAAACGCGCGCTCGTATTCCTCGCAGCGTTGGCTGCGTTCATTACGCTTGAGACATCGGCAGCGGACGTCGCGGTGACGCGCCTCGACGGCAGCACGCTCAAGGCCAGCGAAATCGACGCGACGGTTACACGTCTGATGCGCGCGGCGGAAGTGCCCGGCGCGGGGATAGCGCTATTCAACGACGGAAAAGTTAGTTACCTGCACGCTTATGGAGTCCGCGACAAGGAAAACGGCTTGCCACTTACCGCGGATTCGGTGATGTCCGCCGCTTCCTGGAGCAAGGTCGCGTTTGCGTACCTGGTGATGCAGTTGGTGGACGAAGGAACGCTGAACCTGGATAAACCCGTATACGATTATCTGCCCGAACCTTTGCCAGATTACCCGAACTACGCCGATCTGGCCGACGACCCGCGCTATAAGAAAATTACCGCGCGAATGTTGCTGAGCCACACCAGCGGATTTCCAAATTGGCGATGGATCAATGACGACCGCAAGCTGAATATTAATTTTGAGCCGGGCTCGCGCTATGCGTACTCCGGTGAAGGAATCGATCTGTTGCAATTGGTTGTGGAGACAATCACCAAGACGCCGCTGAAGGAACTGATGCAGCAGCGGGTGTTCAAGCCACTGGGCATGAATCGAACCAGCATGATTTGGCAAAGCAGCTTCGATTTGAACTACGCGAACGGGTACGACGAGTACGGCCGTTCGCTTGGGCCCGAAAAATTCAAGAGGACCGATGCGGCGGGCTCGATGCTGACGACGCCGGCGGATTTTTCACGATTCGTCCAGGCGATAATGCGAGGCAACTCGTCCGGCGGCCGGAACCTGCTGTCGAATCAGGCGCGGAAGCAGATGCTGAGCCCGCAGATTCAAATCTTATCGAAATACGAGTTCCCTACCCTGACCGGTGAAGGCACGGACGCGAACAAATCAATTCACCTAAGCTACGGACTGGCCTGGGGACTTTATTGGACACCTTACGGAAAAGCGTTTTTCAAGGAAGGGCACGCCGATGGCGAGCGAAACTATACGGTGTGCTTCGACGAGAAAAAGACCGGGATTTTGATCATGACCAACAGCTCCAACGGCGAGGGCATCTACAAGGAAATGCTCGAGACGTTGCTGCGGAACAATTACACCCCGATCGAATGGGAAGGGTTCACTCCCTACGACAAGCTGCCGCCCCGCCCACCGTTGAAGCAGCACCATGTGATTGTGGTCGATCCCACAGTGTTGGCGGGTTACCTAGGACGCTATGGGCTGCCTCAAAATATCATTTTGACAGTGACGCGCAACGGCGATCATCTGGCGGTGCAGGAAAATGACGAGACGCCGCAAGAATTGCTGGCCGAAAGCGAGCGCGCGTTTTTCTCGACGACCGCGGACGACCAATACACGTTCGAAGTGGACGCGACGGGCCGCGCGACGGTGATGGTGCTGCATACGGACGGCAAAGACATCCGCATCAAGCGCATCGACTGAACGCTCCGGCCAACCGCGCGTCCGGGCACGTGATGCGTAAGATTGACGCGCCCCTACCGGGCGAGTAAACTTCCTTGCAAGATACGAGTAACTGAGTTGTAATCGGACGGAACACGCGGGTTCCGCACAGAGGCGGCGGGCGGGAGTGGCCGAATGAGTACTGTTGCGGGCAATTGTGCGTCGCGTGTGGGGCCAGCTCGGCGCGCTGTCCGCTTGGTTTGTGCGCTAACATTTTGCGCGGCTTTGGGCTGCGCAATCCAGTGGCTGGAGCGACCTTGCCAGGCTCAAGCGGCAGCCCCGCAGAATACGACGCCTCCTGCCACGCCCGATGACCCGCCGCCGTCGCTGATCAAGCACCCGAAACCCCAGCCAGCACCGCCCCCGCAACCGACTACAACCCCGGCACCACAGCCTGGTTCGACATCGCCGCCTGCGGAGCAAGCTCCTGCCCCACAATCGGGCGCCACGGAAGGTGCGGCGGGGCAAGCGAGTTCATCAGCGTCGCCGTCCGCGGCGCAAAATCCCGCCACTGCGCAGTCCGCTGCCTCAACTGCAACTGCCCCAACAGCATCTCCGACCGCTGGAGGCGACATATCCACGAGCGGTGCACAGTCACCCGATAACGCTCCATCATCCGATGGAGGTCAATCGCCCGCGGCGCAGTTCGCCGCTCCGTCGGCGACGGCTCCGGCTTCCGACGCGCCGGGCTCCACCACTGTAGCTTCCACACCTGAGATCAACACGCGCACTTCGCCCGTGCCGCTAGAGTCGCGCGCGAATCTAGTTCCAGTGCGCGTGGTGGTGCATGATTCAAGCGGCCACGCGGTGGAAAATCTGCACAAGGACGACTTCCAGATCAAGCAGGACGGCAAATTGCAATTCATCACGCATTTTTCAGTGGTGACTCCTGGGAGCGCGGAGAAAGAAGTGACGCGTGGTGAGGCTATTTCCTTGCCGCCAGACTCAACGTCGTATGCGATTTCGGACTCCGCGGGCGAACCAGCCAAAAGCTCCAGTCCTGCCCCGCCCGGCGCTCTCGCGATGCCTTCGCGATTTGTTGCCCTCTTGTTCGACGACGCGCATATTGACGTCGGCGACTTGTCGCGATCGAAAGTAGCGGCGCTGCGATTCATCGAAACGGCGGTAAAACCGAATCAGCGCCTCGCGGTGTACACCGTGTCCGGGCACCACGAGCTGGATTTCACCGATGACCATGCGAAGATTCGCGCCGCCATCACTGCGCTCATTGCCAGTCCGGTAGGCGCCTTCGATCCGGCGACGCAGCATGGCTGCCTGCAGATTACGTATTACCAAGCGGATTTAATTCAGAACAAAAATGATCAGCAGGCGCTTGCTGCGGCGACCGCAGATGCGGTGGCCTGCATTATTGCCGAGACTGGGGTGAATGCAACTCAAGCCCAGCAACAGTCCACTTCGACGGTTGCGTCCACAGTGGCGGAGGACCTGGCCGCGGGTGAGATCAACACGCAATACTCGGTGCGACGTTTGGCGGAAGTGGTGCGCCGCGTCTCCGCTTTGCCGGGTCAGCGCAGCATCGTGCTCGTCTCGCCGGGCTTCCTCACTTCGACGTATGAGTACGACGTGTCCGAGGTGATAGACAAGGCCAACCATTCGAATATTTTCATCAACACGCTGGATGCGCGCGGACTTTATACCGTGGATCCGATCGGCGACATCACGCAGGACCCGCCGCTGCGAGCGAACGTCGCCACTTCCGCACTCTCGTTGCAGTATCGCCTCGACGAACAACGAGAACAGTCCGACGTGCTCTCTGATCTGGCCTACAGCACGGGCGGCTTTTATTTTCACAACAACAATGATCTCGACGCGGGCTTTCGCACTACAGCGGCGGAGCCAGAAGTTTCCTACCTGCTGGCGTTTGTTCCTTCTAATCTGAAAAACGACGGAAAGTTTCATACTCTTAGCGTGAAACTGACGACCAAGGAAAAATATACGGTGCAGGCGCGGAGGGGATTTTTCGCACCCAAGCGCGGTGAGACGCCCGAGCAGTTGGCCAAGCAAGACATTGAGGACGCGCTGTTCTCACAAGAGGAGCAGCAGAGCTTGCCGATTCAGCTGCATTTGCAGTATTACAAGTCCGACGCGAACAACGCGAAGCTGTCAGTGTTGACGCACGTGGATCTGACTCACGTGGGATTCGAAAAATCACAAGGCCGCAATTGGGACGACTTGACGGTCGTGGCCGCACTCTTCGATCGCAACGGCAATTTTATTACCGGCACGGAAAAGACTTTGGAGTTGCGGTTGAAAGATTCGACGCTGGAACGACTGAACCAGACGGGCGTGACTTTGAAGACTAACTTTGACGTGAAACCGGGCGGCTATCTGGTTCGCCTGGTGGTGCGCGACAGCAAAGCCGCGCAACTTTCCGCGCGCAACGGCGTGGTGGAGATTCCGTAGATTTTGACCGAGCAGATGGCCATTCAGAAACGTTTGACGCAGGAAGGTGAAAAATGAACCGGCGACGCGTAGCTTCCATATTGTCGATGCTGCTTTTGTTTTTGGCAGTTGGCGGACTCGGCTGGCGCGCGATCCAATCGCCTGGGATCGTGCGCGCGCAGCAATCTTCGTCCACTCCGGTGCCCCAGCCACAGACTCCGCCGCAACAGGAAGCAACGACCGCAACTGTACCGCAGGCGGCGTCCCCTGCAGCTGCGCAGCAGGCGCAAACTCCGGCTGGAGGCGCGATCAAAGCGGAAACCCGCGAAGTGCGCGTGGACGTGGTGGTGACGGACAAGAAGGGCAACTACGTTCAAGACTTGACCACCAATGATTTTCGGGTCTACGAGGACGACAAACAGCAGCCCATCAATTCTTTTTCTTTCGGCGCGGACCCCAATGCTCCGATTGAGGCGAAACGCCACTACATGGTGCTGTTTTTCGACAACTCCTCGATGGATTTGGGAGACCAGCCGCGCGCGCGAGCCGCAGCAGGAAAATTCATTGACGCGTATGCGGGGCCGGACCGCGTGATGGCGATCGTGAATTTTGGCGGTTCGTTGCAGTTCGCGCAAAATTTTACGATGGATGTGAATCGCCTGAAGCAGGCGGTCTCCGGCATCTCCAGTTCCTCCGTTTCGCCGAATGCCAGCGCATCCAATGGCGGAAATATTGCTACGACCTCCGGGAGCGCGATCAATGCCGATCTACCGACGGCTGGGCTGCAAACTGGGCTGCCGAGCTTGGGAAATGCCGAAGGTGATTTCGGCGCGTACACTTTGCTGCTTTCGCTGCGGCAACTGGCGAAGGGCCTCGCCCCGATTCCCGGCAGAAAGAGCCTGATTCTTTTCACCGCGGGGTTTGAACTTAACTCCGAGCGCTATTCGGAATTAACAGCGACGATCGACGCTTGCAATAAGGCAAACGTCGCGGTGTATCCGCTGGATGTGCGCGGACTGGTGACGCCGTTTTCGCAAATGCTGGGCAGCGGAACGCAGCGGACATGGGCCAGCGAACAGGACCGCTCACCAGACTGGAACGTCGCGCGATCGGGCGGTGCCTCAGCATATGCAGCGCCTGTTGGCGCGACATCGCAATTCTCTCGGGCTGGATTTCAGCTCGCGGCATATCGTCCGGCGGCGGCTGCGTCAGTTGCCGCGCCGCAACATGGCGGCGGAGGCGGTGGTGGAGCCGGTGGCGGACACGGCGGCGGTACGGGAGGTGGCGGCACCGGCGGTGGCGGGACAGGAGGCGGAGGAACGGGCGGAGGTAAGGGAGGTGGGACGGGCGGCGGTACTGGAGGCGCCGGTGGCGGCAGAGGCGGGCCTGGAGGTGGCACCGGCGGCGGTAGAACTGGTGTCGGCAGCCCGTTCAGCAATTCTCCGTACAATCAGGCACGACAGATTGTTCCGCAGTTTCCTTCGTCGGCGTCCACGAATCAGCAAGTGATGTATGCGCTGGCGACCGGAACGGGTGGCTTCCCAATCCTGAATACGAACGATCTGATGTCGGGACTGGAGAAGATTGCGCGCGAACAGAGCGAATATTATTTGTTGGGATACGCACCCGCGGAATCGCCGGCGGGAAGCTGCCACACGTTAAAAGTGAAAGTAGAACGCGGCGGCACGAACGTTCGCGCGCGCAGCGGATTCTGCAACATTATTTCCAAGGATATGCTGGCCGGCAAACCGATCGAGAAGGAAATGGAATCGCGCGCGTCGGCGTCCGGGTCGGCTGCTGGGAATGCGGCGGCAAGTGCGACGAGCGCCAGTGGCGCGGCCGCAGCAGGCTCGCTGCAGGCGCCGTTTTTTTACACGTCGCCGAACGAGGCGCGCGTGCATCTGGCAATGCAAGTTCCGACGGCTTCTATCGACTGCCCCAAGGTGAAAGGAAAATATCACGCGGATGTGAATGTGCTCGGCATTGCCTACCGTCCGGACGGAACCGTCGCGTCGCGCTTCAGCGATGAAGTGACGCTGGACATGGAAAAAGACCAGTGGGAGAAATTCACCCAGGCGCCGATGCAATATCAAAACCAATTCTCGGTCGCTCCCGGACAGTACCGGCTCAGCGTCGTCGTGAGCGGCGGCGGCGAAAAATTTGCCAAGTTTGAAACTCCTCTCACGGTTGATGCCTATGACGGAAAGAAATTCAGTCTCAGCGCGGTGGCGTTGAGCAATCAATTCCAGCCTGTTTCAGAATTGGGCAGCGCACTGGATGCGGATTTACTGGCGGATCGCGCGCCGTTGGTCGTTCGCAACCTGCAAATCACTCCCTCCGCAAACAATCACTTCAAAAAAGCGGACAAGGTCGCGGTGTACGCGCAAATCTACGCGCCGCAGCTCGCGGATGCGAATCCGCCGACCGTGAAGTGCACCTACCTGATCGCTGACCCGAAGACCGGGAAGACGCTGGGGTCAATGGCGGGAATTGACCTGGCGACCTACATTCAAAAGGGCAACACCATGATTCCGGTGGCGCTGAAGCTGCCGGTCGAGAATTTTCCTCCAGGCGAGTATGTGCTGAAAATACAGGCCAGCGAATCGGGCGGCAGCTTGACGCAGATCCGCAGCGTGAATTTCGTGGTGGAGTGAGGCGGCACCGGCAGACGGCCTGGAAAGGTGTCGATTAAGAAGACCCTCGGCCCTTTGTTTTCTGCAAGTTACAGGCATTTCTAATCACCTGAGCGAAGATTAGAAATTGCCATTGGTGTTTTTCGCGACAACTACCTAGTGTGTTCTGTACAGCCAAAACCTGCCGGATTCCAGCCACTCACAAGGCCGTCTTGACCTGCAACTTTGGGGTCGAATAAGGGTTAAACCCTTAGAAGTCAGCCGTCTCTGAAGAGGTGGCCCCGGCTGCTTATACGGCAATTCAGCGCGGTCCGTACTTACTCTTAGGGATACGCCCCCTGTCCAGTTCGAAGTCAAAATATCAGGGGGAAATTTAGGTGGACGCGGTCCGGAGGACTCATTTGTTGGTGAGACAACCATTGCGTTCGAAAAGCTTGCGGGCAGCTGCGGCGTTGGTCTTCGCGCTCGCGCAGGCGGCCTTGTTGACGCCACCGGCGCATGCCGATGCCGGCGTGGTGTTGAACGAATCGCTCGATACCAGCGTGGCGCGGATCACCGGCTCCGGTCACAGCGCGGTTTATCTGTCGCGCATTTGCCCCGACAATTCGCCGGTAAAAATGCGCCTGTGCCGACCGGGCGAACAAGGCTCGGTACTGAGCAATTACACGACGCTCGGAGAAGATCAGCCCTACGAATGGAACATTGTTCCGCTGAGCGTTTATTTATATGGCGTGGAGGACCCGGGCGATCGTCCACTGGTCAGCTCGAAGGCCATCAAGGCGGCGCTGGAGGAACGCTATCGCGATAAATACCTGGCAGCGATCTGCACCCAGGAGCGCTGCCGCACCGGGAAGAGCTCCGAGTGGCGCGAGATGGTGGGGGCGACGCTCGAGCGCAGCCTGTACTTGTTCGTGGTGAAGACGTCGGTCGAACAGGACCGCGCCTTGATCGCCGAATTCAATTCCCTGCCCAACGTGAATCACTTCAATGGCATTACGCGCAATTGTGCCGATTTCACGCGGCGCGTGCTGGACACTTATTATCCCGGCGCGGTCAAGGCTGATTACCTGAATGACTTTCTGATGACCAGTCCGAAGGCCGCGGCGCGGTCGCTCACTCATTACGCGGAAAAACATCCCGCAAGCGATTTCCGCGTACTGCATTTCTCGCAGGTGCCGGGCACCATCAAGCGCAGCAGTGAATGCCGCAGCGGCACGGAACAGCTGTACCACTCGAAGAAACTGGTGATTCCTTTCGCGATTTTCGCATGGCAAGGAGTTCCGGCCGTCGCCGCGTCTTACGCGATCACGGGCCGCTTCAATCCAGAGCATCAATTCGAAGCTCATCCGTCGGCCGAAGCGGCTGGAAGCGCCGGCAACCAAAGCCCGGAAATTGGCGGCGGATCTACGGTCAGCGTCCAGGAACTCGCCGCGGAAGGCAGCCTGGAGCGCGAAACGATTATCGGTACCAAGGGCGAATGGAAAAAATACCAGACGCAGTTCGACGCGGCGGTGGATGAAGCCATTCGCAACGAAGTGACTCCTGACCGGAATTACTTGAAGCACGTTTTCAAGAAGCTGGGCGGGAGCGGCACGATTTCCGCTCACGCCAACGGTGCTCTGTGGATGAATTTCGCCGGCGACGAACCCGCGCTGCGCATCGGCATCAGTGCCAGCAATATTTTCGCAGCTGGATCCGATCCGCAGTTTGCTTACCAGATTATTCTGGCGCGCA
>Ga0210396_10007343_pt1 | contig 10486 bp, 7 predicted proteins | sample IncBWH17OmetaG_FD_155466 | JGI IMG/M metagenome (GOLD analysis project Ga0210396, IMG submission 155466) | Forest soil microbial communities from Barre Woods Harvard Forest LTER site, Petersham, Massachusetts, United States - Inc-BW-H-17-O ... | reverse complement strand
CCGCTCCTTGAATTTCCGCTGGAGCGTCTCTGGCGGGGGGCTTAAAGAAGAAACCCACCGCCAGTTTCGCTTCTGGCGGTGGGTTGGAAACTTTCTAGCTGGCTAGCTGTTTCTCCCGAAGCCCGAAGCGATGGTAGTCGACTTAGTCGTGGTCTTAATAGACTCAGTCGCAGTGGTCGTCGTCGTGACAGACTTCGACCCCATCGAGATAGAAAGCATTCGCTTCGTGCCGGTAGCCAACATACGCAAATAACATAGCACAGCGACCTGCGATTTCTAGCAGAAAACTTGGCGTCGCAATTTTGCCTGTGTCGAGGGGGGAAACAGATCTGCGCGCAGCTCTCAAGCGCCCCGCATCTTGGTACTAAAACTAAATCGCCATCTAATTGATATAGTTACCCTTAAGCTCCGCAACCTTTCTGGATCGAGCTATTGCGCCGCTTCAAAAATAAGGCTCGAGCAGGTCAAGCCGGACTCCGCTTTCTGCAACTCCGCAATATCCAGCGACAAGACTTTAAAGCCCTTGGCCTCGATGCGCTCTCTAGTGCGCGGGAATGAAGCCGGGAAGATGATCGTGTCGTCAATCGCCAAAGCATTGCCGGCGTGCGGCTCGCCGGGATCGACATCGATCCAATCAAAGCCCTCGAGGCGTTTCCAGTCGAACCAGGCACGATTGCCAAGAAGCGTGTTTTTGCCGAGGTAGGTCACTGCAGATTTCAGATGCAGGCACCCAGTCACAGGAATTGCCGTTACATCGTAGCCGTGATGCTCCGCGATCACCGCAAGTTGCCGTATGCCTTCGGGATTCGTGCGTTGCGTGATACCTGGAAACAAATGCCTGCCCACGCGCAGGACGTCTCCCCCTTCCAGCAGGCCGGGCAATTTCACGTACGCAAGTTTACGAAACTTCTCCAGCGCGCTTGCCAGTGACGGAGCCTCTTTGCGCCGAATTTCGGTGCCCAACGGGCAAATGATAGCCACATCTTCCAGAACAATCGCAGGATCTTCCACGAACATGGAATCGGGCAGTTCCGGTTCGGCGGGCAACGAAATGACCCGGGCTCCCAATTTCGCCAGGACTTCTTCGTAGGCATGATGCTGTGCGCGCGCCTTTTCCATATCGATTGGTTGGCGCGGAATGAAACTCAATTCGCACTCAGCGAGAGCTGGGCTTACGGAACGAGTGATGGCAGTCAGCATTTTGTGAATGTATCAGAGATGAGCCCCGCTTGCATGCATGCTGCTGCGCCGAGTAATCATTCAATTTGGAAAAGTTGAGCCCTTGCTCGAATGTGAGTAGACTCGTGCATCATTCCGAGGCTCACCATGAACTTATTTCGCGCCGCACCGCGCCTTACTTGTATTTTGTTCGTTTTATCGTTTAGTGGCGGTGGCAGCGCTTGTTACGCGCAAGAGAAACACAATTCGCTGGCGTCGGCCGTCGACGAAGTGTTCGCTGATTTCAGTGAGGGAGGAACGCCAGGTTGCACGGTGGCCATAGCGCGTAATGGAAAACTGGTTTATACCCGCGGCTACGGCCTGGCGAATTTAGAGCAGACTTTGCCGCTCACCCCGGATTCCGTTTTTGACATCGGCTCTACGTCCAAACAATTTTCGTCCGCCAGTATTCTGCTGCTGGAACAACAGGGAAAGCTCTCCGTAAACGATGACGTCCGCAAATACATTCCGGAGCTTCCAGACTACGGTAAAAAGATCACTATTCTAAATCTGCTGAATCACACCAGCGGCCTGCGCGATTATCTCGAACTTTTCCAGCTCTCCGGTGTCAACACAGACAGTGTCACTACCGATGATGACGCGCTGGCGTTAATCACTCACCAAAAAGCACTGGATTTCGACCCCGGTTCCGACTGGCTCTATAGCAACACAGGATTCTTCTTACTTTCGGTAATCGTGAAGCGAGTCAGCGGCCAGACCCTTCGTGATTTCGCGGCAGAGAACATTTTTAATCCTCTGGGCATGAGCCACACGCAGTATCGCGACTCGCACACGGCGCTCATCCAAAACCGGGTCATGGCCTACGACCCCATCGAACATACCGCGGGCTTCACTCTGGACGTTTCGTACTTTGAGCAAACCGGCGACGGCGCCGTACACACCACCGTTGGTGACCTGCTGAAGTGGGACGAGAATTTCTACTCGGCACAAGTGGGCGGCAAAGCATTCCTGCAGGAAATTCAGCAACCTGGCACGCTGAATTCCGGCAAGGTGCTTACCTATGCGAAAGGACTGTTTATCGAGAGCTATCGCGGATTGCCCACAGTACGTCACGGCGGCTCTTGGGGTGGCTATCGCGCAGAGCTTTTGCGCTTCCCCGAGCAGCGTTTTTCGGTGGTGTGCCTGTGTAATCGATCTGACTCCAATCCGGAAAAGCGTGCGGACCAGGTAGCCGACATTTATTTAGCGCCTCTGCTGCGACAGAAGCAGGCGAAAGCGAAAGACGCAGATCCCGATGAAAATCCCGAGCATCGACCGCAAATTCCGATGAACGCATCGGAGTTACAACAATACGCGGCTGACTACTGGAGTGATGAGCTAGGAGTCTCGTACCGCTTCAGAGTGGCTGGAGAGAAACTGCAGATTGCCGGACTTTTTGCCACTGGTTCGTTTCGGCGCTCCAGCGAGTTGCAAGGAAAAATACTTGTGCCGGTGGCGAAGGATACATTCGAAATCCCGGACGAAGGACTGACCGTGCGATTTCAGCACGACTCCGCGGGCATGCCCGCTACATTTGTTCTCGATGCGGGTCGCACACAAGGTATGATTTTCCATCGAATGGCCAGTGGCTCTAGCCACGGGGGAATAAATTAATGTCCGCCAGTGTTCGCAGATTTGTCGCTGTACTGATTGTAATTGCAGGCGCGGTGTTGCTGTGGCTCGCGGGGCGCTCCACAGGAGACGCAGCCACAGCCAAAAACGAGCGGGACGCCGTGCTGGAGCAAGCCCACGATCGCGATCCTCGCCTGAAGGGTAGCTATCGTATTGAACGTGGCGGATGGGTCTACGTGCACCTGGAAGGCGATCCCGCCGAAATCGGATTTCAGCACGGATATTTGTTAGCACCGGAAATTGAAGATGCGTTTCCAGCAGTGACCAACAGCATGATGCATTCCACCAAACGCGACTGGCCCTTCTTTCGTGAAGCCGCTCGCACCATGCTTTGGCCCAAAATCGATCCGGAATATCAGCAAGAGCTGCAAGGAATCGCCGCAGGCCTGAATATGAGGACCGGTTCGAATCTGGACGTATACGACATTGTGGCTTTCAACGCCTTCGAAGAGTTGCCGGATTATTACGTGCCATGGTTGAACAAGCATGAAAAAGCGGCCAATGCACCGAACCTGAAGAGTCCCGGCAACTGTAGTGCGTTTGTGGCCACGGGAAGCTGGACCAAAGACGGCCAGATCGTAATTGCGCACAACAATTGGACCAGTTACATGAATGGCGAGCGCTGGCGCATCATTTTCGACATTAAGCCGGCCAAAGGCTACCGCATGTTGATGGACGGATTTCCCGGCGTGATTGTGAGCGACGACGATTTTGGGATCAACAGCGATGGCTTGATGGTGACCGAAACAACCATTACTCAATTCGAAGGCTGGGATCCAAACGGCATAGCGGAGTTCGTGCGCGCCCGCAAAGCGCTGCAGTATGCTGGAACGATCGATGAATACACCAAGATCATGCTCGACGGTAACAATGGCGGCTACGCCAACGATTGGCTTTTGGGAGATCGCAAGAACGGCGAGATTGCGCAACTCGAGCTTGGACTGAAAGCTTATAAATTGTGGCGCACGAAAGACGGCGTGTACGCCGGATCAAATTGGGCCCGCGACCCGAAGGTGATTAAGGAAGACGCGCGCGAATTCGATCCGAAAAATATGGAAACTTCGCCAAATGCGCGACGCGCGCGTTGGGAAGAACTGCTGGATCAGAACAAAGGGAAAATCGATGTGACGCTTGCCCAGCAAATGCTTGGCGATCACGTCGATTCATTTCAGAAAAAATCAGAGGCCAACGAACGCGTCCTGTGCGGGCATGTGGATACATCCGAGCGCGGCGTCGCCATTTGGGCCTGGGGTCCAAATTATCCAGGCGGCGCAGTACAGGGCAAAGCGGCAGATTCCACTATGGCTAAGCAGATGCGGTTGGTAGCGCGCATGGGTCATCCGTGCGGAGAAGACTTCATCGCCAAGCCCTTCCTCGCGGCGCATCCCGACTACGCGTGGCAAGAACCGTATCTTCGCGACATGAAAGCCGGCCCGTGGACAGAATTTCGCGCCGGGGAAATTCCTGCGACGTCTAGATAAAATCGGTACGCCGGTTAAGTTTTGCTGCGCGGTTAATACAAAAGCGATGTCTGTTGCCGCTTAGCCACCGAAGCTTTTTTTGCTTGTGCCGTTGCGGCTTCGTCAGACAGGCAATAGCGGTACGCCTTGTAGGTCATATCGAACGCTGCATCCCAGGACGAGTCTGCGACTTTTTCGCGCACCGCAGCGCCCATCTGGCGTAAGCGTTCGCGATCGCGCGCAAGTTCCAAAACCGCTGCAACGAAATTTGCATTGGTATCCGCAACAAGCCCCGTGACCTTGGGCACCACCAGTTGCTTGGGTCCGCCTTCATCCGTGACCACCGCAGGCACGCTGGAGGCACCCGCCTCCTGAATAACATTTCCAAAAGTATCGGTGCGCGACGGAAAGACGAACAGGTCCATATTCGCGTAGACGTTCGCCAGCGCTTGGCCATGCAGTACGCCGGTAAATTCACCGTGTTTGAGGTGGGATTTAAGCCATCGCATTTCACTGCCATCGCCAACCACGATAATGCGAAAGTCGTGCAATCCAGCGGCTACTAACGCGTTTTCAATTTCAGCCAGAAGCCGCACACCCTTTTCCGGCGTGACGCGTCCAACAAAACCCAGCCGTAGCGTGTCATCACTCACAGTGCGATGCTTGCTGTTGAATAGCTCGCCGTCCACTCCGCGCGGCATCAGAAAACACGGCTTCTTCAGTGTTTCCGCAAGCCACTGAACTTGCGGCACGGTTGGGGCCAGCGTAGTGTCCGCCAGTCCGTAAAACCACAGAAGCAATCGCAGGCCTTGGCGTTGCGACCACGCCACAGCCGGGTTCGCGATGTTGTCAGGCAAAAAGCTGAGCAATTTTTGTAAGCGGCGTGCAGCGAACTGGTGAAAATTAGTGTGCCACGAAGCAACTAGCGGAATCTTCAGTTTGCGCGAGAGGTATACACCGAGCTGGCCCAATTCTCCAGGACTGGTCACGTGGATAACGTCAGGGCGAAAAGCCCTTAATTCTTTGCGAATCTGCGGCAGGTAGCGGCACAATAGGAAATCGTATTCGAGATCGCTTTCGATTCCGACACTGGCCCAGCCGCGGGTAAGTTCCAGGCGGGTGACGCTGCCTTCCTCAACGTGCTGTTTGGTGCGACCTCCATGGACAGCAAGTAAGGGCAGTTCGTGGCGCTTCGCGAAGGCCACCAGTTGCCGCGCGGTAAGAGCCACGCCATTAATTTCGTGAAATGTCTCGCAGAAGAGTGCCACGCGCGGCGTGGAGGTCATAAGCCTCCTTCTTCGTTCCCCCGAAAAGGTAGTTTCAAGGCCGGGCGCAATACCGGATTGGCCACCAACCCCATCACCCAGCGAAATTTATCGATCACCCGGTGAAATCGTGTGCCGGTATATTGCGAGAGGGCTTTGGCAGCGCCTTCTTCTTCAATAAACACTCGCGTCATCCAGTGACGCCGGCCAAATTCTCCGGGAGCATCGGCCATCGCATGCCATGCGTTTTCAAGTAAGCGCAGCTGCAAGGGCTCGAAAAACTGCGGCATTAAAACGATTTCGCTGTGATGACCTTGCCGGATGTCGTCCACGAACTCGTCGAAGTTCGAAGCGGCACTGACATTCAGCGTGGCATTCGGTTCGCACCCGTGGCGATCTCCGCCCGATACGACGGGCAAACCAATCTGCTCACCGAGCTTCAAGACTTCGCGGTTCTCGCGACGCGAGCGCATGCCATTGAGTTCCAGCGCGTGGATCAAGGTCTGAAATTGATGCAGGAAACTGGCGAGCGAAGCCCGGTGAGCTGCTGAACCAACGCTTTCCGCGTCCCAGTAAGGATGATTGAGAATCACAAGTACAGATGGGTCGGCGTTCAGCTCCTCGAGAAGGAAACGAAGCGTTGCGGGTTCACGCTTTGCGGTGAATGCCGCGAGTTCTTGCATCCAGGCATTCGCGCGATCGGCCGGTAAGTTATGGATGCCCAGGTGAAACACTGTTTGCTCGAAGGGAACGGTCCACTCCACCGAAACCGGAGCCCGAGAGGTGGCGGCCAGCATGCGGAGATGAAGTCCTGCCTCAACATTATCGTGGTCGGAAAGCGAAACCAGCGCGCGCAACCCCAGCTTTTTCTTGATTTGCTGTTTTTCCAGTTCGTGAGCTTCCCGTGGAGATAGTGGTGGTGTCCAATACACTTTCTTGAAATCGAAAATACGCCCTTCGTACAAATGCAGGCGGCCAATTTCTCGCTCGAGAATGTACGAGCCGATGGGAAACTTCGCGATGTACGTCGGCAAGCGGCCTAAGTATTCCTTGGAATGCATGGTGTGGCTGTGCAACGACACACCACATCGAAATCGCGAAAAATCATCGGGATGCTTTTCAAATTTATAAACGCGCGTCTGGCAACCGTTCATCACTTGCTCCCTTCACCGTATGGCTGACGGCAGGCAGCATGCTATTTACATTCACAGTAAGTAGCTCGTGTTATCAATCGATGACTCGAGTATCAAGATTCGTACGTCTGCCGTGACCGATTCGACACAAAACAATTTCAAATCGTCATACCGAACGTTGCGGAGCCGGCGTCGTGGCCGGGGAAGATGCACGCCGCGGAATCCGCCCGGAAATCAATCGCGGCACGTGGCTGACAAAATCGAGGAGTAATTGCGGTATGCGCACTAAATCCGCGCCCAGAGAGGCTTTCCCAGATCCGACGATGAAGGCGCCCCGCCGCATGGCATACCAATTAAATAGCGTGGAAAACGCCGTGACAATCATGCTGGCGATGATGCTGGCGCCGAGTTTTTGTGTACCGCGCATCCAGTGCACCAGAAATTCCAGCGAATGATTGGCCATGGGCAGCATCAGCACCACGGCAAGAGCGCCCTCGAGAGGCGGTTCGACCTCTCGAAACGATTCGGTAAGCGCTCCGTAGAAGCCCGACGTGAAAACGCGAAAGACCAACTCTGTCAGACAAGCAGCGCGGGCAGCGTGAAATCCGCCAGAAAGATTCACGCAGAAGAACAGGACGGCTCGGAAGACGGAGCTGGTAACCGCGGATTTCCAGTTCCAGCGCTGTAAAAGATAGATTCGAGGTTGGAGGACGAGGCGGGCAAGAGCTGTCTTTAACGTGAGTCTGGATTCAGCGGATAGCAACGGCGTTTCAGCGAACTTTCGGCACGGGCGTTCATCCATCAAAGACCTCTTTCAGGATTTCGACTCGGCGATACGCTTACGATTTCGAGTTGGCAAACAACGCGATGCTTGGATGCCACTAGGGAGGCAGTCCTGGTAATGGGTTGTTACATGAACATTTTTATTATTTCAAATTTTGGTCAAACAGTTGTAACAACCGCCTGCTAGACTCTGCTCATGACATGTGACCTGAAAGCTTGGCAACAGCCACCAGAATACGGTCTAGCGTGACCAAGGGCCGCCTCCTCTTCCCGGGTTTCCTTCTCCTCGCCATTTCTTTCAGCACAACTTCCGACACCAGCGCGACCTCTGACCGCCAACCAATTCACGAAGCTTTGCAGTGGATTCGTACCGCGCCTCATGGCATCGTGCAATACGACTACATCATGACTGCGCGTGTGCGCCTGCTCTTCTTCTGGGCGGGCAAAGACGATGTAGGTGGCGGTTACATTCGCCGTGGAGTCTCGTCGGAAAATCCACGTGAAGAATTTTTTCAGGTTTTGTTTGGCAGCGATCCAGCCAAAGCGCCGCGCGGCATCAACCGCTGGGGCGCCGGTACGGAAGTTTCACAGCATCAGGACCCAGTTACGCTAACAGCTAAGCGAGATGACGTCACGGCAAGTGCGTTTTTTGGCTTCATGAAATCGTCGCGCGGTAAATCTGTAGCTGAAATGCAGGAAGAACTGCGGAAAGAAAAGGATCAAGGAGAGCATTCGTTCACCGGCATACTCAGCCGCGTCGAACCCCTCGAAGCAATTTCCCTGGTAGTGCCGCTGCAATCCGACACGGATTACACGCTGCATCAATATGATGTAGCCCAGCCGCTGATGCTCGAGAAGATTTCCAGTTCCCTCCGTCCACTGCGCACGTTGCAAGATCAGCAGCGCTGCCCTCGCGCGAAAGAATTTCTGGCGACCGTTGCGGAGCTTATGGACGCGGCGCTCGACGGCCAGTCCGCTCCCAGTTCTCGCTGCTACGTGTACGACGCCCAGGAAAACAATCTGACGCTGGAGAATGTCTGGCCGCTGGCGACACTTCCAGTGCAGTTGCACGGGCCCAATAATGTCACGCTGCTGGATTCTTCCTACAGCCATTTACTTCAATTGGATTTTGTCTCTACTCACAAGTTGACCGGCAAGAAGGTGTACTTCTCAATCATCGAAGGCACGGAAGGAAAGTGGCGCGGCGTGCCCGTGCAGATTCGCTATCAGCCCAATTGGTGGTTTCAGGTGGTGCTGAATCTACGGCCATCCGTGGGCCCGGCAACTTCAGTTAACGCCAGAGCTAACTGACGGCATCGCACCGTCGCCATTCGGCACCACAGAGATTTCTACCGAAGATGGAAACTGCTTCGAGCGGTAGATCTTCTGCGTAGCGATCTGGTAATCAGACGCTTTCGCCTCGAAAATATTCGCCACAAATCTCTGCGGATTGCGGTCGTAGAGCGGGAACCAGCTACTCTGCACCTGAACTATGATGCGGTGCCCCTTCTTGAAAACATGATCAGCGGTGTGCAAGTCAATGTTGTACGGTATGACCTCTCCAGCAGCGATGGGTTCAGGCTTCTCGTACGAATTGCGGTACCGCCCGCGGAAAATTTCGTCGGCGATCATCAATTCGTAGCCGGAAAGTTTCCAGTCCTTCTTCACTTCCTGAGGATACTCGTCGATCAGTTTCACAACCCAGTCGCTGTCCGTGCCCGTCGTCGAGGCAAAAAGTTTTGCAGTCACCTGCCCGGCGAGCGTCACATCTTCTGTCAGCTCATCGGATTCCCAAGTCAGCACATCGGGCCGGTATTCCACGAATCGCTGATCCTGAACCAGCCACGTGTACCAGCTTCCCGGATGGTCAGGCGGATACGTCATATCCACCGGCCGATGCCGGTACGGCACAGGATGAACCGGATCACTGATGTAGGAGTCAAACGCCTCGCTTGCGTTGGCCGCGGGCGGCTCGAAGGAAAGTTTCCCGCCATCGTGGAAATATAAGTTTTTCTTTTGCGCTTCCTGCGGCGGCCACGCCTCGAAGCTTGTCCAGGAATCGCTGCCGGTTTGGAAAAGCATCGCTTCTTTTAAAGGAAGCGTTCCTTTGTCGTGCAGCCAGTAGGCAAACCACGGCGCTTCAATCTTGCGACGAAAATACAAAGCGGTGTCTGCGTTGAACGGGATTTCGCCAAGAGTATTACCCTTGCCATGCGCCCATCCCCCGTGATTCCACGGACCCACCACCAAATAATTCATGTGTTTCGCATCTTGTTTTTCTAAATTGGCGTAGGTCCTCATCGGCCCGTAGAAATCTTCCTGGTCCCACCAGCCGGCCACGTTCAGATTCGGCACCGTCGCTTCCGTGAGCGCAGTCTCAATTGCATGCTCCTTCCAGAATTTGTCGTACGTCGGATGCGCCGTGAAATTATTCCAAGTCGGAATTTTCCCGTGGAAGTATCGCTCGTTCACGTTGGAGAGTGGCCCCAGGCGGTAATACCAATCAAAAAGGTCGAAGCGATCAAATTGAAAACTGTAGTTTTCGTTGGACGACTCCATGAGCGCGGAGTATTCGAAGCCATAACTCAAGCGAAACGCGCCATTATGGAAGAAGTCGTCACCCATCCACGCATCGCCCATACACGCCTGCTCAGAAACTGCCTTCAGCGCGGGATGTGGATGAATCAGCGCCATCGCGGCAAGGAATCCACCGTAAGAAATTCCGGCAATCCCAGCGCGACCATTGTTGTTGGGAATATTCTTCACCAGCCACTCGATGGTGTCGTAAGTGTCCGTACTTTCGTCGATTCCCTTAGCATCGCTGGGATCATGAACCGGGCGGTTCATTTCGAATTTACCTTGCGAGCCGTAGCGTCCGCGGATGTCTTGAAACGCGAAAATGTAGCCGTCGGCAAACATTTCCGAATAACGATTAAGCAAAGGACTATGCCCCTTTTCGGCATCAGCCACGCCATAGGGAGTGCGTTCGATAAAA
>Ga0210396_10007341_pt1 | contig 10489 bp, 7 predicted proteins | sample IncBWH17OmetaG_FD_155466 | JGI IMG/M metagenome (GOLD analysis project Ga0210396, IMG submission 155466) | Forest soil microbial communities from Barre Woods Harvard Forest LTER site, Petersham, Massachusetts, United States - Inc-BW-H-17-O ... | reverse complement strand
GGCCGGGCCGTGGCTCTTAGAGGCTTGAAATTGCGTGCTGATTCGAGAGTTGACCATGGTTAAACCCTCCGGCGTTCTTCGTGCGGGTGTAGTAGGTACCGGCGCCTTTGGCCGCCATCACGCTGCGAAATATACGCAGGCCGATGGCGTGCGCCTTGCGGCAATCGCCGATCCCAATGCCGAGACGCGCCACACAATGGCGGCGCAGCATGGCATCGAGACATTTTCGAATTGGCGCGATCTCTTGGGCAAGGTCGATTTGGTTAGCGTGTGCTCGCCCGCGGTAACTCATGCGCCCATCGTGCGCGCATTCCTTGAATCCGGCGCGCATGTGCTTGTGGAAAAACCCATCGCCACGACGCTTGCCGAAGCCGACGAGTTGATAGAGATCGCCGAGGACCGCAGCCTCGTGCTGACGGTCGGCCATCAGGAGCGTTTTGTGTTCGCACGCTCTGGCCTGCTCGATTATGCCGACACGCCGCTCGATGTGAGCTGCTGGCGCACGGGTCCGTGGACGGGCCGCAGCGCGGATGTGAGTGTCGTGCTTGATCTCATGATCCACGATCTCGATCTCGTGCATCGCCTCATCCCCGGCAATGTTGTTTCCGTGGATGCCTCCGGCCGCGCCGAACATGGCAGCAAGGCCGACGAGGTCACGACTACGATCACGTTCGAAAACGGCTCGCAGGCGCATCTGCATGCAAGCCGCATCGCCCATTCGCGCAAGCGCGGCATGAGCGTGACCTATCCCGACGGCGCCATCGAAATCGATTTCATGACGCGTGAAATCAGCAACACTTCGCGCCGCACGCTGGACGATCTGCGTTTTGACGATCCGCTCGGCGAGTCCGTGATGGCTTTCGTGCGCACGGTGCGCGACGGCGGCGCGGTTTTCGTGCGGCCGGAAGAGGCGCGCCATGCACTCGAAACCGCGCTGACGATCGAAAGCGCGGCGCGTGCACCGTCCTGGCGTCGCCTTGGCCAGCAAATCGCGGCCGCGTAAGCTTCCACACTTGTCCGTTCGAGGTTAAACAGCGGTCATGAAAGACCGTTTCATCATTGCGCTCGCCCAGCTCAATCCCGTTATGGGCGATATTCCGGGCAATCTCGCGAAAGCGCGGGCCGCGCGCGCGAAAGCGGCGGATGCGGATCTCATTCTTTTCACCGAGCTGTTCGTCACGGGCTATCCGCCGGAGGATCTCGTGCTGAAGCCGGCTTTGCAGGCCGATGCGCGCGAGGCTGTGGAAACGCTTGCGCGAGACACGTCAGACGGCGGACCCGCGATCCTTATCGGTACGCCATGGGTGGAAGGCGGCAAACTCTATAACGCGTGCGCGCTGCTCGATCGCGGCAAGGTTGCGGATATCACCTTCAAACATGATCTTCCGAATTACGGTGTGTTCGACGAGAAACGCGTGTTCACGCCGGGCCCAATGCCGCATCCGTTCGAGATTCGCGGGCTTCGCATCGGCGTGCCGATCTGCGAAGACATCTGGACAGCCGAGGTCGTGCAATGCCTCGCCAAATCGGGCAGCGAAATCCTGCTGGTGCCGAACGGTTCGCCGTTCGAAGTCGGAAAGGAAGACGTGCGTCTTCATCTCGCCGCCGCGCGCGTAAAAGAAGCGCAGAAACCGCTCATCTATCTTAATCAGGTTGGCGGTCAGGACGAGGTCGTGTTCGATGGCGCATCACTCGTCGTGAACGTCGATGGTTCGGTCGCGTGTGCTTTGCCCGCATGGGAAGAGAGCATAGTCGCAACGCATTGGCATCTTAGCAATGGCACTTGGATTTGCGAGAGCGGTGAACACGCACGCGCCGAGGAGCGGTTTGAATCCATCTATCACGCGATGATGCTCGGTTTGAAAGACTATGTGAACAAGAACCGTTTCCCCGGTGTCGTATTAGGACTGTCCGGTGGAATCGATTCTGCACTATCTGCGGCTGTCGCGGTCGATGCGTTGGGCGCTGATCGCGTGCGCTGCGCGATGATGCCGTCGCGTTATACGAGCAAAGACAGCCTCGACGATGCGAAAGAATGCGCGCAACTTCTCGGCACGCAATACGAGATCATTCCCATTGAAAATGCTGTCGATGCGTTCTCCGCATCGCTGGAATCTACTTTCGCAGGCCGCGCCATCGATACGACGGAAGAAAATGTGCAGTCGCGCATTCGCGGTGTCATACTCATGGCGATCTCCAACAAGTTCGGTCCCATGGTGCTGACCACCGGCAACAAATCGGAAATGAGCGTCGGTTACGCCACGCTCTATGGTGATATGTGTGGCGGCTACAATGTTTTGAAAGATGTTTACAAAACCGATGTGTTTCGTCTTGCACATTGGCGTAATGCGCAGCATCCAAAAAACGCAATGGGTCCGAAGGGCCGCATGATTCCCGAACGCATCATCACGAAACCACCAAGTGCGGAATTGCGCGAGAACCAGACCGATCAGGATTCGCTGCCGCCCTACGAAATCCTCGACGGCATTTTGCGCTGTTTTGTCGAAGAGGAAATGTCGTTCGAGCAGATCGCGGAAAAAGGCTATGAACCGGCAACGATCAAGCGCATCGAGCAGCTTCTTTATTGTTCAGAGTACAAGCGCCGCCAGGCACCGCCCGGGGTAAAAATCGGACCGCGCAATTTCGGCCGCGACCGCCGTTATCCCATCACCAATGCATTCCGGGACGCACGATGAGCGTGCTCGTCCGTTTCGCGCCGTCGCCCACTGGCTTGCTGCATGTCGGCAATGCGCGCACGGCGATGCTTAATTGGCTGTTCGCGCGCAAGGAAGGCGGCAAGTTCCTGCTGCGCCTGGACGATACCGATGTCGAGCGTTCGCGGCCGGAATTCGAAACCGCGATCATCGAAGATTTGAATTGGCTCGGCCTTACGCATGATCTTTTCGCGCGACAGATCGGACGCGCCAGTGCGCATAAAACTGCCGCCGAGAAATTGAAATTGTCGGGCAGACTCTATCCTTGCTACGAAACTGCCGAAGAGCTCGACCGCAAACGCAAGCGCCAGATCGCGATGCGCAAGGCGCCTGTCTATGATCGCGCGGTATTGAATCTATCCGCCGCCGACCGCGCAAAGCTTGAAGAGCAGGGTCGCGTGCCGCATTGGCGCTTCAAGCTTTCGCAGACGAAAGTGCACTGGCGCGATATTGTGCGGGGTGAGGTCGAAATCGATACGGCGCATCTTTCCGATCCTGTGCTTATCCGCGAAGACGGGCGTTTCCTCTACACACTGCCATCCGTCGTCGACGACATCGATTTTGCCATCACGCATGTTATTCGCGGCGAGGATCACGTCACCAATACGGCCGCGCAGATCGAAATTTTCGAAGCGCTAGGTGCTGCCGTACCCGCCTTCGCCCATTTCCCATTGCTTGTCGGCGCTGGCGGGGAAGCACTCTCAAAACGCCTCGGCTCGCTTTCGCTACGGTCCTTGCGCGAAGATGGCATCGAGCCGCTTGCGCTTGCATGCTATCTCGCGAAGACCGGCACGTCCGATCCGATTGCGTTGAAGCCTTCACTCGATGCGCTCGCGTCCGAGTTCTCGTTTGAGAAGATTGGCCGCGCACCCGCGCATTTCGATCCCGCAGAGCTTTCGGGCCTGAACGGAAAGTTGCTGCACACTTTGCCTTACGAAGCGGTTGCTTCGCGCCTCGCCGCATTGCACATCGGTGGCGGTGCTGCATTCTGGGATGCCGTGAAGCCGAATCTCGCGCGCCTTTCGGATGCGGCGGATTTCTGGCTTCTCATCACCGGCCCGTTAACGCCAATCATCGAAGACGCAGCCTTCGCCGCCAAAGCCGCCGAAACTCTGCCGCCCGAACCATGGGATCAAACCACATGGGGTGGTTGGACTTCCGCCATCGCCGCCGCTACGGGCGCCAAAGGCCGCGCGCTTTACCATCCGCTACGCCTTTCGCTCACTGCGCGCGAGCATGGACCGGAGCTGAAAAACCTGCTACCTCTCATCGGGCGCGCGAAAACCCTCGCGCGGCTTAAAGGGGAAACGGCGTGAGCTTTGCCCGCCAAATTCGCCGGATTTCGATTTGCGGCTGACCGCCGCGATAACCCCTTTTGCTCGTCCGCATCGCTAAAATTCGTAAGAGGCCCTTGCCGGGGTCGGCCCAAATCACATTGAGTGCATGCCATGACGCTTCGTCTTTACAACACGCTGACGCGCACGAAAGAGGAGTTCGCGCCCCTCGATCCCGAAAATGTGCGCATGTATGTGTGCGGACCTACTGTTTACGATTTCGCCCACATCGGCAATGCGCGGCCCGTCATCGTGTTCGATGTGCTGTTCCGTTTGCTGCGTCATTCATATGGAGAGGCGCATGTTACTTATGTGCGCAACATCACGGACATCGACGACAAGATCAACGCGCGCGCCGCGAGCGAAGGCGTTTCGATCCGCGAACTGACGGAGCGCACGGCGAAGCAATATCTGGATGATGTCATGGCGCTCGGTTGCCTGCCGCCGACACATACACCGCGCGCGACCGAACATATCGATCAGATGATCGCGATGATCGCGCAACTGATCGAAGCCGGTCACGCCTATGAAGCGGACGGCCATGTGCTGTTCGATGTATCGTCGAAGCCGGATTATGGAAAACTCGCACGGCGCTCGCTCGATGAAATGATCGCGGGCGCGCGCGTCGATGTTGCGCCCTACAAACGCGGCGCGATGGATTTCGTGCTGTGGAAACCATCGGATGCCAACACGCCCGGTTGGGATTCACCGTGGGGGCGCGGCCGGCCGGGCTGGCATATCGAATGCTCTGCGATGAGCGAAGCCTATCTGGGCGAAACATTCGATATTCACGGCGGCGGTATCGATCTTGTATTTCCGCATCATGAAAACGAGATCGCGCAATCCGAAAGCGCGCATCACAATCATCCGCTTGCACGCGTCTGGATGCACAACGGTTTCCTAAATGTCGAAGGCGAGAAAATGTCCAAAAGTCTCGGCAACTTCGTGACGATCCGCGAGCTGCTGGCCGATTGGCCGGGAGATGTGTTGCGCCTCAACATGTTGCGCACCCATTATCGCCAGCCAACCGATTGGACCGTGCACGGCATGAAGGAAAGCTGGAATATTCTCGAACGCTGGTACGATACGGCTGAATCTGTCGCCAATCCCCGCATAGGCGATGGTATGCTTGCGGCATTAAGTGATGATCTCAATACGCCGCAGGCTCTGGCGGAACTGCACAAATCCTCGCCGGAGGATTTGGCGGGCGGACTGATGCTGTTCGGATTCTCCCCCGATCCCGAACGTCTCGCGCGCAAGGTCGCGGTCGATACGGTGGAAATTGCGCGTGCCATCGACGCGCGCAACGCCGCGCGCAAAGCGAAGAACTTCAAGGAATCCGACCGTATCCGCGATGAATTACTCGCGCAGGGAATCGTGCTGAGGGACGGGCCTGACGGCACGACATGGGAGGTGAAGCGATGAGTCGTGAACGCCTCTTCATTTTCGACACGACGTTGCGCGACGGCGCGCAGACACAAGGCGTCGATTTCTCCGTGGAAGACAAGCGCCAGATCGCGCTTGCGCTCGATGAACTTGGTGTCGATTACATCGAGGGCGGTTGGCCCGGCGCGAACCCGACGGATACGGCGTTCTTCTCCGAACGTCCGCCGCTTAAATCCGCGCGCTTCACGGCGTTCGGTATGACGAAGCGGTCGGGCCGCAGTGCTGCGAACGATCCGGCGCTTGCCGCCGTGCTCGACGCGCGCGCCGATGCAGCCTGTCTCGTCGGCAAGACATGGGATTTCCATGTCGATATCGCCCTCGAAATTCCGCGCAATGAGAACATCGATTGCATCGCAGCTTCGATCGAAGCGGTGAAAGCGAAGGGGCGCGAGGCGTTGTTCGATGCCGAACATTTCTTCGATGGCTACAAAGCCAATTCCGAATATGCGCTTGCCTGCATCAATGCGGCGCACGAAGCGGGCGCAAGCTGGCTCGTGCTTTGCGATACCAACGGCGGCACGATGCCGGAAGAAGCCTATCGCATCGTCAGCGATGTGAAAGCGAAGTGGCCAGATGCCGCGCTTGGTATTCACGCACATAATGATACGGAGCAGGCTGTTGCTGTGAGCTTGGCAGCGGTGCGCGGCGGCGCGCGGCAGATTCAGGGAACGCTCAATGGGCTGGGCGAGCGCTGCGGCAATGCCAATCTTTGCGCGCTGTTGCCGACGCTGATGCTGAAAGAATCATACGCCTCGCAATTCGAAACGGGCCTCAGCCGCGCACAACTTGCGCAGATCACGCATGTTTCGCGCCTGCTCGATGAAATCCTCAATCGCGCACCGAACCGGCATGCGGCCTATGTCGGGCCGTCTGCGTTTGCGCATAAGGGCGGGCTTCATTCTTCCGCTGTGCAGAAAGATCCGCGCACCTACGAACATGTGCCGCCGGAAACGGTCGGCAACACACGCAAGATTCTCGTTTCCGATCAGGCCGGGCGTTCGAATGTTCTGGCGCGGCTTGCCGAACTCGGCATCGATGTGGACGCGAAGGACGCGCGCATCAGTCGTTTGCTTGAAGATGTGAAGCAACGCGAATTCCTGGGCTATGCCTATGACGGTGCGGAGGCCTCGTTCGAATTGCTCGCCCGCCGCGCGCTTGGCGAGGTGCCGGATTATTTCGAGGTCGATAGTTTCCGCGTCACGGTCGAGCGCCGACATAATGCGGTGGGAGAACTCGTCACGGCTTCGGAAGCCATTGTGCGCCTGAAGGCGCATGGCACCGTGTATCACAATGTCGGCGTCGGCAACGGCCCGATAAATGCGCTCGACGATGCGTTGCGCAAGGATCTTGGTCAATATTCCGCATCGCTAAAAGATCTGCGTCTCGTGGATTATAAAGTCCGTATCCTCACAAGCGGTACGGAGGCCGTGACGCGCGTGATGGTGGAAAGTGTGGATGGTGCGGGCAATCGCTGGTCCACGGTCGGTGTTTCGCCGAACATCGTAGATGCGTCATTCGAGGCGTTGACGGATTCGATCCGTTACAAATTGTTTCGAGACAGTGCACCCGCGTGAACGCATAACAGACTTGCGGCAAACGCGCAGCGGAAATGTGTCGCCAGCGCCTACAGTCGCATGCGAGTCCGAAAGTGTGTCATGACGAATTCCTCAAAACATATGCCCGACGACGGCGCCGGGATTTTTTATGCCGCGTTCGCTTATGCGTTATGGGGTGTGATGCCGCTTTATTGGCGGCTGCTTACGAGCATGCCGCCTTTCGAACTGACCGTGCATCGGCTTGTGTGGTGCGCGCTTGTCGTGGCGAGCGTGACTTTTGCGCGGCGAAGGTGGGCGCATATCGTGGCGATTATTCGCCAGCCACGCTTGCTCGCTACGCTTGCATTGACAAGCCTGCTCATCAGCACGAATTGGACAATCTATATCTACTGCGTGGCAACGCATCAGCTCGTCGAAGCAAGCCTTGGTTACTTCATCAATCCGTTCATTTCGTTCGCGCTCGGCGCGCTTGTGCTCGGCGAACATATGTCTCTATTCCGTGTTGTTGCGATGGCGCTTGCGGCGATTGCAGTCACGGCACAAGCGATTGCACTCGGGCATATTCCATGGATCGCGCCTGCGCTCGCACTTTCGTTCGGGCTCTATGGATATTTTCGCAAGCTTGCACCGGTCGATGCGCTGGACGGCCTCACGGTCGAGACGTGGATTTTGTTTCCGGTTACGCTTGGCCTTGTGCTGTTCTGGTGGGCGAAAGGAACAGGCGCGTTTCCTTCGGCCGATCTCACCAAAGATGCATTGCTGCTTGGCGGCGGTCCGTTGACGGCAATACCGCTTACGATGTTTGCTGCAGGGGCGCGCCGTATCAGGCTTACAACGCTTGGCTTTCTGCAATATCTTTCGCCGTCGATCACGCTCGTCATTGCGACGCTGATGCTCGGCGAAAAATTCACGCGCACGGATGCGATTGCATTCGGCTGCGTATGGGCAGCTCTAATTATCGTAAGTGCGGAAGGCCGGATCAGATGGTATCGCGCATCGGAATTCGTGACGATGCGATAGTGCGAAAGGATCGCATCCGCCGCAAAGCCCTCGCGGATAATATGCCCGAGCAGCGTCACCAGCGGATTGAAATAGCCTTGCAGATTGACGACGATAATCGGCTTCGCGATACGGCCCAATTGCGTGGCCACAATGACTTCGAAGAATTCGTCGAGCGTACCTATTCCGCCGGGCAACAGGACAAACGCGTCCGACATCGCGATCATGCGTTGTTTGCGCTCCTGCAGATCCGGCACGATGATGAGTTCGTCGGCCGATTTCAGCGGCGGCTCGAGATGGCGCAGGAACTCCGGCAAGATACCGATAACCGCAGCGCCCGCCGCGCGCGCAGCACGCGCCGTCTCGCCCATCAAGCCAATATTGCCGCCACCAAAGACCAAGCGAAAACCCTGTTCGCCGACGAGCGTGCCCAATCTGCGCGCCCCTTCCGTGTTGGCCGCGTCGTTGCCGTAAGACGAGCCGCAGAACACACAAATCGCGGGCGTGATACCCCTGTTTGTATGAGGGCTATGCATTAAACGGCTCTTGGGGATTGCGGCGGCGCATGCTGCTTCCTATATCGTATTGTCGGTCTTTTGGAGATTAGCTTTGGTTCGTGCCTTCGTCATCATCGTTGCTATTGCGCCGGCCGCGGGCTTTTTCGTATTCGGGTGGAATTACTGATGGCAAAGCCGCATCCCTTGGTCGAGGACGGCGACGGCGCGCCGAGTTTCCGCCCGCTCGTGATGCTGATGCCTTATCTCTGGCCACAGGGCAGGCCGGATTTGAAGGCGCGCGTTGTTTTCTCGATGCTATGTCTGCTGCTCGCGAACATTACAACCGCGATCTCGCCATTGTTTTACGGCCGGGCGGTCGATGCGCTTTCGCACACGCCGGCGCAAATCGTGCTTGCGACGGCGCTTGGCATGATCGGCGCCTATGCGCTTGCACGCATCATGATGCAGGCGTTCGCGCAATTGCGCGACGGAATTTTTGCGAAAGTCTCCTATCACGCATTGCGGCAGGTCGGTGTTTCGACGTTTGCGCATGTGCATACGCTCTCGCTGCGCTTCCATCTGGAGCGCAAGACGGGCGGCCTTTCGCGCGTCATCGAACGCGGCACGAAAGGTATTGATACGCTGCTTTCGTTCGCCGTGTTCAACATTTTCCCGACGCTGCTGCAACTCGCCTTCTTCAGCGCGATCATGCTGTGGAAGCTCGATCTGTGGATTACGCTCGCCACGGTCACGATGGTGTTCGCCTATATCTGGTTCACGTTTGCGGTCACGCGCTGGCGCATCCGTTTTCGCCGCGAGATGAACAACAGCGATACCGAAGCCAACACAAAAGCCGTGGACAGTCTCATCAACTACGAGACGGTTAAATATTTCAACAACGAAGCGCATGAAACGCGCCGCTTCGACAAATCGATGGAGAAATATGCCGATGCGTCGATTCAGGCGCAGACCTCGCTGTCGGTGTTGAACACGGGGCAGGCGATCATCATGGCTGTGGGGCTTGGGCTCGTAATGGGCCTTGCCGCGTTGGGCATCAAGCAAGGCCGCTTCACGATCGGCAGCCTTGTGATGGCGAACGCTTATCTGATCCAGCTTTATCAGCCCCTCAATCTTCTGGGCACGGTCTATCGCGAAATCATACAGGCGCTTGTCGATATGGAATCGATGTTCCGCCTGTTGCATCGCCCGCAGGAAGTGACGGACAAGCCCGACGCAAAACCGCTCGCGGTATCCGGCGGCGCAATCAAATTCGACAATGTCGTATTCGCTTATGAGCCAGAGCGTATCGTGCTCAAGGGCATCAGTTTCACGGTGCCCGCAGGCAAGACCGTCGCCGTCGTAGGGCCATCGGGTGCGGGCAAATCCACGATCTCGCGCATTCTTTATCGCTTCTACGACATCAAAAGCGGCAGCGTGACGATTGACGGGCAGGATATCCGCAATGTGACGCAAACATCCTTGCGCGCGGCTATCGGTATCGTGCCGCAGGATACCGTGCTGTTCAACGATACGATCCGTTACAACATTGCCTATGGCCGCATCGGCGCGAATGAATCCGAGATCAAGGATGCCGCGCGCAATGCGCAGATCGACAAATTCATCCGCGAATTGCCGATGGGTTACGATTCGATGGTAGGAGAGCGCGGATTGAAATTGTCCGGTGGCGAAAAGCAGCGCGTCGCCATTGCGCGTACGATGTTGAAGAACCCGCCGATCCTGTTGCTTGACGAAGCGACGTCTGCGCTCGACACACATACCGAACGCGAAATCCAAAGTGCGCTTGGCGAAGTCTCCAAGAACCGCACGACTCTTGTCATCGCGCATCGGCTTTCGACGGTTGTGGACGCCGATGAAATCCTCGTGCTCGATCATGGTGAGATCATCGAACGCGGCCGTCATGGCGAGCTTGTCGCCAAAGGCGG
>Ga0210396_10007340_pt1 | contig 10489 bp, 9 predicted proteins | sample IncBWH17OmetaG_FD_155466 | JGI IMG/M metagenome (GOLD analysis project Ga0210396, IMG submission 155466) | Forest soil microbial communities from Barre Woods Harvard Forest LTER site, Petersham, Massachusetts, United States - Inc-BW-H-17-O ... | reverse complement strand
ATCCCATTGTGAAGTACGGCGACGCCGTGCTGGAAAAGCCCGCGGCGACTATCAGAACATTTGATTCGGAGTTGGAAACGCTGGCTGAAGACATGTTCGCGTCCATGTATGCGGCGCAAGGTGTGGGGCTAGCAGCGCCGCAAATTGGAAAGGGTGTTCGCCTGGCGGTGGTGGATGTGACGGCCGGGAAAAATCCGGAAGCCAAAATTGTGCTGGTGAATCCCGAAATTATTCATGCTGAAGGCGAAGTGCGGGAAGAAGAAGGCTGCTTATCGATTCCTGGATTTCGCGGGTACGTGGTACGTCCTCAATTCGTGACGGTACGAGCGCAAAGCGTGAAGGGCGAAACATTTGAAATTCGTGGAGAGAATTTGCTGGCGCGTGCGTTCTGCCATGAAATCGATCACCTGAACGGCATTTTGTTCCTGCAACACTTGAGCATGCTGAAACGCGATTTGATCCGGCGCAAGATCAAGAAATTGCGAAAAGAAGGCGAGTGGTAAAAAGCCGTACGCGCACGGGTGATAGCGCTGTGAACCGCTTGCGAATTGTTTTCTGTGGCACGCCACACTTTGCTGTTCCCTCCTTGAAGCACCTGCTGGCACAAAATGATTTCGAGATTGCCGCGGTTTATACACAGCCGGACCGTCCACGCGGACGCGGCCAGGAAATCTCGTACACCCCAGTCAAAGAAGTAGCGATGGCCGCAGGTCTGCCCGTGCATCAGCCGCAGAAGATCCGCGCACCGGAAGTTGCCGACCAACTGAGATCCATTGCGCCTGACGTGATTGTCATTATTGCGTACGGACAAATCATTCCCGCGCGACTGCTGGACATACCGAAGCATGGCTGGATCAACCTGCACGCTTCCCTGCTGCCCAAATACCGCGGCGCGGCGCCTATCAATTGGGCGATCGCGAATGGAGAGACACGCACCGGCAACACCACGATGCGGATCGACGCAGGAATGGATACCGGGGAGCTGCTGTTGCAACAAGAGTTGGAGATAGCCGCCAAAGAGAGCGCACCGGAACTCTTGGCGAGACTCTCGGAAGCCGGAGCGGGGCTGCTAGCGGAAACGTTGCGAGGACTTCAGGAAGGCACGTTGCACGGTCGTCCTCAGAACAATTCGGAGGCGACGGCGGCGCCGATTTTGAAACGCGAAGATGGATTAATCGACTGGACGCGGAGCGCTGTTGAAATCTTCAATAAGATGCGCGGCTTTGCGCCATGGCCAGGGGCCTACAGCGTGTTTCGAGGGCAAACGTGCCACCTTCTAGGCGGGCCGGTGTCCAATGAAACGACGAGCGAATTGCCTGGGACTTTACTGGCGGGAAAGCAAGAAGTGCGAGTGGCGTGCGGGCAAGGCAGCTTATTAAAGCTTTCGCACGTCAAACTAGAAGGGCGAAAACAAGTTGCAGCGCCTGAATTCGCGAATGGGGCGAGGTTGCAAGTTAGAGAACGCTTGGGCAAGTGGTGATTTGCGGAGCGCGTTCCCCTCAGGCATACTCGCCAATTGAGCCCTTCGAGCATTAGCCGTTTACCGGGAGTAACAACCAAAATGACCAGAACGTATGCGGGAAACAGCAGACGCCGGATTTCCATCTTTGAACGGGTGAAACTGCGACAGGCGGCAAGTTGGATGCTAGCCGCACAGTTAGCTTGTTTTCCGCTTGGGTCGATGGCCGGTGAGAAAGAGAAGGCCGCGTCGAAGGGCGACGCAAAGGTCTCGACCGATCCGCTATTGAATGTGCTGCAGAGTGAGTTGACTCGCGCGAAAAGCAGTTTGTCGAAGGGCGAGCCTGCGCCGTACTACCTCAGCTACACAGTTTACGATCAGGATCAGATTGTGATCGCAGGCGCTTACGGCGGATTACTCACCGATTCCGATGGCAAACGACGGTCGGTGGACGTGACGATGCGTGTGGGCTCTCCCGAGATGGATAATACTCACGGACAGAGCCGGCAAAGTGGAATGGTATCGGGTTCGTTGCCGCTCAATGGAGATCCAGAGGCGACCGCACGAGTTTTGTGGGAGCTCACGGATCGGGCGTATAAGCGCGCGCAGCCGGCTTACTTGAACGTGAAAACGAATACCGCGGTGCAAGCGGAAGAAGAAGACAAGTCACCGGACTTTTCGAAAGAAGCGACGCAAACCCATGTTGGCGAAAAGCTGACCGCGCCGCAGTTTGACCGTGCCGCCTGGGAAGATGAAGTGCGACGATTGTCGGGATCATTCCGCAAGTACCCGCAAGTCTATTTCGCAACGGTGATGGTGCAGGTGTCGTCTTCGAACTCTCGCATGGTAAACAGCGATGGCTCGGAGATTGCCACACCGAGTGCATCCGCTCGCATGGTGATTGAAGCGCAGACTCGAGCAGACGATGGAATGGATTTGCTGCGCGTAGAGACTTTTCAGGCGCCCGTGGCCGGCGGATTGCCGAACGAAGCCGAACTAAATGCCAAAATCGAAAAGATCGCTGTGGATCTGGATGAGCTGCGGAAGGCGCCGGTGGCGGAACCCTATGCGGGGCCTGCGCTACTGAGTGGACGCGCTGCCGCGGTGTTTTTCCACGAAGTACTCGGCCATCGCATGGAAGGTCATCGACAGAAGGATGAAGAGGAAGGACAGACGTTCACCAAGAAGGTCGGCCAGGAAGTGCTGCCGAAATTTTTGAGTGTAACGGATGATCCGACACTAAAGGAGATGGATGGAATAAAGCTGGCGGGTTCGTATTCGTTTGACAACGAGGGAGTGCCCGCGCAGCGGGTAGTAGTGATTAAGGACGGTGTGCTGGAGAATTTTCTGATGTCGCGGATGCCGATCAAGGGATTCGATCAATCGAACGGTCATGGCAGGAGTCAACCTGGACTGATGGCGACCGGACGGCAGGGAAACTTGATTGTGACATCGAACCAGACAGTGCCGGAAGCGCAAATGCGGCAGAAACTGATCGATGAAGTGAAGAAGCAGGGTAAACCTTACGGTTTGTATTTCGATGATATTCAGGGCGGATTCACGCTGACCACGCGTTCGCTGCCTCAAGCATTTCAGGTGCTGCCGGTAATTGTGTACAAAGTTTACCCCGACGGGCGACCGGATGAACTGGTGCGTGGCGTGGACATCGTGGGAACGCCCCTGGCAGCGTTGACAAGGATTATCACCACCGGGGACAAGGCACACGTATTCAACGGCGTGTGCGGAGCCGAGAGCGGCAATGTGCCGGTATCAGCAGTGGCTCCGGCAATGCTTTTTAGCGAAATGGAAGTGCAGAAGCGGGCGCACGGAAGAGAACGGCCTCCGATTTTGCCTCCACCAGGCGCAGAGACAACGGCTTCGAATGTCGGCAATGGCGTAAAGCAAGCGGTGGCCAAGGCAGAGGTGAAGCCATGATCGGGAAGATGCTTCGAACGAAATCAATGCTGGCTGCAGCGATGCTCCTCTTGGGAGTGATGACGGCGAAACCGGTGATGGCGCGCGACGGAAACGACGATGCTGCGAAAAACACGGATGCTGCGGCGATGGCGGCGGCACATGAGGCAGCGAAAGGTGATCCGCTGCTGGAAGCGTTGCTGGCGGAGTTAGACCGTTCGAAAGCGCAGTTGAAGATGGATCAGGTCAAGGCGCCTTATTACATCGAATACCGCGTGAACGACGTAGACGGGTTTGACTCGGAGGCAGCTTTTGGCGCGTTGCGGGATAGCCAGCGATCGCACCTGCGAGTGTTGCGCGTCGTGGTGCGCATCGGCGACTACAAACAAGACAGCTACTACAATCAAGGCACCGGCAGCGCGTCCATCCTTCCAACGGATGACGACCCCATCGCGCTGCGCAGGCAGATTTGGCTGCTGACCGACGACGCGTATAAATCCGCGGCGGATGCGTATGCGGAAAAACTCGCGACGCTCAAGCAATACACCGCAGAACTAAATCCTGTAGATGATTTCGCGCACGCGCCGGTGGTGTCTTCGGTCAGTCCGACGGTGAGCCTGAAAATCGATCAATCCGCGTGGGACAAGGCTCTGGAAGACGTTAGCGGGCTTTACCGTAAGTATCCGGACGTGCAGTCGGTGAGCGCGTCGGCGCGGTTCACGGCAGTAAACGAATATTTCGTCAACTCGGAAGGAACCATTGTGCGCAATGGGCGCACGACGGCAACGGTCACGGTGAGTGGCTCGACGCAGGCAGAAGATGGGATGAGGCTGAGCCGGAATCCGTTCTGGACGGAGGAGCACGCCGAGGACTTGCCAAACCATGATGCGTTGTTGAAAGAAACGACGAAGATGCTGGACTCGCTGAGGGCTCTGCGCGATGCCCCCATTGTTGAAGAGTCGTATCGCGGGCCGGTATTGTTCGCGCCAGATGCTGCGGACGACATCATGTCCGGGCTGGTGGCTGGAAATATTCTTGGGCGCAAGCCACAACTTGGCAAACCAAATCGTACGACGGGAGCATTTGCGACCAGTTTGAAGACGCGTGTGCTGCCTAAGTTTGTAACCGTGACGGACGATCCGACGATGCAGCAATTCCAGGGCAAAACTCTGCTGGGTAGCTACGCTTTTGACAGCGAAGGCGTGAAGGCCCAGGAAGTTACGCTGGTGGATAGCGGCACACTACAGAATTACCTGGTGGGCCGCCAGCCGCTGCGGGACTTCCCTTCCTCCAATGGGCATGGCCGAGCCTCACCGGGCACATCGCCTCAACCCGCCGTGGGCACATTCATCGTGAAGAGTTCGGAGCCAGAATCTGCGGATTCGCTGAAACAGAAGCTAATTCAGATGGCCAGCGAGCAGAACAAGCCCTACGCGTATCGTGTCGACACGCTGGGGCCTGGGAATTCGCCGCGATTGCTCTATCGCGTCTACGTGAAGGATGGGCATGAAGAACTGGTGCGTGGCGCGGTGTTTAATGAACTGGACGTGCGCGCGCTACGAAATGATTTGGTGGCCTTGGGAGACGACCCGCTGGTGAGCAACCGGATGGGTGGAGTTCCACAGACCATCATTGCCCCGTCGCTGCTTTTCGATGAACTGGAAGTGAAGCGGGCAGACACGAGCAAGGACAAACTCCCCGAGTACCCTGCACCGGGATTAAAGAACTGAAGTCGTAATTCGCGGGTCTGATTAGAAGCCTGAAGAATTGAATGGCTGAGCCACGCGGTGTGCAATTAACTATTTAGCGCTACGGACCGACTGCTTGTAGCCGTTTTTCTGCGCCTTCTTCTCGGCTTTCTTCTGAGCCTTCAAGGATTTCTTGCCGAATTTCTGTTGACGCTTGGCGGCCTTCTTGTAGTACTTCTTTTGCTGCTTCTCCGCCTTGCGATTTTGCTTTTCACTTTGTTGCACGTTGCGGATCTGGGCGTTCGCGGGTCCTGCCCCCAGTACGCTTAAAGCCAGCAATGTGAAAAGCACCAGGCGCTTCATACAGAATCCCTTCACTTCGAGTTGCCAGTGTATACCCAACTCAATTTTAGTAACAGCTGCAGGGAGCCGGTGGGAACAGTTAGGGAAGAAATTAATTGACGGGGAGCAAATAGCGGCCGAGACTTTTTCGTATGAATCTGCGCGAACGACTGGAATGGGTAGGCAGGATGGGCTTTTTGGTGTTCATCCTGGCGTCGGCGGCCTTTTTGAGCGCTATTACGGCCATGCGGGTGGCAATCCACGGGCGCGAAGTGCCCATGCCCAACGTGGTGGGAAAGAACGTGGCCGAGGCCAGCCAGATGCTGCGATCTAAGGGTTTGCTGCTGCACGTGGCCGACCGGATCTATAGCGACGAGCCGATTAACCATGTAGTCCGGCAGACCCCTTCTCCGGGGATGCAGATGAAGGTCTCTCAGCAGGCCCACGTGGTGTTGAGCCTGGGACAGCGCCAACTGGAGATCCCGCCGCTGGACGGGAGCACGTTGCGGGTGTCACGCATTGAACTCCTGAGGTCGGGCCTGCAGGTTGGCGAGGTGTCGGCGATCTCTCTGACAGATCAGCCTGCCGACACAGTTTTAGAGCAGAACCCTAAGCCCGGCAAAGGAGCCGCCACGCCGCGTGTCGATGTATTGGTATCGGCGGGTGCACGCGAAACCTCGTACGTCATGCCATTTTTCCTGGGGCTGAATGAGACCGAGGTTCAGAAACGCCTGGATATGGCCAGCCTAAAAAGAAAAGTGAATTATGTGGCGGCCCCGCAGTGGCCGCACGGCACGGTGATCGATCAGACACCGCTGGGCGGGACGCGGATAGCGGCAACCAGCGAAGTAGAATTAACAGTGGCAAACTGAAATCGTGAACGTCCGTTGCCAGGAGCGCTGTGACTATTTCGTGGCGCCGGGCTTGTCGTTGTGGAGTTTCGTGCACATTGTCAAAGCGTTGTTGGGATTTACGGCGCTGTCGCCTTCTTCGATGTGCTGAATTACGCCATTCTTATCGATGACAATGTTTGCGCGCTGTGCCCACTCGTAGGTCTGATTTTCCTTGTCGTATCCCTTAAGGATGCCGTACGAAGTGAGCATTTTCTTATTCATGTCGCTCAACAGCGGAAACTCGACGCCGATCTGCTTGGCGAAGGCAGCGTTGGCAGCGGGCGAATCAATGCTCACTCCGAAGACTTCCGTATCCGAGGTATCGATTTTACCGTCTTTGATTCCAGACTGGACCGCCTGGAGTTGTTTCGTTCAACCACCGGTGAAGGCGAGAACATAGACGGCAAGGAAGACATTTTTCTTGCCCTGGTAATCACTGAGCTTGACGGGTTTCCACTTGTCGCTGAGCAGGGTGAAATCGGGAGCCTTGTCGCCCACCTTGAGAGAAACTTTTGCGACTTCATCGGCGCGAGAAGGGAGCGGCGCGGAGGAGAGCAAAGGAAACATGGCAAACAGAAGACAAGCAGATAAGGCGCGATTCATGTTGTACCTCCAAAAGCGACGCGAAGATTCAGGAGGCATCATAGCCGGGACTCAAGCGAGGAAGAAGCAGAAAGTTGTCAAACCTTTGTCACGAAACGGAAGACTGGGGCGGCGCGACCCGGTGCGCTAGCGGAGGTAGCCCCAGTTGTGCAATTTGTCGGAGTCTTCAACCCAGCGGTCGCCGATGTCGGTGCGGTAGTACATGTTCGGGATCAAGACGTTTTTGATGCGGGAGTAAACCTGGGCTTGAGTTTGACGCATGGTCTGGCCGCTGCCGATGACGATGAGCACGACTCCAGACGTTCCGGCAACTAACCACTGACCATTGACGATCTTCACATCTTCAATGTGGATTCCTTCAAGATTGGGCCGCTTGAAGACAATGGCCGCATTCTTTGAAAAAGAGTTGAAGGTTTCCTCATCGTCAAAGGGAAAGGGTGGGACGACGATGCGCACGCCAATCTGAAAGCCGCTGCGGGTGCGCCACTTGGGCTCATGGCCATTGGCAAGCTCCCAGAAAAAATCACTGATCGGCGTGAGCATGCCTTCGTGTTGAATGCTGATGGTGGGATAGCCGAAGCGTGAAGTGAATTCGAGCGGATAGATACCGTTGTTGTTGACGATGCAATTGAGGTCGATGTAGCCAACGTAGCCCTCTTCCGCGAGCTTGGGCTCCATTTTGAGGAGGGTGCGATTGAAAAGCGCATTGGGCTCGCTCCAGAACATCGCGGTACCCATTTCACCGGTGGGAGGGCCGACCTCACCGGGGAAAAGTTTCTTGTGTTCAAAGTTGATGTTGACGGGCGTGATGAACTTTTTGCCGTTAAAGAAGGCGCCGACCGCCACCTCGACACCATTCACGCGGCGCTGCAATTGGAAAACTTTGATCTCTTCAGAGAACGCCCGTTTGTAGGCTTCGAGCATACCGATAACGTCGTTACCATCTTCTTCTTCGCCCACAAAGAGGCGGCGCTTGACGTTTTGCGCTTCGCCGCTGGGCTTGATCACGTAGCGGTCAGGATTTTTGCGGACGAATTCAATGGCGGGATCGAAAGAATCGAAATCCTGGTAAGGGATAATGCTGACACCCGCTTTTTTCAGCTCTTCCTGGCCAAACGAACGGTCATCTTCGAGATTGTCGGTGTACGCGGTGCCGCCAATGACGGGCTTGCCGGTGGCGCGCAAGGCCTGCGCTTTAGCACCTTGGCCGAGGGTGTCGTCGAAAACGATGATATCGGCCCATTTGGTGTCTTTCTCGTAGTCATCGGACTTAGGAACGAAGCCGTCGGCGATGTCACGCTCTTTTTCGTTGTCGATATAGTAGCGGACTTCGTGACCTTCTTTGAGGACTTGCCAGGCGATGTCGCCAATCAGACCGGAAAGTGAAGCAAAGAGGAATTTTCGCTTAGGCATGAAAGGCGCTTTGCACGGTGAGGGCGGAAGGCATAGGTTTATTGTAGATAGTGTAGGCAAGGATTTGTATTACAAAACGTTGAAAATGAAGAAAACCAGACTGAGGGAGATGGCATCTGACCGGGCTGAGAAGGAGCCTGGACGGAAGGGCAAGTTCTTGACCAAACTGGCCTTCCGTTCAGGTTATACTCGGGTAGCAGGCGAGCCGGTGGTTCGGGAAACCACCCAGTACACCGGAGTCGACGGCCGCCTCTCGAAACGAAAACCAAGTGAGGTGAAGAGTGCGGAGATTACCGCTTCTTCTCGTAGGCGTAATCGTGCTGGTGAGTGCGGGCCAATGCTCGGCTCAAATATTGCATAAGAAAAAAAAGGTGGATAAGTCCACCGATGCTAGCAACACGGCGGAGCCAGACAAGCAGTTGTACGACAAGGCCATATCGGACATAAAACATGGCAAGCACGAGGTAGGGCGACTCGGGCTGCAGACGCTGATTAACACCTATCCCGACAGCGAATACCTCGCCAAAGCAAAACTGGCGATTGCGGACTCGTACTTTAAAGAAGGCGGCACCGCAAATATTACGCAGGCTATCGCCGGCTATAAGGACTTCATTGTTTTCTTCCCGTTCCTTCCGGAAGCAGCGTATGCACAGATGCAAGTGGCTATGGCCAACTACAACGAAATGGCCAAGGCCGACCGCGACAATACTCACGCACGTGCGGCTGAAGAAGAGTTCCAAACCTTCCTGACCAAATATCCCAAGGATCCGCTGGCACCTCAGGCGCAGCAACGGTTGCGCGAAGTGCAGGAAATCATTGCAGACGGGCAGTATCGCATTGCGTATTATTACTACCTAAAGGGCGATAAGCGCGCCGCTGCAGGCAGATTGATTCCGTTGACCAAACGGTATCCGCTGTACAGTAAATCTGACACTGCGTTGTGGATGCTGGGCGACATTTTCGAAAAGAGCGAGCGCAAGGATATCGCGGGTTCCTACTACGGGCAGATCGTAAGAAATTATCCGCTGTCGAGCCATGCGCCGGATGCCAAGGCCAAGTTGAAGGCGTTCAATATGCCGATACCGCAGCCCGATGCGAAGGCTGCGGCGTGGATGACTGCCGAACAGAATGCGCCGAGGCCTAAAGAAACGGTTGTGCATCGGTCTTTCGGCATGCTGCATAGCGGTCCGGATGTTCACGCCGCAGCGCTAAGTGGCGTGCCCACAATGGAAGGGGAAAGTGATACGGATGCGGGAACTGACATACTAAAGGGCGGAGGCCGAGCGACGTTGGTCGGCGGGACCGCGGGATCAACAGGGACTCCTTCGTCGGGAGTCGTAGCCACGGTGAAGCCTGGAGAAGCAGCGCCAGCAGGCACACCGGCAGGCGCAACTGGATCGGAAGATGTGAACAGCGCCGGTTCAGGCACTCCAGAATCCGCAAACACCCCGCCAGCGAGTGGCGGAACAGATGCCTCTACCCCGACGGACAGTTCGAGTTCGTCTTCAGCAACTACGCCAGCGGCGACCGATGGCACAGCAACCAGCACCGACGCAACAAAGACGGATGGATCGCAAACCACGCAAACGCCTGCAACGACCGACGATAAGAACCAGAAGGAATCCAGCAGCAAGAAGAAAGGCTTGAAGAAGATTCTGCCCTGGTAAGTAGCTTGCGGTTAAGAGAGTAAACGAAGGGGTGCGGGGCGAGTCGCACCCCTTGCCCGTTAGTACAGGTCGGTGCACGGAAAGAAGCATGTCTACTTCCGACACACTGCTGCGGTGAGGCGATTGACGCCCCCATCGACGAGTGCTCCAATACAATTTACTTGGGTGTAGTGCGAACCGCGGGTGTTTGGAGGACGTTCGGTGGCCAAGATCCTGGTTGCGGACGACAACAGCAATATCCAAAAGATGGTGGGACTGGCCCTGAAGGACCAAGGAATTGACGTGGTCGCTGTGGGCAATGGCGAAGCGGCAGTGCGGAAACTGGCGGACGTGAAGCCGGACCTGGTGCTTGCCGACGTGTTCATGCCGGTGCGCAATGGCTACGAAGTTTGCCAGTACATCAAGCAGGACCCAAACTTTTCCCATATCCCGGTAATTCTACTGGTGGGCGCTTTTGATCCCCTGGATGAACAGGAAGCGCAGCGCGTGGGCGCAGATGGCGTGTTGAAG
>Ga0210396_10007337_pt1 | contig 10492 bp, 12 predicted proteins | sample IncBWH17OmetaG_FD_155466 | JGI IMG/M metagenome (GOLD analysis project Ga0210396, IMG submission 155466) | Forest soil microbial communities from Barre Woods Harvard Forest LTER site, Petersham, Massachusetts, United States - Inc-BW-H-17-O ... | reverse complement strand
GCGTTCACGATCGTTGTTGCCGCGGCCACGGCGTCCTCCCCAAGGGATCCTGAACAACCCGGGCAGTAGAGGTTCACCCTACGTGGGGGTCCCCCTGGAGGTCCTCGACCTCGCGAGCGGGAAAGCCACCCCTCTACGCAGGGATTCGGTTTCCAAGCCCACCGCCCTAAGGGAGGACACGGTCGGGTGCGTATCACACGGTCAGGTGAATGGGGCCACCGACCTGTACCGCACCCTTTAACCTGGTCAGGCTTGCTCGGTCCGGCGAAGGCTCTCAAGCGTAAGCCAGACTCTGGTGGCCAGGTGGAGGTCCAGCCGGGTCGATCCGTCGTTCAGATCCTGACCGAGCAGCTCCCGGACTCGCTTCAGGCGGTACTTCAGCGTGCTCCGGTGTATGGAGAGCATCGCTGCCGCCTGGTCGATATTGCAGCCACTGTCAAAGTACTGCGCGAGCGTGGCGAGAAGGTCGGAGCGATGGCGCTTGTCGTAGTCGAGCAGCGTGCCGAGCTGGGCATTCATGAAAGCTTCGATTCCGGCGGGGTCAGTGGCCGAGGAGAGCATTCGGTACACGCCCAGGGAGTCGAACAGCAGGACCGGCCCGGCGGGATGGCCGACGGCCGGTGAGGACAGGTTGACTACGAACTGTGCCTCGCGGTAACTCGCGGCGACCTGCCATGCGTTGGGGTAGCGAGAACCCACAGCGAGCCGGCACGTACCACCTGGCAGGTGGCTGGTGATGTCAGCCTGCAGCTTGGACCAGTCGGCCTCGCGGTAGGCGATGATCACGATGTAGTTGGCCCGGCCCACGATCAGTGTGGCCACGTCGAGGCGGCGCACCTCACGGACGACGGCCTGGAAGAATTGCTCGTCAAGGCCGTCGCGTGGCCGCCCGGTGGCGACGATGACGCGGTGGGGCCGCTCGGGGTCGTACCCCAGAGCATGCGCGGAAGCCTTGACTGTGGGTTCGTCCGTGCCCGCGAGCAACTCCTCGGCGAAATCGCGCTGGGTGCGCATTTCCGCTTCGGCGACGCTCTGCAGCCGGGAGAGTTCCACGCTCAGCACGGTCGCGGCGTATTCGAGCGCGGCCAGGTCAGTCTGGTTCGCCGTGCGCGCGGGGTCGACAAGCGCGATGACGCCGAGGACGCCCGGCCGTGGGTTGGCCAGGACCAGCCAGGTCCCGCGGTGGAAGAGCGCCTGGCGGGTGATCTGCAGCTGGCGGATGAGCTCTTGCCGCTTTTCGGGCGGCCCTTTGGCACGTCGATGGCTCGGCACATCACCGGCGGCCGCGCGGGTATTGCCGTGCACGTCCTGGATGAGGACCGGGAACCTGGTGAGCTGGTGCAGGGTCTTGGCGATGCCGGCCTCCCCGGCATTCGCGACGATCTCGTTGAGCTGCCGGTGGGTCTCCATGATCTTCGTGAGGGTCGAGACGGTCGACGCGAGATCGGCGTTGAGACTGGCCACCCGCTCGGTGTTCGCTCGCTCCGCTGCGAGCAGCTCTAGCTTGGCGATCACGGTGCCGCACAGCTGCGCCAGGACCGAGAGCAGAAATTTCTCCTGGCCGGATAGGGGGTCGGCGCCGGCGACGACCAGGAAGATCGGGTTTTGCGCCAGGGCAGGCGCAAACGGGAACGCCCACCAGGAGGAAGAATCGTTCATCTCAAGCCGGCCCGGCGCAGTGATCCTGGTCAGCGCGTTGCTGATGCCGTCCGGGGCGCGCTCGTAATAATCTCCCGGCCTGTTCGGATGCCAGGTCAGGACCTTATGGCAGGACACAATCGAGGGCACCGCAGTGGTGAGCAGGCGGACGGCCTGCCGTGGCGATTTCGCCTGGGTGAGGATCAGCGACAAGGTGAAGACCGCGTTGACCGACGACAGCGTCCCGTTGGCGTCCTGTTCCGAGTGCGCCGCACTCGATCCATCACGAGCGGCTGAAGTCATGGGCTGCCCAAGAACTGACGAATCAGGATGTAGTGCGAATTCGGGATGGCGTCGTCTTCCGCGAGGAACGGCAGAACGCCCTCGCGCGTCATGGGCTGGAAGGCCCGAACGTAGCCACTGACGTGGTGCCCGAAGCCAGTGATGCCCGCTGCCTGCACGTTCACCCCGCACCTCCAGCCAGGGAGTGCCGCCAGTCTACGCCGGCGATGGTCCAGACGGACAAACCGGCGCCCCGAGTTAGTCCAAAGTGGCCAACGACTGAGCGAAGCCACGGGACGACAGTAGCGACAAGGCCGCTCGCGGATCAGTGCGTCAGATGAACCCCATAAGGAGGGACTATGTCCACGCCAACCAAGCCGAGCATCGTGTTCTGTCACGGGATCTGGGCCGATGGCTCGTGCTGGAACAAGCTGATCCCGCCGCTTCAGGCGGAGGGATATGAGGTGATTTCCGCGCAGTACGGCCTCGACACCAACGAGGCCGACGTCGCCGCGACGCGGCGCACCCTGGGACGGGTCCACAGCCCGGCCATCCTGGTCGGTCACTCCTACGGCGGCGCCGTCATCACCGGCGCGGGCATCGATGACCGAGTGGCCGGGCTGGTGTACGTCGCCGCCCTAGGCCCCGACGAGACCGAGACCTCCCAGAGCGAGCAGGAGAAGTTCCCCCAAACGCCGCTCTTCGGCCAGATCGAGGTCGCCGACGGGCGGATCTGGATGCTCCCCTCCGGCGCCGAATTCTTCTGCGGGGACCTGCCCGAGGAAGAGCAGAAGCTGGTGTGGGCGACCGCCTACCCCCCGTCCGTCGAGCTGTTCAGCCGCAACGCTCAGGGCGTGGGCTGGAGGACGAAGCCGAGCTGGTACATCGTGTCCAACAACGACCAGGCCGTCCACCCCGATCTGGAGCGGGCTGCGGCCAAGCGGATGGGTGCCATCACCTACGACATAGACAGCAGCCACGTCCCCATGCTGTCCCACCCCGACTACGTCCTCGACGTCATCCGCACCGCCGCAGCAGGCGTTTAAGTCCGCGCCGCTTTCTGAGTCCCTGCTCGTCGACCGGGCGAGCAGGGCACAGAAACAGCGAGCTCAAAGGGGAAACCCACCACAGGGTGCGGCGGAGGTCGGCGGCGCCTGCAGCATTGAGTTGGTCTCCCGCGCCACGTCATCGCTGATCCGGGTGGCCGCTGCGCTCGCATCGAGCGGTACGGGCGCCTCGGCGGCGGTCCCGGCGAGGGCTTCCAAGGCCCGGGAAGCGAGAGGGCTCCACTTCTCGATCCAGCCGGAGAGCACCTCGGCGTTCGCGGGGGTGTCGTCGATGAGGTGCCTCAGCAGCGCTGTGGTCCATGCGCGATGCCAGCGCGCGTCCTCGTCGAGCGAGAAGTGGATACTGGTCAAGATCGGGTCGCCGTTCGCTGTGGCGAGCGTACCTGCGATCTCGTGGTTCACGAGCCGGTCGAACCGGGGCTTGATGACAAGGTTGGTTACCGTGAACGCTTCGCCCCAGTCGTAAGCGACCAGGGCCCGTTCGATGAGTTCGCGCAGTGGCTGGAACGCCGCGGCGTCCTCCCAGGCCGCCTGCTGTCGCCGCGCTGCCCCAGCGTCCAGCGGCGGGCCGCTGAGCTGCACGGTGCGGTACGCGATCCGCTGGACGCGGCGCAGCTCGTCGGCCGACTGGAACGCGGCGCAATTGGTGACCCGGGAAGCGGGCGCCATTTGCGCGACGTAGGCGGCCAGCATCTGCAGCCCGTGCACCGGAAAGCGCAGCGGCGCGTACCAGCGGTCGAGGAACCGCACCCACTCTTCGTCGAGGTCCCGGTCGTACCCGGTGTCATCGATCTCCCGGAGGAGGCCGTCGATGACGTCTTCACGACCGTCCTGCAGCTGGGTGTAACCGCGGTAAGTCGTGCGGCGCGGGTCGGAGAACTGCTTCCAGTCGCGGGCTTGCAGCGCGGAGCCCTCGCGGTAGCGGTAGTACCAGGCGACTACCGGGTTGGCGGCCGACAACTCGAATCGCATCGGGTGGTTGTAGTGCAGATCGGTGCTGACCAGCTCGTACTCGGGCAGGATGCGCCGGCCCGCCGCCAGCCGCGTGTAGGTCTTGCGGCCCGGCGGCCGTCCGGCTGGCGTGGTCATCGGCCACCCGCCAGCGGAGGGGCCGTTTCCGCCGATGGCTCGCGCTCGAGCCGCCAGACGGCACTGTCTTCGGTCAGCCGTATGACACCCGTGAACGACGACATCACAGCCTCGAGGTCACCGGGGAACCGGATGGCCAAGCCCGTTGCGGCCTCGAGCCCTGCCCGCGACAGCCGGCAGACCCTGGGGACCAGTACGCGCAGGTATGCCCCCTCGTCCCGGACGAGCACGTGCGTGTTCTCCTCCTCGATGACCGAGACGACTGACCGCGCGAACGGCGTGGCGTGCAGAACCGGGCCCACCCCGTAGCCGGCGTCACCGGATGTGCTCACTCGTCCTCCTCGACGCTCACGAAGATCCGTTCGCCGTCGAGTCGCACCGGGTAGCGGTGCAGGCATGCGCTGGCCGGGTTCACCCCGCGACCGGTGCGCGCATCGAACTCCCACTCGTGCGCGGCACAGGTCAGGACGCCGTCAGCCAGGACGCCTTCGGAGAGCGGGTTCGCCAGGTGCGGGCACCGGTTCTGGTAGGCGGCCAGCGTCCCGTCGAGGTTGCACAGCAGGACGTCGACGGCGCCGAGGTTCACGGCGTGCATCTCGCCCTCCCAGATGTCGTCCAGCGACCCGGCGTACCGCCACATGGCCATGGTGCTGTCACCGTCGCTCGACCTTGAAGATGTCACCATTTCCGAGCCCAGCCGCTTTGATGGTCGCGGCGGGATCGAGGATGTCGCCGGCCTCGTTGCGCACCGTGAGAGGTCCACCCCGCTCGGGCGCCTGGCCCCAGGCCACCAGCTGTCCGGCCAGCTGGCCCACGGTGCGGTCGTCCGGGGTGACGATGACACGGCCCAGGAAATCGTCGCTCGCGAAGCCGAACAGGTACAGCCGCATCGCCCGCGTCCTCAAGCCGTCGGAACGGGGTCGAGGCGCCACGGGTCAAGGCCGCGGCGCAGGTCCTTGCCGGTCTCGACAGGCGCTTCGAGTCCCATCCACCGGTGCAGGTCGGTGAGCTTGCCGGGCACCTGTCCGGCGACGATGCGGTCGACCACGCTGTTGTGATCGGCGAACCGCGAGCTCTCCTGCTTGAAGATCCAGCGGCACGGCTCGGAGCAGAACAGGTGGCGGCGCCCGTCCATCTCCAGGGTGCAGGCCGTGTTCCGCCCGGGCCTGATGAACAACGCGGGCAGCTGGCACAGGTTGCACAGCGCCGGGAGTCCGTAGGACAGTGTGCCGGCCTCGCCGCCGGCCTCCCAGCGCAGCTCAAGCTCCTCCCATAGCGCGCCGTAGGTCTCCTCCCACCGTGGGTACTTCGCGTTCAGCCACTCGCGCTCGGCGCGGTCGGGCATCGCGACGTCGAACCACAGCGTGGTCCGGTAGGTGTACAGGCCGAGCTGGAGGCTGTGGTGTGCGTAGTCGAGCTCTTCTATGAACAGGTCCCAGAACCAGGGCTTTTCGAGGTCGAACTCGGCGAGGTTCTTCATGAACTGTTCGGTCACCCACTCGGTCATGAACTCCTTGAACGAGCGCGTCCGCGCGCTGAGCGGGGCGAGGTACTCCATGGCGGTTCCGCTCAGCGCGAGGAACAGCCGCCAGCATCGCCACCACATCTTGTCGACGAGGTACTGGGCCCGCTCGCGTGAGCCGTTCTCGATCAGCGTCCGCAGCACGGGATGGCCGATCTGGGCGTGGCGTGCCTCGTCGGTCTGGATGCTCGCCACGGTCTTCTCGAACAGGTGGTGGTGGGCGCGGTCGGCCATGGCCGCCATGGCCATGAACTGCAGGTTGGTGAAACCGGTCTCGAACACGAAGTTGAGCTGGATCGCGAGGTCGATGGCGTCGGCGGCGAGGAACATGTCGTCGAACAGGTGCCGGGCGGCGAGAATGAGCCACTGGTTGGTGTGGAACGCCTTGTGGGTCCAGTCGAAGTTGCCGTCGTGGGCCAGCAGGTCGTGGCCGATCAGCAACGGGATCTGGGTGTGGCGGATCTCATCCAGCGCGCCCAGGCTCGCCATCGTCCGCCAGGCGCTGTCGCGTCCGAAGCGGGCCATCCGCAGCTCAGCCACCGCGCCTGCGTACTCCGCCAGGGCTACCGCGCCGTTGTGGAACTTGACCAGCTGAACCCATCCGGCGTCGAGGTCGTCGAACAGGCGGGGCTTGCTGAGCGCCGCGCGCACGCCGAGCACAGCAGCGTCCTTATCCCGCTGATTCGCGACGTACTCACGGTAGGTCGTGCGGTAGGCCTCGTTCCAGTCGCGCCACGCGTCGTGCGCCAGCCAGGGGCGGCCGCTGATCTCCTCCGGGAACAGCTCCCGCTCGTCGACATACCGAGGGGTCCAGTCGACCTTGCGAGCTAGATCGAGCCAGTCATCACGTCGGAGAACCATTCTTCTGCTTCCTCGGTTACGGGAGACGCAGCGGCGACATCGCGGTGCGCCGTCTTGGCCAGGACTTCATCGGGTGTCAAGAGGTACGGGTTCTCGATGACCACTCCGCCCACCAGCATCCGGGGATGGGTCATGACCAGATTCATGAGGGCACCGCCCCCGAACCGGTCTACGTCGTAAAGGCACACGATGACCTGCGGGTAGAGGGGCAGGTACCGGTTCATCGCGGACTCGAGGACCAAAAGCTCGTTCATGTCGGGTAGGACATCGCGCCGCGACCACGTCTCCACCGCACGCACGACGTCGAACTGCCCGGCGTACATCGCGTCGGATATCGCGGCCTTCCAGCTCGCGATCACCTCATCGGCCGAGAAGCGGCCGGACCGCAAGTACAGGTCAGACGCCCCGATGACCTCCAGCTGCTTGCCGGTCGTCAACGCCGCGGCTTCGCCAGCCGGCCCGAGGGCCGCGACAATCTCTCCTGGAGCGGTGCCATCAACCACGCAGATGCACTTGTCGCCGGACGCCAGACCGGCTTGCAGGAACGGGATCAGGACCTGATCCCGTTCCATCTCGCCGGAGAACACCCCGCAGATGTGATCGCCGGGCTCGGCTTCGAGCCCTCCGACGCCCAAGGCAACACGGTCCGGCACCGCATCACCACCAATCGCAAGAGACTGTTCGAGTCCAGATCGGCCAGGGACTGGTCAGCACCAGCACCGGATGCAGGAGCCGTCGCTTCCGGCAAATCGGATCTGCAGTCCATCCACGGTCCGAACCGATCCACATTTCACGGCACACCGTCACCTCCGGTCTCGGTAGGAGCCCTTTGGGCCAAGACCAGCATCCGCCAGCGGGCCTCCCGCCCACATCACGCGATCGTGCTATTTGTTTCGTCCCTGTCCCGTCGGCGTGCGGTAGCCCGTGAAAACTGTTCCTACATCTCGGGCTTGCTGCGACATTCCCCGCAAGGCAGTTGACAATAGGACAGGTGAAGCTGTGGACCGTTCAGGCACCTGAAGTCGCGGCACAGCTGGCCCGCGGTTCTAACTACAGCGCTAGCTGGGAACGGGTACAACCGTCGTGGGTTGGCGCCTACGAGGTGATGACGGTAGAAATGACCGCACGAGGCGTCGACTGTCAGGGGGCGCCGCCGGTGTGGGCATGGCCGGGCTGGGCCAGCCCGAAGCAGGCACTTTATACCGCCGATTTGCTGCTGGGGTTTGATCAGTGGGCACACGGGGTGGTCATGCTGCGCCTCGCGGTGCCTGACGACCAGATCCTGTGCACCTCCTACCATGCGTGGAACGACTTCCTGAACCCCGAAAGTCAGCCGGCAACAATGGATTTCCGCGCGGTGCTGTTGTCCAAGGACGACTGTCTGCAGGCGACTATCCCGCAGATCAAGGCGCGGTGGGTACGCCGAGCCCGGCCGATGCCGATACCCCGTGACACGCGCCGTCAGATCCTGCGCGACCCGTACTTTCGGCACTTGCTGATACCGCCCAAGTCGACGCTTCATTAGCCACAGGTACCCCGATGGGGTGTCGCGAAGGCGCGAAATCCGGCGCTTGGCCGCTGGCTCGCGTCGGCATCAGGCGCGAAGAGACCTCTGCGTGTCGCTATCTGGCCGGGCAGATCGTTCGTTCGTCGCGGCGTGCTCGTGGGCTACCGGGCTACCGGGCTGCGACCTCGTAGTGCGCCCAGATCGTGCCATGCGCGCCAACCTGGATCTCTCCTGCCCGCAACGGCACGGGAAACGAGCCGGATCCGAGCGGCGGGCCATCGATAACCGACGGCGTGCCGAGCCCGCCGATCAGCGCGGGGACGGTGATGATGTGCAGTTCATCGACTAGGCCGGCCCGCAGCAGGGCGCCGTTGAGGCCGCCTCCGGCCTGCGATACCAGGCACGTGACGCCGAACTGCGTCCGGAGCTTTTCCAGTGCGGAGGTCAGGTCCGCCCGGCGGGCGCCGGCGAGCAGATAGGGGATCCGCTCCTGCCGCAGATGGCCGAGGTACGGCAAGGGCGTGCTGTGACTGGCTAGGACCAGCAGGCTGGTCTCCTCATCGCCCTTGTGCGTCCATGCCACCCGGCCGCGGGTGTCCACCACGGCGAACCACCGCGGGCTGCGGTAGGGCAGGAAGTCCGTCCGCAGCAGGCCGGCGGGCACGTTCGTGTCCGGAAGCTGCAGCGAGCCGGCATCGTCGCCTACGAAGGTACCGTTGCCCTCCAGGACCACGGCGGGATGATGACGCTGCTCGATGGCGGCCGCCCGGCGGGTCAGCAAGTCGTCGGCATCCGGCGGCCACACGCCCTTCCAGCGCAGGTTCGGGCCGTCACCGAGCAACCGCTCCATCCGGCTGAGCGTGACACGCGCATCCGCGGTCGCGGTAACGCAGACGATGACCCGGGGACGAGTGCTGCCGTCCTGGCCAGCCGGGCGGTCCGCAGGCATGTCAAGACGATAACGCCAGGCCCGGCAACCCGGCGGATCCAGCCGTCCCCCCATGGGCACCATAGATGAGCTCAGCCCCCGAGCGATCAACGGCATCCGCTGACTTGCGCACTAGCGTGGCCGAAGTCGGGGCCCATCCGCAGGTAGGGCATGAGCATCTCAGCGATTCCGGGATCCTCTTCGGCATGGAGAATAGCGGGAGGGCGTTCGGCGCGTCTTAGCCGAGGAGCGCACAAGCTGGAACATGGGGGCCGAGTTCCTCATCGGCGCGCCGCTAGTTCTGGGCTGCTGGTTCTACAGCTACCTCACCTGGTCCTTGCCGCTCCTCATCATCGCGATTGTCCGAGCTCGGTCGGACCAAGAGGCGGCCGGAACGTCGGCCACGGGGTTCAGTGCTGCGTCTGCAAGTCGTGGCTGAGCTGCTCGGCCACGCCGCGGAATGACAGCGTCATGGCGGCCATCTCTTGTTCGTTAATGGTGACGGAGGTGGCCGGGCCTGTAATGACCAGTGCGGTGTCACCGGGAGGCTGCGGGCTCACCGCGACCAGTTCCCAGCCATGGAAAGACGCGGCGGTCACCGCACGCAAGTCAATCCGCGACCTGCAGGTGGCCGAGGTCGTGGAGCAGGATGCTTGACGCGTCGACCGGGGCCTCGGACCGGCAGCTTGATGTCAGCGACCCGGACCAGCGGAACAAGACGGTGCGCAGTGCGGCGTGGGACCGAGATTCTCGTAATCACTATGCGCCGCAAGGAATCTCGATAAGCGCTGTGCGCATCGAGCGGACGGCGCACCCGGTTCCGTGAGGCGACGTTTCCGCAGATCAGAGACACTGTGTGGTCAGGGACAGGATCGAACTGTCGACCTTCCGCTTTTCAGGGGTCCTATCACCCGGGAAGCGGTCATTTTCGAGGGAGAGAATCAGTCCAGGTCACCCGCATTGGCGCTGATCACTTGGCCTGCAGGTCTATTCTAGCGGTCGTGCCGCCGTGTACCGGTGAATGCCGTCTTGTCCGTGTTACCGGCGTGTTGATCTTCGTAAATAGCCGGACTTGTGTTGCTTTTGTGTTGCTCCCAAGCAGGCCCGCTCAACCATCGCGGCGGCGCGAGTCTCCGGACCGGGTGGGCCGCCCGGGGGGCACTGGCGAACTGCCGCTACTACTCATCAGGCCGCCCGCCGTCCAGCCGCTTCCGGTGTCACGCTGGGAATAACGTACCGTGACAAACAGACCTGTGCGAAGCAATTCGAACCACGCATAACGCCGAATCGGAATGCCTGACGGCCGCATTGCCTCCGCATGTGACCGCCAAGCAGATCTTCTAGTTATGGCGTTGCCGTGTCCGGCGGTTCCGGCCCGGGGCAGGTTCGCGGCCAAGGTGTCGGCCAGCCGATCGGCGTACTGCGCGGTTGCCCAGCCGCGCTGCAGGACCAGCGGGTCATACGTTTCCGGGCTGGCCCGTGTCGACAGCATGTCAGGCCTGGCTTGAGGTCGGCGCGCGCCGGATGGCGCGTGGCTAATGGAGGCCACGATGATGTTCTGCGGCGCGTGTGGCGACCGCACACCCGGCGCGCTTGGC
>Ga0210396_10007334_pt1 | contig 10497 bp, 9 predicted proteins | sample IncBWH17OmetaG_FD_155466 | JGI IMG/M metagenome (GOLD analysis project Ga0210396, IMG submission 155466) | Forest soil microbial communities from Barre Woods Harvard Forest LTER site, Petersham, Massachusetts, United States - Inc-BW-H-17-O ... | reverse complement strand
CGTCGGGATTCTGATCGCTCATGATATTTACCTTCGCAGCACGGTTACGCCGCGCAGCCGCGCGACCACATTTGGATAGTCTTTTTTGTATAACGGGCGGGCGCCCGGCTCGAGGTTTTGATCGCCGAGAATCAACACGGCAACCGGCGCCGCCGACGGATCATAATGAACGGCGCGAAGCGGTTGGCCGGGAGGAAGATAGTATTGAACCAAGTCGATCGCGTAGGAGGGGACGATAGTCATAACCTCGCCCGGTTTGAGCGCGGAGGAGGCCACGGTAATCGCTTCGCGAAATTGCGCGTCGTGCGGCTTGCGATCGTACGCTACGAGATGACCGAGCGAGAATGCGACTGCGAGCACGAGCGCGCCGACACGAATTAGATCGCCGGGCAATTCGAATATCCCCAACGCGACCAGCATGAAAAACGGGACGAAGGACGACAGCGCGTAACGCTCGACGAATACCGGCGCAATCGTGTACGACGCGACGAGCATCAGAAAAGGCGGCGCCCACATCCACAGCATCGCGAAGCCGACAGCATCGTGGGCGCCGCGGCGCCATCCGCGGTACGCGCCCCAAATCGCGAGGGCCGCGAGGATCGGAAACGCGAAGCTGCCGGTCGCCTTGTTGAAGAACGCGAACGGCGCGGCCAGGTCCGGCAGCTTGCGCCATCCGCGCGCGACGCCGGTGGCGGTGGCCGGAACGCGCGACGGCGAAATAAGTTTCGGCACTAGAATTAATCCGCCGACGGCGAGCGCGGCCGCGAGCGCCCATGCGCGGCGCGCGGTCGCATCCTCGAGTCTCCATCCCGCGCGCGCGAGGACACAAAGCAACCACAGTCCCTCGACTGCGGGGACGGCCAAGGCAGCGTAGTTCGTCGTGATCACAATTGCGGTCAGAACTACGACCAGCGCATAGTCCTCGCGGCCGCCGGTGCGCAGCGTGCGGAGGAATATCGCGACCTGCGCGAGAATCACGGCGAGCAGCATCGGATACATCCGCGCCTCGCGCGAGTACTTGATGGTGACGAGATTTACGGCAAAGACAATCGCGGCGAGTCCGGCGATCAGTGCGATGTCGTCGATGGTGAGGACGGATTCTGTTTCGGGTTCGGTCGCGGGCGCGAACAATTCGAGGACGACGATATAGACCAGCGCGATTGTCAGGACGCCGAATGCTGCCGACAACGTGCGCATGGCAGTCGGGCTCGTCCCGAAGAGCGCCATCCATCCGTGCAACGTGAAGTCGTAGATCGGCAGTTCGCCGGGATTGTAGTCGTGGCGCGCGCTTACTTCGGCGATGCTGCGCGCCGATGCGGTCACCCATGAGGTGGCTTCGTCGGGCGAGAGTTCGAGCGCGCCGAGATTAGCGAAGCGTAAAAAGGTGCCCGCGGCGAGAGCGACGATCAACAGGACGAGAGTTATCGCACGGGCGGAAAGGATCGAGCGGGAGGTTATTCGATCGTGCGGACGATCGCGGGGTCGATCGCGCTCGTCCGCTTTGGATGCGGCCGTGGTCAGAGACCCTTCCGTAGCTGCGGCGCGGCGCGAAAGCCTATCGTGCGCGCGGCCGGGATGATCATGGGTGCGTTGGTGCGAGGATTGAAGCCCGCGCGAGCCTTGCGCCGACGCACGGAAAAAGTGCCGAAGCCAGGCACCCAGAAGCGCTTGTCCTTGCGGATCGAGCGCGCGATTTGATCGAATGCGAGGTCTAAGATGGTGGCGACCACCTTCTTGGGCTGATCGGTGGATTTGGCGATCGAATCAATGAGTTCCGCTTTGGTCATCGACGGAAACCTCCAGCGCCTTCTATAGCCGAAGTGCGCTCGGAGCCATAGCCGGTTTGGGCTCGATCTGATTGCGATCGATCCAGCTGTCGATTGTGGTCAGCGCTCGCGCCGCCATCTCGACTTTTTTTTGACGGCCGCGCGCGCGGATCTTCAGGTCGGGCATCAGGCCGTAGTTCGCGTTCATCGGCTGGAAATCGCGGCGGCTCGAATCGGTGATGTATGCGACCAGCGAGCCGATCGCCGTCTCAGGCGGCGGAACGATCAACTCGCGATTCAACACAAAATAGGCGGCGTTGATTCCGCCGAGCAAGCCTGCGGCTGCCGACTCGACATAGCCTTCAACGCCGACCATCTGGCCGGCGAGGAACAAATCATTGCGTGTCCTGAGCTGGAGCGTTGGCAGGATCAGACGCGGCGAATCGACAAAAGTGTTGCGATGGATCGAGCCGAGGCGGACGAACTCGGCTTTTTCCAGGGCGGGTATCATTCGCAGCACGCGGCGCTGATCGGGATAGGTCATCTTGGTCTGAAAGCCGACCATGTTGTACATGCGGCCGCCGGCGTCGTCCTGCCGGAGCTGCACGACTGCAAACGGCCGGTGCCCGCTGCGTGGCTCTGAGAGCCCGACCGGGCGCATCGGGCCGAACGCGAGCGTCATCGGGCCGCGGCGCGCCATCTCTTCGATCGGCATGCATCCTTCGAAATAAACCGGCTTCTCGAACGGGTGCAGATCGATTTTCTCAGCCGCGACCACGGCCGCGACGAACTCGTGGTACTGAACTTCGGTCATCGGGCAGTTGATGTAGTCGTCGCCGCCCTTGCCGTAGCGCGAGGCCTTGAACGCCACGTTCATGTCGATCGAGTCGGTGGCGACGATGGGGGCGATTGCGTCGTAGAAATACAAGTTGCGCGGACCGATCAGATTGTTCAGAGATTCGCCGAGCGCGGGGCTGGTGAGAGGGCCGGTCGCGAGAATTGTCAGGCCGTCGGGTATTGCAGCGGCCTCGGCGCGCACAATCTCGACCATAGGATGATTTTCGAGCGCCGCGGTGATTGCCCCTGAGAAATCATTGCGATCGACAGCGAGCGCGGAACCCGCAGGCACGCGCGCGCGGTCGGCCGACGAAATCACGAGCGAACCAAGCCGACGCATTTCTTCCTTGAGCACGCCGACCGCGGTGTCCATCGAATCGTTGCGCAGCGAATTCGAGCAGACGAGCTCGGCAAAGCTCGCGGTTTGATGGGCCTCGGTCATTTTGACCGGCCGCATCTCGACCAGGCGCACGGCGATGCCTCTGCGCGCGAGCTGCCACGCAGCCTCGCTGCCCGCGAGCCCCGCTCCGACGACGGTTACTTGGCTTTCACTCATGGCGTATATGAAGCGAAGCGTGATCGTGGCGGTTTTCAGCGGTCGTGTAAACCGGCGCGAATCGGCTATACGAATTTTTCCGGAAATGAGGTGTCGATCCGGCGTATCGCCGTTCGACTAATTAATGAGACTCAAATCGCGGAACAAAGGAGATCGCAATGGAATACTTACTTTTGATCTACAACAGCGAGGCGGACGGCAAGAAAATGAGCGCTGCCGAACAAACCGAGATTTACCAGAACTACATGACCTTCACCGAGGACATCACCAAGAGCGGCAAAAACAAAGGCGGCAACGCGCTCCAAGGGATTGCGACCGCAACGACAGTTCGCGTGCGCAATGGCAAGACGACGGTTACTGACGGGCCGTTCGCCGAGACCAAAGAGCAACTCGGCGGATATTACCTGGTCGATGCAAAGGATCTCGACGAGGCAATTTCGATTGCCGCGAGAATTCCCGGAGCGAGGAACGGCTCGATCGAAGTGCGCCCGATAATGAAGTTCAATTAAGCGAGTAGCGGCATGCGCGGTGTGTCGCTAGCCTGCCATCGGACGGGTTTGCCGATGGACAACACAGCCGCTGGAATCGAGCGCTTCTATCGCGACGAGTTCGGACGAATACTCGCCACGTTGATTCGCCTGCTGGGTGACTTCGACCTCGCCGAAGATGCGGCGCAGGATGCGTTTGCGAGCGCGGTGGAACAGTGGCGCCGCGACGGACTGCCGGACAATCCGCGCGCGTGGATTATCGGCGTCGCGCGTCACAAGGCGATCGATCGAATCCGAAAACAGGGAAGGTTCAACGATCGCCGCGAGGAGCTGATTCGCATGGCCGAGAGCGGTGACGACGAACCTGAGCTCGACGCAGGCGCGTTGCCCGACGAGCGTCTGCGGCTGATCTTCACCTGTTGCCATCCCGCACTGGCCGACGAGGCTCGCGTCGCGCTCTCGCTGCGCACGCTGTGCGGGCTCACGACCGAGGAGATCGCGCGCGCGTTCCTGACGGCGCCGGCGACGATGGCCCAGCGGCTGGTGCGGGCCAAGCGCAAGATTCGCGCGGCGCGAATCCCGTACGAGGTGCCGTCGGCGGAGTTGATCGCAGAGCGGCTGGACGCGGTGATGGCGGTTATTTACCTCGTCTTCAACGAGGGCTATGCGGCGAGCTCCGGCGAACGTCTGCTGCGCACCGACCTCTGCGCCGAAGCGATTCGCCTCGCGCGAATCCTAGTCGCGCTGATGCCCGGCGAGGCCGAGCCGGGCGGACTGCTCGCGCTGATGCTGCTGCATGACGCGCGGCGCGATGCGCGAATCGACGCGCGCGGCGAAATCGTGCTGCTCGAGGAGCAGGATCGCACGCGCTGGGATCGCGCACAGATCGCCGAAGGGCTGGCTCACTCGGAAGCCGCGATTCGTGCCAACGCGAATGGACCGTACGCGATTCAGTCGGCGATTGCGGCGGCTCACTCGCGCGCCGAACGCGCCGACACGACGGACTGGCGGGCGATCGCAGCACTCTACGCACAACTGGCATCGATTCGTCCGTCACCGGTGGTCGAGCTGAATCGAGCGGTCGCGGTCGCGATGGCTGAGGGTCCTGCGGCCGGCCTCGAATTGATCGACGAGTTAGCAGCCGGCGGCGAGCTGCGCGACTACTACCTGATGTGGTCGGCGCGGGCGGATTTGCTGCGACGGCTGGGACGATGGAGCGAGGCGGCCGAGTCGTATCGCGCGGCGTTGTCGCGAGTAGGCAGCGCGCCCGAGCGGCGATTTATTCGGCGGCGGCTCGAGGAGATGTCGGCGAAGATGAAGCATTCATTGTCTTGACCGCAGGCCAGTAAGGACTCTTGGCGAGTTGCGCGCGGAAGTCGCGGGCGAAAACGTCCTTGCCTTGCACCTTCGACGGCCATGCCGTGTCGAGAAACTTCCAGGCCTCGGCGTCGTGGCCGCCATAAATCAGATCGAGCATCGTCGACCATAGATCGGGCGAAACCTCAGCGTGAGGCCAGGTACCGCCCTTCGCGCTCGGCGCGTAATTTCTGATGGAGGCAGCGCGCGTGTCGAGGTCCTGCGCATCGGGAGCTTGCGTGCGCATCAGGTCGGGCGCGATGCGATATGCGCCGTCGCTGAAGCGCAGCAGGATTTTAGGCGCGGGCGAGTCGGCGAAATCGGTGTGCCAGTTGGCAAAGTTCCAGTCATGGATCTGAACCGCCAGCGCCAGCGATTGCGATTTCTTGTCGGGCGGCAGGAAGTGCGGGCCCGAGTCGCTGAACTCGGCGTCTATCGTGGCGAGTTTTCTGAAGGTCGGCCCGATCTCGAAAATATGCAGCGTCAGGCAGCAATTCGCGTAGCCGCTCCACTCCGAGACGACCAGGTCGGGCTTGCCGTCGCCGGTCACGTCCATCCCCATCTTTACCAACGACGCATCGGGATCTTCCTTGTACATCGTGCCGATGAAAAATTTTTCGCCCTTGTTTTTGGCGCGCTGCACGTAGACCTGCTTGTCGTCCTTGAGAATCTCGAAATAAGCGTCGCTGCCGTCTTTCGCCTTCGCATCGAAATAGACGCGCGCGACGTAGGGCTTGAAGGTCTCTTCCTGGTGAGGAGTTATATATGGCGGCGCGCTCGCGGCCGCATCGGCAGAGGCCGCGAATCCAGCGATCAGCGCGAGAGCAATCAGGGCACGTGCAATGCTCCCGATGGATCGGTGTGAGTCAGTCACAGCGAGACGGCAACGCTACGCAGGAGGCGTCGAGGAGGCCGGCGCCGAGTCGGGCAGCACGGCGACAGGAGCGGGAGCCTTGTAGCCGCATTCCTTGTTGGCGCATTGCCAGGTGATGCCGGTGCGCTTCAAATCCTTCTCGACCATGTAGTTGGCGCCGCACGACGGGCATGGCTGCGGGACGACTTTGTTCCATGCGGCGAATTTGCACTTCGGGTAACGGCCGCATCCGAAGAAAATTTTCCCACGGCGGCTGCGACGCTCGAGGATTTCGCCTTCCTTGCATTCCGGGCACGCGACTCCGGTCTTGACCGGGTCGGATTGCAGGCGCTTGATTCCGTCGCAATCGGGGTAGCCCGAGCATCCGAGGAACTCGCCGAAGCGCGAGCGGCGTTTGACCATCGGCTTGCCGCACTTTTCGCAGACCTCGTCAGTGGGCGCAGGGGCCGAAGGCTTCAGCGAGACAACGCCTTGTTCGTCGCGCGCGATTTCGCCGGTGTTGGTGCACTTGGGATAGTTTGAGCAGGCGAGGAATTCGCCGTTGCGGCCCCATTTGATCACCATGTCGCCGCCGTCGAGCTCGCACTTGAGACCGGTGGGCAGGCCTTTGTGCTTGACCTCGGGCATTTTCTTTTTTGCGTCGGCCAGGTCCTTGGCGAACGGGCCGTAGAAGCGCTTCATCGTCTTGACCCAGTTCTCGGTGCCCTCTTCGACTTTGTCGAGGTCCTCTTCGAACTGCGCCGTGAAGCTGGATTCCAGAATGTCGGGGAACGCCTTGACCAGCATGTCGTTGACGACGCGCCCGAGTGACGTCGGCCGCATCCGCTTGCTCTCGTCCTCTTCGACGTACTCGACCCGCAAAATGCTCGTCATGATTGCGGCGTAGGTAGAAGGACGCCCGATGCCCTGCTCTTCGAGGACCTTGATCAACGTGGCCTGTGTGTAGCGCGGCGGCGGTTGGGTGAAATGCTGTTCGGGATCGAGCCCGAGCAAGGTAAGAGTCTCGCCTTCGTTCAGCAGGGGCAGAGTGCCTTCCTCGTCGTTGTCCGGCGTCTCGTCCTGACCCTCGATATACACGCGCATGAAACCGTCGAACTTCATCACCTGGCCGGTCGCGCGGAAAATCGCGTCCGCCGATTCGATATCGACGGTGGTGCGATCGTACACGGCCTGCGTCATCTGGCTCGAGACGAAGCGATTGTAGATCAGCGTGTAGAGCGCGAGCGCGTCCTTGTCTAGGTAGCGAGCAATCGATTCGGGGTCGCGTTCGACGGCAGTCGGGCGAATTGCTTCATGGGCGCCCTGCGACTGCTTGCCGGATTTATAAAAGTTCGGCTGCTCGGGAATATATTCTTTGCCGTAACGCGCGACGATATGGCTGCGGACGGACTCGAGTGCCTGGTCCGACACGCGCGGCGAATCGGTGCGCATATAAGTGATAAGGCCGACCGCGCCCTCCTCGCCAAGCTCGACGCCCTCATAAAGCTTCTGGGCTATCTGCATCGTGCGCCGCGGCTGATAGTACAACTTACGCGACGCCTCCTGCTGCAGCCGCGATGTGATGAACGGCGGGGTCGGGCTGCGGCGGACTTCCTTGCGCTCGACGCTCTTTACCGTGAACGGCGCCGCTTCGACCGCCGCGATGATCTCTTTCGCCCGCGCCTCGGGCAGCTTGTACGCCTTATTGTCAATGCGGTCGTCTTTGTAACTGTAAAGCCGCGCCTTGAACGGCGGCGGATTCTTGGCTGAAAGGCGGGCGTCGAGGGTCCAGTACTCTTCGGCGCGGAAGGCCTCGCGCTCGCGCTCGCGGTCGACGATTATCCTGAGCGCCACCGACTGAACCCGGCCGGCGCTGATGCCGCGCTTGACCTTGTCCCACAGCAGCGGGCTCAGCTTGTAGCCGACCAGGCGGTCGAGGACGCGGCGCGCCTGGTACGCGTCGAACAGGTTGTGATCGAGCTTCGAGGGATTGGCGACCGCCTCTTTAACGGCGGCCGACGTAATCTCATGCAACAGGACTCGGCTCACCTTGGACTTGGTCTTGCCGAGATGATCGGCGATATGCCATGCGATCGCTTCGCCCTCGCGGTCGGGGTCGCTGGCGAGGTAGACGTTATCCTTTCCCTTGGCGGCAGTCTTGATCTCGCCGAGGACCTTCTCTTTGCCCTTGATTACGACGAAATCGGGCGCGAAATTGTGCTCGATGTCGACCCCCAGCTTGCTCTTGGGCAGATCGACGACATGGCCGACCGAGGGCATGACCTGGTAGTCACTACCGAGGTAGCGCTTGATGGTTTTCGCCTTTGCGGGCGATTCAACGATTACGAGATTTTTTGCCACCGTATTAGGCGCCTCCAGTCCCGTCACCACCCTCGCAGGTTTCGCGCCAGTGCAAATCACCGACGCCTTCAGGGCTTACACCCTGCCAGACTTATGCAAGCGAGAAAAGCTTGCCGGGATGCTGGGTGACGCGACCTTCGAGTTCAAGTTCCAGCAGCAATCTAAGCACGGTCTGGGCATTCAGCCCGGAAGACTCGATGATCGAATCAACGTGGAGTCTCTCAGAATCTTTTAGACCATTCAAGATAGCTGTAGCACTGTCAGTTACTTCTTCAACCGCTTTGACGGCTTGAACCGTTTCAACGATAGACGCAGTATCTGCCCTAATATCAGACGCTGCAGAAATAGAAAATGATTCGGCCGGCGCCTTGGCGATAGTGCGGGTTGCTGCCTGTCGGCCGATCATCTGCGGCGCCAACTCCTCGATTACGTCTTCGACGCATTCGACCAGCTTCGCACCCTCTTTCAATAGACGATTGCTGCCGCGAGTCTTGCCACTGAGGGGGCTGCCGGGGACGGCGAATACCTGGCGATCCTGCTCCAGCGCCATCCGCGCCGTAATAAGCGAGCCGCTTTTTTCGGCAGCCTCGACGATTACGACGCCCAGGCACAGCCCCGACAGGATCCGGTTGCGAGTCGGGAAGTTCTCAGCGAGCGGCTGCGTTCCAATGGGCAGCTCGCTGATCAGTGCGCCGCCGCCGGCGATAATGCTCTCAGCCAGCTTGCGATGTTCGGCCGGGTAGATGACGTCGACGCCGCATCCCAGCACGGCGAGCGTCTTGCCGTGAGCGTCGAGGGCCCCCTGATGCGCTTCGCCGTCGATTCCTCGCGCCAGCCCGCTGACGACGGTGAAGCCCTTGGCCGCGAGCTCGAGACCGAGCCGCTGCGCCATTCGGCGCCCGATATCGCTGGCGGCGCGCGCGCCGACGATTGCGATACACGTACTGTCGGTCAACGTGGCCGTGCCGCGGACGAACAGGAACGGCGGCGGGTCGGCGATTTGCCGCAGATTCGGCGGATAGTCGGCGTCGGTCCATTTGACGAGTCGCGCGCCGAGGTTGGGCAGCTCGCATAGTTCTTTCTCAAGCGGCTCGAAGTCGCGAAATTCCGCGATGCTGTGCGCGGTGTTGCGCGGCACTCCGGCGGCGGCAATCTGGTCGGCGCTCAGCTGGAATACTTTTTCGGGCGCGCCGAACTTCTCGATCAGCAACTTGCAGGTTCGCGGACCGACTCCGCGGGCGCGTCTCAATGCGAGCCAATAAACGTCTGATGACGGCATCGCTGATCAGCCGCGAGGATCGCGCGGCTCCCCTCGACATAAATAGTTGTTCCCAACGACGGGGTTTCGCAACCTCGGCATTAGAGCGGCGTATTCTCGGGACGGTCGCGTGGGGATAGATTTGCGGACATTTTATTGACCCTGCGGACAGGATCGCATAAGTTACCCGCAACCGCCTTATTTGATAGCATTAGGCACCGTCGTCTTTGGACGGCTGACGGAGGACTGAGTATTGAGCGCATCACTTGGCAACATGGATTTCACTGGAATGTCCGCGACGGAGAAGCAGATCCTCGTTTTCAGCTTTTATCGTGACGCCGAATTGCGAGGCGCCCGCCTACTGTTCAATCTTTTGAGCCATATGAAGGACGGCGAAGCGCAGCTCAAGATGACCGCCCATCTGGCGGACGAAACGCGCCACGCATTCCTCTGGACCAAGCGAATCTCGGACCTCGGTGGCGCCCCTATCCTTATCGACGATGGCTATCAGCGGCGGCTCGGACTGCGGACCGGCGTGCCGAAAACGATTATCGATCTGCTCGCCCTGACCGTCGTGGTCGAAGAGCGCGCGCAGAGCCGCTACAACGCTCACATGGCGCTCCCCAATGTCGACCCTGAGACGATGGAAGTGCTGAAGTCGGTTACCAAGGACGAATCGTGGCATCTGTCGTGGATCGAAAAAGAGATGCACGAGATCGCCAAGGCGCAAGGCTCCGAAGAGCAAGCCGACAAGTCGCTCGAGCGCTACCGCAAGATCGACCGCGAAGTTTACGCCACCATTGCCGCCGACGAAGCGGAGCTGATGCGCGCTTAGCCGGCGAGCCGCGAATCAGCGGCTCGTTTCGGACGCGCGCGCCGATTGCTTGCGCGCGATTTCGCGATCCTGGCGCGCGATGACCGCCGCATGAAGCTGCGCCACAGTCTGTTCAGGCAGCACAGTCACCGGCATCCCGGTCCCGAGCGCATCCACATAGATGTGCGCGGATTTTTCGAGCAGCTCC
>Ga0210396_10007333_pt1 | contig 10497 bp, 9 predicted proteins | sample IncBWH17OmetaG_FD_155466 | JGI IMG/M metagenome (GOLD analysis project Ga0210396, IMG submission 155466) | Forest soil microbial communities from Barre Woods Harvard Forest LTER site, Petersham, Massachusetts, United States - Inc-BW-H-17-O ... | reverse complement strand
ATGGCGGTGCCGGCGGGGCCGGCACCACTACCGGCGGTGACGGCGGGACCGGTGGGGCCGGCGGCGAGGCCACAGCCAACGGCCAGAATGGCATGGCTACCGGCGGTGACGGCGGCACCGGCGGAACCGGCGGGACCGGTGTGACCGGCGGGACCGGCGGTGTCGGCGGGGCCGGCGGCGAGGCCACATCCGACGGCAAGGATGGCAACACTACCGGCGGTAACGCCGGTGACGGCGGTGTCGGCGGGGCTGGCACCACTACCGGCGGTGACGGCGGGGCCGGCGGTGTCGGCGGCGAAGCCACGAGCCACGGTTCCGGTGGCAACGCTACCGGCGGCAACGGCGGTGACGGCGGTAACGGCGGAACCGGTCCGACCGTTGGCACCAGCGGCGCCGGCGGGGCCTTTGGCGCAGGCGGCACGGCGGTAGCGACCGGCTCGGGCGGCACAGAAATTAACGGCTCGCCCGGCACGCCGGGCTCGCGCGGCTGATACCGCAAGGCGTAACAGCCCCGCACACCACGGCGTGTGGGGCTTTTACGCCGTCAGAGCCGTTCGATGATCGTGACGTTGGCGGTGCCGCCGCCCTCGCACATCGTCTGCAGGCCGTAGCGGCCACCGGTGCGCTGCAGCTCGTTGAGCATCGTGGTGAACAGCTTTGCCCCGGTGGCACCCAACGGATGGCCGAGCGCGATCGCGCCACCGTTGGGGTTGACCTTCTCCGGGTCGGCCTTGATTTCCTTGAGCCAGGCCAACACCACCGGCGCGAACGCCTCGTTGATCTCGACCGTGTCGATGTCGTCGATGGACAGCCCGGTCTTCTCAAGTGCGTACCGGGTGGCCGGAATCGGTCCGGTGAGCATGAAGACCGGGTCGGCGCCGCGGGCGCTGATGTGATGGATGCGGGCCCGCGGTGTGAGTTTGTGGTCCTTGACGGCCTGCTCGGACGCCAGCAGCACCGCACTGGCGCCGTCGGAAATCTGGCTGGCCACCGCCGCCGTCAGCCGGCCACCCTCCGACAGCGTCTTGAGCGCGGCCATCTTCTCCAGTGACGTCTCGCGCGGCCCCTCGTCGATCCGGAATCCGTCCACGGCAATGATCTCGTTGTCGAAATGTCCACCGCGGATCGCGGCCAGCGCCCGCTCGTGGCTGGTCAGCGCGAACTGCTCCATCTCCTCGCGGGACAGGTTCCACCGCTCGGCGATCAACTCGGCGCCGCGGAACTGAGAGATCTCCTGATCGCCGTAGCGGTGCAGCCAATTCTTCGACTCGTTGGTCGGCGAGGTGAACCCGAACTCCTTGCCGACCACCATCGCCGACGCGATCGGGATCTGGCTCATGTTCTGCATGCCGCCGGCCAGGATCAGGTCGGCGGTGTTGGCCATGATCGCTTGCGCACCAAAGGAAATCGCCTGCTGACTGGAGCCACACTGCCGGTCAACGGTCACTCCGGGGACCTCTTCGGGGTAACCCGCCGCCAGCCAGGCGTTGCGACCGATGTTGCCGGCCTGCCCGCCGATCGCGTCCACGCACCCGACCACCACGTCGTCGACGGCCGCCGGGTCGACGTCGATCCGCTCGAACAGCCCGTGAAATGCGGCCACGCCCAAGTCGATTGGATGCACGCCGGCAAGCGATCCGTTTCGCTTACCAACGGCCGTACGGACCGCATCGACAATGTACGCCTCTGGCATTTCTAATCTCCTTCTTTGGTGATTCCACCTAGGACGATAGCGAGATACTGCTGGCCCACCTGTTGCGCGGTGAGCGGTCCACCGGGCTGATACCAGCGCACCGACACCCAGGTGGTGTCGCGAATGAATCGGTAAACCAGGTCGACGTCGAGATCGGGACGGAAATAGCCTTCCTCGATGCCCTGGTGCAGCACGTCGACCCACATCTTGCGCTGAGACTTGTTCATGTCCTCGATGTAGGAGAACCGCGGCTGTGACAGCAACCGCTTGGCCTCATCCTGGTAGATGACGACCTGGGCATGCCGGTGCTCGATCGCGTCGAACGACGCCATGAACAGCCCCTTGAGCCGCTCAAGCGGATTGGACTCGCGGTCGATGATTTCTTGGTAGCGGCAGAACAGCCAGTCCAGGAAGCTGTGCAGCAGCTCGTCGACCATCTCTTCCTTGGACGCGAAGTGGTGGTAGAGGCTGCCCGACAAAATGCCGGCACCGTCAGCGATGTCGCGCACCGTGGTGGCGCGCAGGCCACGTTCGGCGAACATCGTCGCCGCCAGTTCCAAAAGCTCGTCGCGCCGGTTCACGGGTGTTGACTCGACACCGAAATCACTTCTCCAGTCAGGTAACTGGAGTAATCACTGGCCAAAAACGCGATGGTGGCAGCCACCTCCCACGGCTCGGCCGCCCGCCCGAACGCTTCCCCGGCGGACAACCGATCCAGTAGATCGCTCGAGGTGGTCTTGTCCAGGAACTTGTGCCGGGCGATGCTCGGCGACACCGCGTTGATCCGCACGCCGTAGTCGACGGCCTCGATGGCGCTGCACCGAGTCAGAGCCATCACGCCGGCTTTGGCTGCCGCGTAGTGGGATTGCGAGTGCTGGGCCCGCCAGCCAAGGACGCTGGCGTTGTTGACGATCACCCCGCCGTGGTCGGCGTCGCGAAAGTAGCGCAGCGCCGCCCGGGTGGCGCGGAAGACCGACGTCAGCGTGACGTCGAGCACACGGTCCCATTCCTCGTCGGTCATGTCGGCCACCGGTGTTTGTCCGCCTAAGCCGGCGTTGTTGACCAACACGTCGATCCGGCCCATCCGCGCGTGCGCCGACGCGATCAGCGCGTCGACCTGAGCAGAGGACGTGACATCGCAGAGCAAATGCTCGACGCGGCCCAGGCCCAGCGCCGACAGTTCCTCGGCCGTCTCGCCAAGGCGTCGCTCGTGGTGGTCGGAGACGACGACGTCAGCGCCCTCGGCCAACGCGCGCCGAGCGGTGGCCGACCCGATGCCGGTGCCGGCGGCCGCCGTGACGATCACGACCTTGCCAGCCAGAAGCCCGTGTCCGGCAACCTCTTTCGGCGCAACCGCTAACGTCATCTAGCCTCCCTGGGTAGGCCAAGCACACGCTCGGCGATGATGTTGCGCTGAATCTCGTTCGAACCGCCGTAGATGGTGTCCGCGCGGGTGAACAGATAAAGGCGCTGCCACTCATCGAAATCTCCGCCGTCCATGACCAGGCCCGCCTTACCCTGCACATCCATCGCGATCTCGCCGAGCTCGCGATGCCAATTGGCCCACAACAGCTTTGAGACGTTGTCCTGTCCGGGCTGCTCGACGTCCATGGTCGCCAAGGCATACGAGCGCATCGCCCGCAAGCCCGCCCACGACCGGGTCAGGCGTTCGCGGACCAGCGGATCATCCGCGGCACCAGTGCGTTTGGCGAGTGCGGCCACGCTGCTCAGCTCGCGCGCGTAGGCGATCTGTTGACCCAGCGTCGACACACCGCGCTCGAAGGTCAACGTTCCCATCGCGACCCGCCAGCCGTCACCGGGTGTGCCGACGACCAAATCGGCATCGGTGCGGGCGTCGTCGAAGAACACCTCGTTGAATTCGGAGTCCCCGGTCAGCTGCACGATCGGGCGGACCTCCACGCCCGGCTGGTCCAGCGGCACCAACAGATACGACAACCCGGCGTGGCGCTTCGAGCCCTTCTCCGTGCGGGCCACCACGAAACACCACTGCGCCCAGTGGGCCAGCGATGTCCACACCTTCTGGCCGTTGATCACCCACGCGTCGCCGTCGAGCACAGCGGTGGTGGACACGTTGGCCAGATCGCTGCCGGCACCGGGCTCGGAGTAGCCCTGACACCAGAGCTCGGTGACGTCCAGAATTCGGGGCAGAAACCGCTGCTGCTGCTCGGGCGTACCGAAGGCGATCAACGTCGGCCCGAGCAGTTCCTCGCCGAAGTGGTTGACCTTCGCCGGCGCGTTGGCGATCGCGTACTCCTCGTAGAACGCGACCCGATGCGCGACGGAAAGACCGCGGCCGCCATGCTCGACCGGCCAGCCCAAGCAGGTCAGGGCCGCCTCCGCGAGATGGCGGTTCCAGGCCCGCCGCTCTTCGAATGCCTCGTGCTCGCGACCGGGCCCACCAAGCCCCTTGAGCGCGGCGAACTCGCCGACCAGGTTCTCGGCCAGCCAGTCGCGTACCTCGGCCCGGAACTCCTCGACGCCCTGCACCCCTGTAGGCTAACCTACCAAGCACTTGCTTTGTTAGTCCGGCGACGATACAGAGCGCGAAGCGCGATGAGGAGGAGCCGGACAGTTGAAGCTTGAGGAGCATGCATCGATGCCGAGCGATCCGCAGACCATTCCTGCGGTGTTGGACCGCATCGCGCGCGAGCTTCCCGAACACAACGCGCTGGTCACGCCCGATCGCACCCTCACTTTTGCCGAGCTGCGCGACGACGTGCGCCGTGCCGCGGCGGCGATGATCGCGTTGGGTGTGAGCACGGGCGACCGGGTGGCGATCTGGTCGCCGAACACCTGGCATTGGGTGGTTGCCTGCCTGGCCACCCATTACGCCGGCGCCGCCGTGGTACCGCTGAACACCCGTTATACCGCCGCCGAGGCGACCGACATCCTGGCCCGCACCGGTGCTCCGCTGCTGGTGGCGATGGGCGAGTTCCTGGGTACCGACAAGACCGCTGATCTCGACCGGGCCGCGCTGGCCGATCTGCGGCATATCGTGCGGGTGCCGGTTGATGCGGACGACGGGACGTGGGACGACTTTGTAGCGCGCGGCGCCGGCAGTGCAGCCCTGAGCGCCGCCGATGCCCGCGCCGCCGCGGTACACCCCGACGACCTCTCCGACATCCTCTTCACCTCCGGCACCACCGGCCGCAGCAAAGGTGTGCTGTGCGCGCACCGGCAATCGCTGTCCGGCTCGGCGGCGTGGGCGGCGTGCGGCAAGATCACCAGCGACGACCGCTACCTGTGCATCAACCCGTTCTTCCACAACTTCGGCTACAAGGCCGGAATCCTGGCCTGCCTGCAGACCGGCGCAACGCTGATCCCGCAGCTGACCTTCGACCCCGAGCGGGCGATGCGTGCGGTCGGCGAGCACCGGATCACCGTGCTGCCCGGGCCCCCGACCATCTACCAGACACTTCTCGACCATCCCGCCCGCGGCAGCTACGACCTGACCTCGCTGCGGTTCGCGGTCACCGGCGCGGCCACGGTGCCGGTCGTGCTGATCGAGCGGATGCAAACAGAACTCGACATCGACATCGTGCTGACCGCCTACGGCCTGACCGAATGCAACGGGTTCGGCACCATGTGCCGCGCCGACGACGACGCCGTCACGGTGGCCACCACCTGCGGACGGCCGATCGCCGGATTCGAGCTGCGCATCAACGGGGTTCACGGTGCCGAAACAGGAGAGGTGCTGCTGCGTGGGCCCAACGTGATGCTCGGTTATCTCGACGACCCGCAAGCCACCGCGGACACCGTGGACGCCGATGGCTGGCTGCACACCGGGGACATCGGAAAGCTCGACGGCGCAGGCAATCTCCAGATCACCGACCGGCTCAAAGACATGTACATCTGCGGCGGTTTCAACGTCTACCCGGCCGAGGTGGAGCAGGTGCTCGCCCGCCTGGACGGTGTATTGGACTGCGCGGTGATCGGCGTGCCCGACGAGCGGCTTGGTGAAGTCGGCCGGGCCTTCCTGGTGACGCGGCCCGGATCCGAGCTCGACGAGCAGGCGGTGATCGCCTACACCCGTGAGTACTTGGCCAACTTCAAAGCCCCCCGTTCGGTGAGGTTTGTCGACAAGCTGCCGCGCAACGCCGGCGGCAAGGTGGTCAAACCACAATTGCGAGAGATGCCCTGATGGACCTTGATTTCGACGACGACACCGTGACATTCCAGCAGCAGGTGCGCGAGTTCCTGGCTGCGCACCGGGAATCGTTCCCGACACTGTCCTATGACACGGCCGAGGGTTTCGAGCAACACCGACGTTGGGACAAGGTGCTTTTCGATGCGGGCTTCTCGGTCATCACCTGGCCGCGCAAGTACGGCGGCCGCGACGCAACCCTGCTGCAGTGGGTGGTCTTCGAGGAGGAGTACTTCCGCGCCGGCGCGCCCGGGCGGGCGAGCGCCAACGGTACGTCGATGCTGGCGCCGACGTTGTTCGCGCACGGCACCGAGGAGCAGCTGGACCGGATTTTGCCGAAGATGGCCAGCGGCGAAGAGATCTGGGCGCAGGCCTGGTCGGAGCCGGAGTCCGGCAGCGACCTCGCGTCGCTGCGCTCGACGGCCACCCGCACCGACGGCGGTTGGCTGCTCAACGGCCAGAAGATCTGGAGCTCGCGAGCGCCGTTCGGCGACAGAGCTTTCGGACTGTTCCGCTCCGACCCCGAAGCTGAGCGCCACCGCGGGCTGACGTATTTCATGTTCGACCTCAAAGCAGACGGAATCACCGTTCGACCGATCGCCCAGCTGGGCGGCGACACCGGGTTCGGCGAGATCTTCCTCGACGACGTATTCGTGCCCGACGCCGACGTGATCGGCGAAGTGCACGACGGGTGGCGGGCCGCGATGAGCACGTCGAGCAACGAGCGCGGCATGTCGCTGCGCAGCCCGGCACGCTTCCTGGCCTCCGCCGAGCGCCTGGTAGAGCTGTGGAAGGCATACGGCGACAGCGCTTTCGGTGATCAGGTAGCCGATGCGTGGATCAAAGCGCAGGCCTACCGGCTGCACACCTTCGGCACCGTGACCCGGCTGGCGAGCGGTGGCGAGCTGGGCGCCGAGTCCTCGGTGACCAAGGTGTTCTGGTCCGACCTGGACGTCGCGGTGCACGAGACCGCGCTGGACATCCGCGGCGCCGACGCCGAGCTGGCCGGCTCCTGGACCGACGGATTGCTGTTTGCACTCGGCGGCCCGATTTATGCCGGTACCAACGAGATTCAGCGCAATATTATCGCCGAGCGCCTGTTGGGGCTGCCCCGGGAGAAAGCAAAATGAGATTCGACCTTGATGCGCAGCAGCGTGATTTCGCGGCCAGTATCGACGCGGCACTCGCGGCGGCCGATGTGCCGGGTGCGGTGCGTGCCTGGGCCGGTGGTGACACCGCGCCCGGCCGTAAGGTCTGGGCGCGGCTGGCCGACCTGGGCGTCACCGCGCTGGCGGTACCGGAACGGTTCGACGGCATCGACGCGCACCCGGTCGACCTGGTCGTCGCGTTGGAGCGGCTGGGACGTTGGTGTGTGCCCGGCCCGGTCACCGAATCCATCGCGGTAGCACCAGTTTTGCTGGCAGAGGACGAGCGGTGCGCCGCGTTGGCAGCCGGTGAACTGATCGTCAGCGTCGCGCTTCTGCCGCAGGTGCCGCGGGCCGTAGACGCCGACGCGGCGGGACTGGTGCTGGACGCCGAAGCGGACGGCTGGGTCAGCGAGGCGCACCTGGGCGAGCGGCACGAGTCCGTCGACCCAAGCCGCCACCTGTTCGACGTCGATGCTGTCGCCGAACCGTGGCAGGCCGACGTCGCTCGCGCCTACGAATTCGGCGCACTGGCCACCGCCGCGCAACTGGTCGGCGCTGGCCAGGCCCTGCTGGACGCCGCCGTCCAATACGCCAAGCAGCGCGCCCAATTCGGCCGGATCATCGGCTCGTATCAGGCGATCAAGCACAAGCTCGCCGATGTGCACATCGCCCTCGAACTGGCCCGCCCGCTGGTCTACGGCGCGGCCCTGTCGCTGGCGGATGAGTCCCCCGACACCGCCCGCGATGTCAGTGCGGCCAAGGCTGCGGCTTCCGACGCCGCGCTGCTGGCAGCCCGGTCGGCGCTGCAGACCCACGGCGCAATCGGTTTCACCGCCGAGCACGACTTGTCGCTGTGGTTGTTACGAGTGCAGGCGCTGCGGTCCGCCTGGGGTGACCCGGCTACCCACCGGCGGCGAGTCCTGGAGGCGCTATGACTGACGAACGGGAACTACTGCGGGAGACCGTCGCGGCGCTGGTAGCCAAGCATGCGTCGCCCGCCGCGGTGCGCGAGGCGATGGAATCGGAGCGCGGCTACGACGAATCGCTGTGGCGGCTACTGTGCGAGCAGGTCGGCGCTGCCGCCCTGGTAGTACCGGAGGAATACGGCGGCGCCGGCGGCAATCTCGGCGACGCCGCCGTTGTCCTCGAAGAACTCGCCAAGGGGCTGGTGCCCAGCCCGCTGCTCGGGACCACGCTGGCCGAACTCGCGCTGCTGGCCGCAGACGAGCCCGACACCGAAGCCTTGGGCGCGCTGGCCGAAGGCGCGTCGATCGGCGCGCTGGTGCTAGACCCCGACTACGTGATCAACGGCGATATCGCCGACATCGTCATCGCCACCAACGACGGGAAACTCAATCGCTGGACGGCGTTTGACGCCGAGGCTGTCACTGCCATGGACCCCACTCGCCGGCTGGCGCGTGTTACGCCGCAAAGCACCACACCGCTGGGCGCCGATCCCGGCATCGCCGATGTCGCGGCGATCCTGCTTGCCGCCGAGCAGATCGGCGCGGCCAGTCGCTGCCTGGAACTGACTGTCGAATACACCAAGGAGCGACATCAGTTCGGCCGGCCGATCGGCAGCTTCCAGGCGCTCAAACACCGGATGGCCGATCTGTATGTCGCGGTGCAGGCCGCCCGTGCGGTGGTGAACGATGCCCTAGAAGAGCCGTCTGCGACGTCGGCGGCGCTGGCCCGTGTCGCGGCCACCGAGGCGTTCAGCACCGTGGCCGCCGAGGGAATTCAGCTGCACGGCGGCATCGCGATCACCTGGGAACACGACATGCAGCTGTATTTCAAACGGGCGCATGGCAGTTCGCAGTTGCTGGGCCCGGCGCGGGAATACTTGCGCCGGCTGGAATCCGAAGTGCTCTCGCCTGGCGACGATGCAGAGCGCGCAGCGCGATGAGGAGGAGCCAGGCAATTTACCGTAGCTTGGCGACATGAGCGATCACGTCGCACTGCGCGCCGGGATCCCACCGTTCTACGTGATGGACGTCTGGCTGGCGGCCGCGGAGCGCCAGCGCAGCCATGGCGACCTGGTGAACCTGTCAGCCGGGCAGCCGAGTGCCGGGGCCCCCGAGCCGGTGCGCGCTGCGGCCGCGGCCGCGCTGCGTCTCAATCAGCTCGGCTACACGGTGGCGCTGGGAATTCCCGAGCTGCGCGCCGCGATCGCGGCGTCGTATCTGGATCGGCACGGCTTGCAGGCCGATGCGGACGACGTGGTGGTAACAACGGGCTCGTCGGGCGGCTTTCTGCTGACATTCCTGTCCTGCTTCGACGTCGGCGACCGGGTGGCTGTCAGCAGTCCCGGCTATCCGTGCTATCGAAACATCCTGGCAGCGCTCGGATGTGAGGTCGTGGTGATGGAATGCGGGCCGGAGACCCGATTCCAGCCCACCGTGCAGATGCTCGCCGAACTCGACCCGCCGGTACGGGGTGTCGTGGTCGCCAGCCCGGCCAACCCGACCGGCACGGTCATCCCGCCCGCGGAGCTTGCAGCCATCGCGTCCTGGTGTGACGACTCGGGGGTGCGGCTGATCAGCGACGAGGTCTACCACGGACTGGTCTACCCGGGCGCACCCCAGACCAGCTGCGCCTGGACTACGTCGCGAAATGCCATGGTGGTCAACAGCTTTTCCAAGTACTTCGCGATGACGGGATGGCGGCTGGGCTGGTTGCTGGTGCCGGCGGAGCTGCGCCGGGCGGTGGACCGACTGACCGGAAACTTCACCATCTGCCCGCCAGTGCTGTCGCAGCGTGCGGCCGTCGCGGCGTTCACCCCCGAAGCCGTCGAAGAAGCCGACGGTCATCTGCACCAATACGCCGTCAATCGCGAGGCACTGCTCGACGGTCTGCGCGAAATCGGCATCGACCGGTTGGCGCCCACCGACGGCGCGTTTTACGTCTACGCCGACGTCTCCGACTTCACCGCGGACTCGATGGATTTCTGCTCAAAGCTGTTGGCCGACACCGGGGTAGCGATTGCACCGGGCATCGACTTCGATCCCGAGCATGGTGGCTCGTTCGTTCGGCTGTCCTTCGCCGGCCCGACGAACGACATCGCGGAAGCGTTGCGCCGCATGGGCACATGGCTGCCGGGCCAATAGGACGCGCGCTCGATCTCGAACATTTACCTCTCCGTGCTCTAGATGTGACGGCGATCGCTCACTGTTGTTGGACGTGACTTGAGTGCGGTAGGCGCACGCCCAAAGAGACGAGGAGCGGGATGCCGGCGCCGGAAGATCGTCGTGGCTCGATATCGCGCGCGCCAATATGGCGGTCGCGCCGCGGGCTTGTGGCCTGGGGCGTGTGCGTGCTTGTCGCCGGGAGCATGTACGTAGCGCGTGCTGCCCCATGGGCGCCCGCTGCGGTCCTGCGCGTTGGCAACTATCTTGGGATTCCCGGGCAGTACTCGAGCATCCAGGCAGCGGTCGACGCCGCCCGGCCGGGGGACTGGGTGCTCATCGGCCCAGGCGATTACCACGAGACCG
>Ga0210396_10007332_pt1 | contig 10498 bp, 9 predicted proteins | sample IncBWH17OmetaG_FD_155466 | JGI IMG/M metagenome (GOLD analysis project Ga0210396, IMG submission 155466) | Forest soil microbial communities from Barre Woods Harvard Forest LTER site, Petersham, Massachusetts, United States - Inc-BW-H-17-O ... | reverse complement strand
AGCCGGTAACGGTTAAAGTTGGAGACACGGTATTGTACGGCAAATATGCCGGTACCGAGATCCAGATCGAAGGCGACGATTTCCTGATCATGCGGGAATCTGACATTTTAGCAATTGTTTAATCATTCCCATAAGCCGACGAAGGAGGCTTCGTCCGGCAGGACAATCATTAACGTTTTGCCGGGGATGCACTAAATTCGCAATGGTGCAGCCCCGGCACATAAAACTGAATAACTATGGCAAAGCAACTATTTTTCGATATCGAGGCCCGCAACAAAATGAAGAAGGGCGTGGATATCCTGGCCAACGCTGTGAAGGTCACGCTCGGCCCCAAAGGACGTAATGTGGTACTGGAAAAGAAATTCGGCGCTCCCGCCATCACCAAGGACGGTGTGACGGTAGCCAAAGAGATCGAACTGGAAGACCCCATCGAGAACATGGGCGCCCAGATGGTCAAGGAAGTCGCTTCCAAGACCGCCGATATCGCCGGTGACGGCACCACGACGGCCACCGTGCTGGCTCAGGCCATCATCAGCGAAGGGCTCAAGAACGTAGCCGCAGGTGCTAATCCCATGGATCTGAAGCGCGGTATCGACAAGGCCGTTGAAAAGGTCGTTGCGAGCCTGAGCGCGCAATCTCAGACCATCGGCAACGACAAGAACAAGATCGAGCAGGTCGCTTCTATCTCTGCCAACAACGACAACAACATCGGTAAGCTGATCGCCCAGGCCTTCGGCAAAGTAGGCAAGGAAGGTGTCATCACCGTAGAAGAAGCGAAAGGCACGGATACTACCGTTGAAGTAGTAGAAGGTATGCAATTCGATCGCGGTTATATCTCCCCCTATTTCGTAACGAATAGCGAGAAGATGGAAGCCGAATTGCAGAATCCTTACATTCTTATTTACGATAAGAAGATCTCTGCGATGAAGGATATCCTGCATATCCTGGAAAAGGTGGCCCAGGGCGGTCGTCCGCTCCTGATCATTGCTGAAGACCTGGAAGGCGAAGCATTGGCTACCCTCGTGGTCAACAAGCTGCGTGGCACTATCAAGGTCGCTGCCGTCAAGGCTCCCGGCTTCGGTGACCGTCGCAAGGAAATGCTGCAGGACATCGCGATCCTCACCAAGGGTATCGTGATCAGCGAAGAGCAGGGTTACAAACTGGAGGCCGCCGATCTCAGCTATCTGGGTTCAGCCGCATCCGTCACCATCGACAAAGACAACACCACCGTCGTTGGCGGAAAGGGTAAGAAAGAAGATATCACGGCCCGCGTCAATCAGATCAAGGCCCAGATCGAATCCACCACTTCCGATTACGATAAGGAAAAATTACAGGAACGTCTCGCCAAGCTCGCCGGCGGGGTAGCCGTTCTCTACATCGGTGCAGCCACCGAAATGGAAATGAAAGAGAAGAAAGACCGCGTCGACGACGCCCTGCACGCTACGCGCGCTGCTGTTGAAGAAGGCATCGTTCCCGGCGGCGGTATTGCTTATATCCGTGCGATCGAATCCCTGGAAAAGCTCAAAGGCGCCAATGAAGACGAGAGCACCGGTATCGCTATCGTCAAGCGCGCCATCGAAGAGCCCCTGCGCCAGATCGTGGTAAACTCGGGTATCGAAGGCAGCATCGTGGTACAGAAGGTCAAGGAAGGCAAAGCCGATTTCGGTTTCAACGCCCGCACGGAAGTGTATGAGAACCTCCTGAAGGCCGGTGTTATCGATCCTACCAAGGTCACCCGTATCGCCCTCGAAAATGCCGCTTCTATCGCCGGTATGTTGCTGACCACCGAGTGTGTGATCGCCGACAAGCCCAAGAAGGAAGAAGCACACGCTCATCCGGGCGGCGCTCCTGGCATGGGTGGAATGGATTATTAATCATCTGTTTCGGAATATTGCAAAAGCCCCACATCCGTGGGGCTTTGCCATTTCGTATATTTTGTGTGAGGTCCTTTATTGGTATATTATTGATCCTGGCGCCGGTTACGGCCGGTACGGCGAGCCTGCCAAAGCTTTTGCCGGGCTATCTGGCGCTGGGCGATTCCTATACGATCGGTGAATCGGTGGCCCCTGATGAACGGTATCCGGCGCTGGCGATGCAGGAATCGGAGATGCCGGGCCGGCCGGATATCCTCGCCGCCACGGGCTGGACCACGGGTGATCTGCTGGCGGCGCTGGCCAGTGAAAAACCGGTACCGGGCTACCAGGTCGTTTCCCTGCTTATTGGCGTCAACAACCAGTACCAGGGGCGTTCCCGGGCCGAATACCGCGAACAGTTCACCACCTTGTTACAAACTGCGATCACACTGGCCGGCGACCGGCCCACGCATGTGATCGTGTTGTCTATTCCTGATTATTCCGTGACGCCCTTTGCACGGGGCCGTGGTCATGATACGACATTGATCGCCGCGCAGATCGATTCCTTTAATGTCATCAATCACGCGGTCGCGCTGCAATATGGGGTCACGTGGCTGGATGTCACAGGGGAAAGCCGCAAGGCTGCGGCCGATCCCGGTCTTCTCGCCGCCGACGGCCTGCATTTCTCCGGAAAAGAATACGGTATCTGGGCCAGGAAGATGGCGCCGGTGATAAAAGGCCTGTGGAAATAGGCCGCGTTTGGCCGGCGCGTTACCATTTCATCCCCACCGTCAGCAGGACGTTCCCACCCGTCTGCTGCAGGGAGGCTGATGAGTTGGCTTTATCGGCCAGCCGGTAGGGGAAATCGATATTGTGGGTAAAGGCCATCACATAAGCCAGGTCGACGAAGAACGCTTTGACGCGATAGCCTAACCCCGTGGTCAGATAAAGCTTGTCGGCTTTTTGGCCTTGCTGGGAATAAGGATTGCTATAATAGGCGCCGCCGGCACGGATGAAATATTTATCGAATTTCATTTCACCTCCCAGCCGGGCGGCAATGGTTCCCTTGTAATTTTCCCTGATGGCTTCATTCACCGGGTCGTAGGGATTGGCGCTGCTGTTGTCGCCGCTGTTGCGCGGGCTGAAATGCGGATCGTGGGTGGTCACGTATTCGAAGTCGGCAGTGATAAACCCTTTTTGACTTTTTATATCGGCCTGGCCGCTGCCGAAGACATAGGAGCCGCTGAACAGGAAATGCCAGGGCGTGGTGAGTTCATACTGTACGGAATTGGGGTGGGGACTTATGCCCATGAGATTGTCCAGCGAATCGGACGTCATATAGACCTCCTTGAGATTATTGTAGTTCTCGGTGTGGGTATCCATGGATGCACTGATCCGGTCCGTGAGCGCGAAGTCCGTGGGCGTGGTGATCGCCAGACCGATACGCCAGGGGCGGGAAGGGCTGAAGATCGCGCCGACTTTGCCGTTGATGCCGGCGCCGGAGGTATGATAGGTCTCGCGATAGGTAAACGATTCGAAGTCGTTATCGGGATTGCCCGAGACATCGGTCTCGGTATAGGTCTGGTAACGCGTATAGTTCAGGATCGGGACGCCCAGCGAAGCGCCCAGGTACCATTTATCCTGCTGGTTGCCGGCTATCGAGATCTGGAGCTCGGTGATGCCGCCCGTCGAGCGGACATCGTTTTGCTGGAGGAGCTTCCCGGATTTATCGGGTTGCGCGATGACCTGCAGCGAGCCATTGACCGTTGCCGTATCGATGAGGTAGCTGTATAGCGCCATCCGGGTTCCATAGTCCAGGGAGGGGCTGGCGACGCCGCTGTTGATGTCGAGTCCCGAGTTGGCAAATTCTTCGGCATATTGTTCGGCGAAACTGCTGTAGGTGTTGATGCCCCGGTAGGAGACATGGCTGTTGAAATCGGCTGTGCGGTTGACGGCCAGGGCCAGCGTGTTGGTGACGCCGGGGGTATAGCTGGGTAAGGTGAGGACCAGGCCGCTGGCGCCCATGCTGAAGTGGTTGACGGCAGGTCCGGATGCGTTGGTGCCCAGATAGCCACTCCGGGTCGAGTTGAATAGCTGCCAGCCGGGGCTGAGGACGATCTCGTTAGTCTTATAGAGTGCGAGACCTGCGGGGTTGACGTATCCGGCTGTGATATCGCCGCCTATCGAACCCATGGCGCCGCCGATGGCCTGCTGGCGTGCGGTTCCACTGGGCGTCGTCCAGCTATTCCGGAGGGCGTCTTCCGGTAATTGTGCAGCCGCATGCATCCACAGGAATAACCCTATGGCTGGTACAAACTTACGCATAGGTTAGCCGATAAAAAACTGTTGTCGGGAGGCGTATCAGTGGCCACGGAAGCCACCACCACCGGCGCGGAAACCGCCGCCACCGCCGCCAGAGGGCGAGAAGCTCCGGAATGAGTTGCCGTTGTTAAAGGCCGGCCGGGAGAAATTGTTATTGTTGGCCGGGCGATAATACGTGTTGTTGACCGGTCTGCCGGAGCTGCTGAGGTGGGAATTGTAGGCCGAAGTTCCGGCCATCCCCTGGCGGTAGAACCGGCCTGCGGAGGTGCTCGTTTTGGTCGTCACCCCATTGCGATATGACATCACGTTGAAGGGACGGAGATTGGTTGCATATGCCGCACCGCCGCCATATACGCCGCCATGTGAATAGACGAACACAGCGCCGCCATAGTACGGATTGTAGAAATAAGGGTTGTACCAGCTGTTCCACATGAAGTAGCTGTTCCAGGCGAAGAAGGGATCGTAGAAGCCCATCCCGTAGCCGAAGCCCAAACCGTAACCATAACCCAGGCCATAGCCAAAACCAACGGAGGGATAAAACCCGTAAGAGGCGGCGGGGGAATAATAGGCATCGGCGGTGTTGTAGTCATCGAACGTGGACCAGCGGTCATAGTCTTCGGCTTTCATCCGGACATAGTTATCGCTGGGAGCGGTCGAATAGTAGTCGCCCTGGTTGGAGCCATTGGAAGCGGCGGCTTTTTTGGTTCCGTCGGAATAATAAATATCGTCGGTGTTCTGCGCGTTGCGGGAGGATGAGCAACTACTCATCCCGAGTAGGACTACGGCAACAGTCAGCAGGGTATAAATTTGGCGTGTCATGGCAGGTATCAATTTATGATGGACCGTGTAATTTTTAACTTCAAAGATGCCTATCTTCGCAGGCTTCTAAGTGTTAAGGTAAAGTTACAATAAAAACGAGCCTTATTACATAAAAGTTAACACTTTATTGTTAAAAGCTGATTAATATGGGCAAAGAAATCGCCAGCCGGGCGCAGGACTATTCGCAATGGTATAACGACTTGGTGATCAAGGGGGGACTGGCCGATCATTCGGAAGTTAAAGGTTGTATGGTCATCAAGCCATATGGTTTTGGCCTTTGGGAGAAGATGCGGGATCAGCTCGACCGCATGTTCAAGGACACCGGTCATGTCAACGCTTATTTCCCTCTTTTCATTCCCAAGAGCTTTCTCAGCAGGGAAGCCGCCCACGTAGAAGGGTTTGCCAAGGAATGCGCCGTGGTCACCCATTACCGGTTGAAGAAAGACCCTAATGGGGGAGGAGTGATCGTGGACCCGGAGGCCAAGCTGGAGGAAGAGCTCATCGTACGGCCCACCAGCGAGACCATTATCTGGAATACCTACCGGGACTGGATCCGGTCTTACCGGGATCTTCCCTTGCTGATCAATCAATGGGCCAATGTGGTCCGTTGGGAAATGCGGACGCGGTTATTCCTGCGTACGACGGAATTCCTGTGGCAGGAGGGGCATACGGCACATGCTACAGCGGAAGAGGCTGTTGCGGAGACCCGGCAGATGCTGGACGTCTATGCCACCTTTGCGGAGGAATACATGGCGTTGCCGGTGATCAAAGGGGTGAAAACGGAAAGCGAGCGTTTTGCCGGGGCCGTCGATACCTATTGTATCGAGGCGCTGATGCAGGACGGCAAGGCCCTGCAGGCGGGGACTTCGCATTTCCTCGGGCAGAATTTTGCCAAGGCCTTCGAGGTCAAATTCTCGGATAAGAACAATCAGCTGGAATACGTGTGGGCTACCAGCTGGGGTGTCAGCACCCGCCTGATCGGCGGGCTGGTCATGGCGCACAGCGATGACGACGGGCTGATCCTGCCGCCCCGGATCGCCCCCTTACAGGTGGTCATCGTACCCATCTATAAGGGCGATGAACGGAAGACGGAGCTCGATGGCAAGGGCAAGGAACTGGCCGCGCAGCTCAAGGCCGCCGGCATGAGCGTGAAGTTCGACGACAACGACAATAACCGCCCTGGCTTCAAATTCGCCGAATACGAGCTCAAGGGCGTGCCCGTGCGCATCGCCATGGGGCTACGTGACCTGGACAATGGCAGCGTCGAGATCGCCCGCCGCGATACCAAAGAGAAAAAGACGATGCCTATCGAAGGGCTGGTGAAATATCTAGCCGATCTGCTGGAGGACATACAGCAGTCGATGTACCAAAAGGCCCTGGCCTACCGCGATTCGCACATCACGCGGGCCGACACCATGGCCGAATTCGAACGGCTGCTGGACGAGAAGGGAGGATTCATTCTCGCGCATTGGGACGGCACCCCGGCCACCGAGGAGGCGATCAAGGAAATGACCAAGGCGACCATCCGGTGTATCCCCCTGGACAACCCGGCGGAAGAAGGGAAGTGCATCCTCACCGGCAAGCCCAGCAAACAGCGGGTCTTGTTCGCACGGGCGTATTGATATTTTTTTGTCAAGCCGCGGGAAGCGACTATCTTAGGTCAAACAATTCCAGCTATGGAATCAACGGTACAAAGCAACCTATTCGATCTGCAGGTAGACCAAACCGCAATGGCCTATCTGCGGGATGCGGCCCGTTGGGCCAAGTTCCTGTCCGTGGCAGGGTTTATCTTCTGCGGGCTTTTTGTCGTGGTGGCCATCCTGGTGATGTCCCTGCTATCCACGCTGTTCAATTCGGTGGGGGCGAGCGGCGTAGCGGGGATCGGCGCGGTGCCCATCGCCTTCGTGTATATCCTGATCGCGATCCTGAATTTCTTTCCTTGTCTCTATCTGTACAATTTCGCCGTCAAGATGCAGTTGGCGCTTGCCGGGAATGACCAGGAACAGCTCAATACTTCCTTTAGGAATATGCGGGCTTTCTACCGGTTTGTGGGTGTGATGATGATCGTCGGGCTGGGTTTTTTCCTGCTCGGCATCCTGGGCATGGTCCTCATTACGGCCGGAAGACCGGCCTGAGGAAATAAGCCGCGCATCGGCGATCTCAGCGCGTCGAATAATAATTGTAATCCATCAGCAGGGTCTGCAGGAACTCGAGGGAGTCCTGGTCGCTGGGCAGGTTCAGCTTGGTCCGGATGCGTTCGGCAATGCGCATGGAGAGGTCGTAATCCCCGGATCTACTCACCGAATTGATGATGCTTTTCAAGGTATTGATGTCTTTATCGCTTAACTGCATGACCGCCGGATAGCGTGGCTGGTAGTTATCGGAGAGTTCGGTGAAGACCGTATCTTCCCAGGAGTGACGGTTACGGGTGTCGATGAGGATGGTCCCAGCCACCAGATCACCGATACGCTGGGAGTAGGGAGAGATCAGGATACAGGCCAGACCGCCGAACAGGAACACGGAGCTCCACCAGGGAAGGCTGTTGTAGCCGATGGCCGGCAGGATCCACACCGGAAAATCCACGGTCCGGAACAACCAGCGGATGAGGTATTGGCTGATGGAAGGCTGGCCGCCATCCGCGGAGATGACCTTGATCCGCAACGCTTTTTTGCCGATGCTCGGGCCGTTGAGAAAGATCTCGCAAAGCAGGTGATAGCAAAAAGGCGGCAGACCGAACAGCACCAGTATCCACAACCGTTCGATCCACGAAAGGCCGATCAATGCGTTCAGCACCCGGCTAAGGATGATATAATAGGCGATCATGATGAGGAAGTCGATACACCAGGCCAGAAAGCGTTTGTAAAAGGCGGGGATGGTAAACTCCACCTCGATATTAAAGCCCGTATCCAATTTTACATGCAGCATGCGGAATGTCTTTTTCTCCGGATTATTAAAATTCCGGTTAAACTACTATATTTAGCCATAAATATAAGTCTAAATTTTTCCTGTGAGAGAAGGGCTCTTCATTAAAAAAAATATCGATAAGTGGAAGCAATATCAGTACGAGCCTGCCACCGATCCCGATGAAATGGCCGGCCAGTTCACGGATCTGGTCAACGACCTGGGCTATGCCAAGACCTTTTACCCCCAAAGCAGGGTCACCCAATACCTCAACGGGCTGGCTTCGCGCATCTATCTGGGGATCTATCGTAACAAACGCGAGGAGGTCTCGCGGATCGGCCGTTTCTGGAAGACGGAGCTTCCCCTGCTGGTCCGGAAATATCACCGGGAGATCCTGTATTCGTTCCTGATATTCCTGCTCTTCGCCGTGATCGCCGCCTTTTCCGCGGCGCATGACGAGACCTTTGTCCGCGGGGTGATGGGGGATCAGTATGTGGACATGACGGAAGACAATATCGCCCGCGGCGATCCCTTTGGCGTGTACAAAAGCGCGGATCAGCTGAGCATGTTCTTCTATATCGCCGTGAACAATATCAAAGTATCGTTCCTGGTCTTTGTGTTGGGTTTCCTCGTCAATATCGGTACGATCTGGCAGCTCTTCAAGAACGGAGTGATGATCGGCGCCTTTCAATATTATTTCTTTGCCAAGGGGCTGGGCTGGCAATCGGTGTTCGTGATCTGGATCCACGGCACCCTGGAGATCTCGTCGATCATCATCGCCGGGGGCGCGGGCCTCGTGCTCGGCAACAGCATCCTGTTCCCCGGAACGCACCGGCGGATCGTCTCGTTGAAACGCGGCGGCAAGGATGGATTGAAACTGATGATCGGGCTGGTGCCGATCTTTATCTGTGCTGCCTTCCTCGAAGGTTTCGTGACCCGCTATTCCAGGATGCCGATAGCGCTCAGCGTTTTCATCCTCCTGGGCTCGCTTACGTTCGTGATCTGGTATTTTGTCATTTATCCCATACGGCTGGAGAAAAAAATGCGATCCCTATGATGGTACTACGCCGGGCGGGGATACTTTTCTTACTATTGTCGCTGCTCTTCACCTACAGCGGGGCGGCCCAGTCCTCCACCGATACTGCCGAAAGATTGGATACCACCGTGGCCGATACGGTTGTAGTCGGCGGGTCGGTCTCGCCGGCGACGGAGACGACCATCGATACGTCCACCCTGGTGGATGCGGGACGGGAGCGGGGAGTGGGTGACCAGGATACAGTGAGTCTGCGTACCCTTCCCGATTCCGTGATCGGGGCCTATAAAAAGGACAGGCATTTTGCCTATGCCAATGACCCCGCTTACTGGCGGCATGTGCGGGAAGAACCCAACAAATTCGCCGAATGGCTGTGGAGCGTGCTGACCAGCGCCGGGTTCCGTTATTTTATTCTGATCGCGCTGGGCGGTCTCCTGCTGTTCGTGATCATCCGGGTGATATCGGAGAACAATCTGCCGCTCTATTACCGGCGACGGACGCGGAAGGCCGGCGGTAACGGCGATGCGGACGAAGAGGCTGTCGAAGAGAACCTGGACGAACGGCTGCAGCACTATCTCGGGCTGGGTGATCACCGGCAGGCCGTGCGCTATCTGTATCTGCGTTCGTTGCGTGGTCTCAACAACCGGGGGCTGATCAGGCAGACCTTGCAGGCAACCAACCACGAGTATCTGCGGCAGCTCAGCGGTACGGGACAGGAACGCCCCTTCCGTTTTCTCACCGCGGCCTACGAAAAGGTGTGGTACGGGGAATTTACCCTGGGGGAAACTCAATTCCAACGCTTATATCAGCATTTTGTGGACTTCGATAAAACCTTAGGAACATGAGCGCGCTTTTCCGCAAAATGGGAACGATAGGAATGGTCCTGCTGCTGGCCTCGTGCGGGCTGGGAGGCGGCCGCAAGCTGCTGAACCGGCGTATCTCGCTCTCACGGCACGACGATATTCCCTATGGCACCAGGGTGGCGTACGAGTCGCTGTCGCATCTCTTCCCGGACGCGAATATCACCACTATGAGCAATGCCAATCCTGTTCCGGTGGGCGGTACCACCGGCACAAACCAGGTGTTGATCATCGTCAGCTCCTCCGTGGTGGCTGATGCTTCCGACGTCACGACGCTGATGAATTTCATCCAGCAGGGTAACCAGGTCTTTATCTCCGCTAACCGGGTCAGCGAGAACCTGCTGAAGGAACTCTCGATCCGTACCACGCATGAGCGGCCGTTCTTCGAGGAGCCCGACAGCCTGACGGTAGGCGTCTATAACCCGGTGAACGCGGGTTACCAGACCTTCTCCTATCCCGGCGATTCCTATGACAACTATATCACCCGGCTGGATTCGCAGTATACTTCGATCCTGGGCCGGGACAAGCGGGGCCGGCCGAATTTCGTCCGGCTGAGCTATAAGGGCGGCGGGGCCATCTATCTGCAGTTTGCCCCCCTGGCCTTCAGCAATTTCTTCCTGTTGCACAAACAGAATATTGCCTATTATGAAAATGCGTTTTCATATCTGAGTGCGAATACCCGGGAGATCATCTGGGACGAATATTACCGG
>Ga0210396_10007331_pt1 | contig 10500 bp, 13 predicted proteins | sample IncBWH17OmetaG_FD_155466 | JGI IMG/M metagenome (GOLD analysis project Ga0210396, IMG submission 155466) | Forest soil microbial communities from Barre Woods Harvard Forest LTER site, Petersham, Massachusetts, United States - Inc-BW-H-17-O ... | reverse complement strand
ACTGGCATTTTCGTCCAATGACGCAAACGCGTGATTGGTGGGCCCATAATACTGGCGAAAGAACTCCACCACTTCAGCGGGTGGGAACGGGTATGTAAACTCGTAGTGGCGTCGGGTCATCTTAAGGTCTGAGATCCCATGGCCCAGCCTCTCGCGCACCGATGTCTCATCGCCCCACAGCACCGGAGCTGGCATGCCCGAGGGAGCGATGAACTTGGCGAAGGTTTTGAACATTTGTCCCACGAATCCTTCGCGCGTCCAATTTCCCATTGCGATAGTGCCTCCGGGACTGCAAACTCGCAGCAGCTCGCGGGCCACGAGTTCCGGCCGAGGAGCAAACATCGCTCCGACTAGGCTGGTTACGACATCGAAGCTGGCGTCTTCAAACGGGAGTGTTTCGGCGTCGCCTTCCATGAAACGAGCGCTGAGACCTTCCGCCTTGGCACGCGCCCGCGCGCGTTGTACTAGGTTCGGAGCAATGTCAACGCCGGTAACGTTTACTCCATCACGAGCCGCCCACAGAGCGAGCTGCCCCGAGCCGCAGGCTACATCCAGCAGCTGGCATCCAGCGGGAATATCGAGCTGTTCGTAAAAAATGCGTGCGCCCTGCTCCATATAACGCGAGAAGCGATCGTAATCTCCAGCCATCCATGTTTCTTTCAGTCGTGTCTTCAGAGCGTCGATTTCAGGTGCGGATACGATGGTCCTCATGTTTCCTCCCGTGTCTTTTAAGTATTTACTTCTTGCCTGCGGCGAGGGCCGTTGCTGCTGTACCTCGCGGCGTCAAAACCGCAAGGACTGCCGCCACAACCAATAGGGCTGGGACGTCACCCAAAAGGTGTCCTCTGTGCTCAGAGTTCACCAAAGACTGCACTGCCATAATGCCCGCGTGCACCACGCTGGACCACACGGTGAACCAGATTAGGCTTAGGTGTGCGAGCGGGTTGCGGCTCGCGATCAACAGAAATACGCCCAGCGTTGCATAAACCCCCAGAATCATCTGCAGGTAATGCGGCAGATAATGCGAGTGACCAGTGTGCCAGGACCAGCCGGACGGCCAAACGATAATCAACGTGTAAATCCCGACGATGAAGGTCAAACCCACCAGCCGCAACGCGATACCCAAGTTCCTAGTACGATCGGATTCGGCCACGTTTGTTACCCTTGAGCCCAGGGCATAGCGCTGCGGCTCTCGGGCGAAGACTTCCGCGATTGGTTTCCCTTGAATGGCTGGCATCCTTCATCCTCCCGTATGTTGAATTTTGAATCGACGAGCGATGCTCTGCTTCGGCTGTTTCGATATAGCCACTATGCGGCAGGATTCCAGTGGACACTTGTCCGCGAGTCCGGCTTTCTTGCCCACGACGCAACTGTCGTGTGATGGCTTGCTCCAGAGTCCGCAGAGGTTTGCCGGGAGTCCTCGGGAGGACGTATGGATGTGCTTTCCGAAGTGCTGAAAGTGGTAAAGCTCCAGGGGGCCATGTTCTACAACGGAGAATTTTCCTCCCCGTGGAGCTTTTGCTCGCCGCCCTCGCACACGGTTGCGCCCTATGTCGCACCGGCCGCGGAGCACGTGATCATTTATCACCTATTGACTGAAGGGCGCGCCTCTGCGCGGCTCGTGGATGGCGAGCGTATCACTCTTAACGCCGGTGACATCGTGATCTTTCCCCATGGCGATGCGCACTTCATCGAAAACGGCCCTCCGACGAAGGCTGTGGACATGGTGAAGGAGCTGGCCCGAATTTTTTCCCAGGGCCTGAAGCTGTCGCGCCTGGGTGGCGGAGGGGAAATTACGAGATTCGTCTGTGGCTTCATGGCATGCGAGCCACGACTAAGCCAGGTTTTTCTCAGCGGCCTTCCGCCGGTGTTCAAGGTCAACATTCGTAACGATGCCTCGGGCAGATGGCTGGAGAACTCGATCCGCTTTTCGGTGAACGAGACAGACGCTTCTCGCGCCGGCGGAGAAGCCGTCTTGGCCAAACTATCGGAGGTTTTGTTTGTTGAAACACTGCGAGCGTATATCGCGCACCTTTCCAGCTGAGCAAACCGGTTGGCTTGCAGGCGCCCGCGATTCGGAGGTCGGAAGGGCGCTGGCGCTAATGCACCGGAATCCTGCGCATCCGTGGACCATTGCTTCCCTCGCTAAAGAAGCTGGAGTGTCACGCTCCGTGCTGGCGGAGCGCTTCCGCCATTACCTCAACGAACCTCCAATGGCGTACCTCACGCGCTGGCGACTTCAGTTGGGAGCGGAAAAGATGGCTTCGACCAGTTATTCGGTGGCGCAGATCGCTGCCGAAGTTGGGTACGAATCGGAAGCTGCTTTCAACCGGGCTTTCAAGCGCGAGTTTGAAACGCCTCCTGCGCGTTTCCGCAGCCAGTCGAGATCGCTGAGAAGAAGCTGCCCGGCAGGAGAAATCCGAACTAAGCCAAGCGCCTAGTCCACTGGCGCTAACGCGTCGGACACAAGTAGTTCTGTAGTAATAGTAAGGTAACACCAGCTGTGAGATTCCAGAAGTAGTTGCGACTGGTCTCCCTGGAAATACCAGAACCTGGTGCGACTAATACCAGAACCTAATGCGACAAAATACCAATTTGACCAGAAGTCGTGCGACCAAATCCCGCCTAGACCCTAAATGTCACAGAATCAGCGAAGAAGGGCGGCTTGCGCGAGCAGGCGTAACGCAACGCGGCGCGAATCGGTGCAGGGAAGAGCGTTCGTGGGACTAGTCTGCTCGTTTCAGGTAGCTTCCGATTAGCCCGTTATTCGGGAGGAACTGTGATGACATGGGCACGCCCGCTGGCCAGTTATGTTCTGCGCAATGCGTTGTTACGTTTCGTTGTTATGTTCCAGAGTTATTGCTACTTTTCCTCGAGCGTGTCCTTCCTCCAGATACCGGAGAGCTTCAGGGATCTCACTCAAGCTGTAGCGCCTATCGATGACCGGTGTTACCTCAGCTCATCGGCCGTTTTCCCATCCTGTGATAAGCGTCAGCGCGAGGAACCGTTGGACGGTAACGAGTTGACGAGAAAACGTCCGTCGGATGCAACGTCGTATTGGAAGCCAGAAAGATTGGGCACAATGATGCACGTGTGGAATGCAGTACGCGGCGTCATTTGGTTAGGGAATAAACAGATCCGTAGAGGTGTTTTGTTGATAGTGCAAGCGATAATCCTCCATCGCATCTTCCTTTGCAGAATCCATTGAGCTCACGAGAGGAATAGTGTGTTTCCTCATATCGGCCCCGGAATAGTTGGCGTCCTGAGAGCAAGACAGAGTTCTCTCGAACCTGCACATCCGGTTCTTCCAAAATGCTCGGCGGCACCTCAGAATACCGGGAAACCTATTTCATTTCGTCGTCTTAACTGGCCTATGCCATTTCAAGGCATTAGTCGCCATTAGGTGGCTAATCACACGATAGCTCTTGTGAGCTGCTCGAGCGTGCCGTTAGCAGTTTCGAAAAACTGTCCATCTCAGCAACTTCAAGCTCTAGATGGTGCGCACCAGACGGGTGAAGTAGCGGATCGAGAGGTGGACAACTCGCTTTTTCAACCCTGGCCTACTGCGAGACAATACCTACAATCGTCGAGGTTTTGCAGCGGAAGTTTAACTGCCACAGATAAGGAGTTCGCTCATGTCGGATTCTCGCTCTCACGGACTGTCCAGCCATGGCGTCTGCGCAGGGATTGTCATTGCGATGTTGGCAATGACCGCTATCCCCGCGGCAATTACGTTGCACGCCGTCCGCTGTGATCGCAGGATGGTTTCTGCCTAGGGGGGATTGCACATTCCTCGGCGCGCCTTCTGGCGGACGCTTGCCATTCTCGTTCCGTTGGGCTTCATGCTCGACTTCTTTTTTGCACAATGGTTCTTCGTCTATCCAAACTTAGGAGCGACGCTGGGAATTCCTGCTCCCGCCCTCGGCAGATCTGTGCCGGTCGAAGAGTACATCTTCTACCTGACCGGCTTTCTCGCAGTTCTTCTTCTGTACGTGTGGCTCTGCGAGTTTTGGCTGGCCGCTTACAGCATGCCTGACTATCCGGGCGAAGCGAGAAAGGTACGCCGCCTTCTGCAGTTTCATCCCATATCTTTGATCCTTGCCTTGGTGCTGATCGGCGCTGCCTGGTTGTACAAGAAGCATCTCGCTCTCCCAGACGACCAGGCAGGCTTTCCCGGATACTTCACCTTTCTCGTCGTTGGAGCCTTGCTTCCATCTGTGAGTTTTTACCCAGTAGCGCGGCGCTTCATCAACTGGCGTGCACTCAGTCTGACGCTTTTCTTCATGCTGCTCGTCAGCTTGCTCTGGGAAGCCACCGTGGCCGTACCATATAACTGGTGGAACTTTCAGCAACAGCAAGCCCCACGATGCACGCTGCTGCGAGCAGCGTGGCATTCGACCGTGCAACAAGGTGTTCCAAGCGTTTCATTAAAGGCTCGATATCTTCCACTCGCGTCCAGACCCTTAGATTTCCTTGTTCGATCTCGCCAAGCACGCGATCGATGCGTCTAGGCAGCGCGATGATGAGTTCTGCCCTGGACCCGCGAAAGGTGAAACGGAGGTTCGAGAGGTGATGAAAGCGCCTCTGGGCAGACTGGGCCGCGCAGCACTCGCTCTCATCGGAAAATGTCCGGCTGAAGAAGTGTCTGCTAATTTGCATAGATTCAAAGAGCTAATGGAAACGGGGAAAGTGACTGATACCAGCTATTCCGTGGCAGGAAAGTTCGCTCAGCGGCCGAACCAACACGAAGTGAAATGAAGCCACGATGAACAACACCAAAATGAGGTTGTTACTCTATGGAGCTTATGGCTATACCGGTCGTCTGGCGGCAGAACTTGCGGCAGCAAGAAAACTCGATATTGTCCTTGCAGGCCGCAACAAAGCCCCGCTGGCAGAAATGGGCGATCGGCTGAGTTTGCCAGCGCGTGTGGTCGGTCTCAATGACGCCGGGCAACTCTCTGAAACACTGAAAGACATTGCGTGCGTTGTGCACATGGCAGGTCCATTCGCGGCTACGTCCGCTCCGATGTTGAACGCATGTTTGGCTACCCAGACGAACTATATTGATGTCACGGGTGAAATTGAAGTCTTCGAGGCGATGTGGTCGCGAGAAGCGGAGATCAAGCGGGCCGGAATTACTGCAGTGCCGGGAGCAGGCTTTGACGTGGTTCCGACAGACTGTCTCGCGGGGTACGTCGCCAGTAAAGTAGATCAACCAACTTGGCTGGTCATGGCGCTGCGCGGACTGCAAAGCGCATCTCAAGGCACCCTGCGCACCGCCATTCGCCAAGTTTCAAAACCTGTGTTGTGCAGGCGGGCGGGAGCCATCGCCGCCCTCAAGGACCGGTCACCCCTGGGCATAGATTTCGGCTCCGGAGATGAACCATGCGTGCCGGTTTCTTGGGGAGACGTTGCGACTGCTTTTCATAGCACAGGCGTAGGGAACATCACTGTCTATTTCCGCCGCACCAAACTTTTCCGTTCGGCGGACATTCTAGGAAAACTGTTTGGGCCATTGCTTCGAAGCCGGATGGGACAAAGGGGACTAGCGGCAATCATTCGCCGTCTTCCAGAAGGACCCCACCAAGCCGAAAGAAGCGGCCACCGGTCCACGATTTGGGCGGAGGCGATTGGCTCTGCGGGAAAGTCTTTCAAGGCAATTTTAACTACCCCAGATGCCTACGACTTCGCAGCGAACAGCGCCCTGGAAATCTCGTCCAGAATCACTTCGCTGCCGGCTCCACTTGGCCTAGTTACTCCGTTCCAGGCATTCGGTGCGGATTTTGTGTTGAGTCTACCGGGATGCTCTCGTGTGGACATTTCGCCTTCGGAAAGTGACTCACAGCCTCATGACGATGTGCACACTCGCAGGACCGCTTGACCTAGAAAATGCGAGCGCTGTCCTTGCCGAGGCTGATTATAAAGGATCGATCATAGTGATTCGTTCACTCGGCTGCGAGGGCTTAAGGGAAGGAGTGGCACATGCAGCTCTTAAGGGACATCTTGGAGCATGCACAGAAGAACAGGGTGGCAATCGGTTATTTCAACGTCGCCGATTTGGTTCTACTGAAGGCAGTGTTCTCCTCCGCCCAGGAACTCAACGTGCCCGTCTTGGTCGGGGCGTCAGCAGGCGAACGTGCGTTTATGGGGGTCAAGCAGATTGCGGCCCTGGTGCGAAGTATTCGGGAAGAATTCGACTTCCCGATTTTCCTCAACGCAGACCATACCCACTCCCTCCCGGACGCGTTAGAAGCCGCCAAGGCCGGGTTTGACGCCGTAGTTTTCGATCTCTCCGCGCTGCCGTTTGAGGAAAATGCACGCCAAACCACATCCCGCGAATCGCTGCCATCAAAAGTGCGACGCAGGCTATGCTCACGCTGGATGGCGGATCAGGAACGAATGACGACGACTTCCGGAAAGCCATTGCCGCTGGTATCAACATCGTACGCATCAACACTGAACTGCGCGTTGCGTGGAGACGCGGACTAGAGAATGGCTTGGTCAACAGCCCGATGAAGTCGTTCCTTACAAGATCCTGCCGTACGCAGTCGAAGCAGTGAAGCAGGTAGTTCTCTCGCGCTTGAGACTCTTTAACGATGACGGTACTCGTGTTGTGCGTCGCAGAGAACGCTTGAGGAGATTTGACAGTGCCGGATTTGAGCCGAGACGTTAAGACCGTTCTGATTTTGGATCCAGTGGTTCAGAAAATGCTCGACGAGCTCGCCGCCGATGGAGGGCCACCGGTTTACACCTTGACGCCAACCCAAGCGCGCGGTACCCTCGTGCGGCTCCAATCGAGGTCCGTCCGAGAGGCCGATGCTCGAATCAGAGACTGGAGGAGGCGACAGATGAGAGATCCCAAGGAAATCGAGGAGTTAGAGGCTGAGATAGCACGCGACAAGAAGAGGCTCAGTGAAATTGAGCGCCTTGAACGCGAATTACTAGCAAACATCCCTCACCAGGGATTCGCTGCCGCGTCGCAGGAGAGACGCCTTCGCGATGAAAAGGAATCGCTTGCGGATTCGATACGCAGAGCCGAAAAGATGCTAGTGGATGAGAAGAGTCGGCGCAATTGACGACATGATCGTCAATGACGGAACCAGCGAGTCCAGAAAGGACCCTCACAAAGAATGACCGGGGTGGGAGCCGCTCGACCTAGGTTGCTCCCGGCAATCAACTTTCTGTTCCCGCACTGCTGGTTCGAACCTTTCGATTTTCAGAAATCTTCATCGAACAGGGTTGGCACTTGGAACAGTGGGCACACCCAATTGACCGATACTACCGAAAACACCTTGAAGCCGGCGGTATCATCGAATCCGTGGCGACCCCTGCGTCTGCCTACCTTCCGAAATCTGTTGATTGCAGATGTTGTTTCGGACATCGGCACGTTCATGCAGAACGTTGGCGCTGCGTGGCTGATGGTGGCGCTTGGCGCCGGACCGATTTACGTCGCGCTCACGCAAACTGCTTCCTCTCTGCCGTATTTTTTGCTTGCCCTTCCTGCAGGCTCCGCCGGCGATATCGTCGACCGCCGCAAGTTGGTTCTATTTACCGAGTCGTGGATGATGGGCGTGGCGCTGATTACTGCGGTCCTGACCATAAGTGGCTTTATGTCGCCCTGGCTCCTGTTGGTATTGACGTTCGCTCTCTCGGCGGGAGACGCGTTCGAAACACCGTCGTGGCGTGCGATTCTGCCAGAACTGGTGCCCAAGGAAGAGCTTGCACCAGCATCTGCGCTTAACGGGATCGAGTTCAATCTCGCCCGAGCAGTGGGGCCCGCACTCGCAGGTGTGGTGATAACCGCCGCAGGTGTCGCCACGGCCTTTGCGTGGAACGCTGTGTCGTTTTTCGGAGTCATCCTGGTTGTTGCGAAGTGGAAAAGACCGATTAGCAGGCGGACGGCGCCGCGGGAAACCTTCAGGGGGGCTACAGTTGCTGCCATTCGCTACGTCCGCTACTCGCCTACGATCCGGATCGTAGTGGCCCGGACGGGCATCATCATGTTCTTCTCGAGCGTCCTCTTTGCCCTGCTGCCGACAGTTGCTCGGAGTATTAGTAATTCTGCAATTGGTTATGGGCTATTGCTCGGATGCTTTGGAGCTGGCGCAATTGTCGGTGCGTTGATCATGCAGCCGGCCCGTGCCCGGTGGTCCACGGAGGCCATTGTGTCGGCTGGGGTAGTGATCCTGGGGTTGGTGATTCTAGCGACGAGTGGCTTACACAAACTGAGCGCACTCGCCCCCGTCATGCTAATTGGCGGTGCGGCATGGGTCCTCTTCATCTCTCTTATCAATGCATTAGTCCAGAACCTTGCACCAGATTGGGTAAGAGCGCGAGTACTTGCCATTTTCATTTTGGTTTATCAGGGAAGTTTCGCCCTTGGCAGCGTCGTCTGGGGCGCCGTAGCTCAGCGAGCAGGCATCCGGGCCGCTCTTGTCTATGCCGGCATTGGAACAATCGGGAGCACAGTGTGCGCCCTTTTCGCGAAATTTCCTGATTCGACCGAGGACTTGAGTCCTTGGAACCACTGGCGCATGCCGGTCGTTGTCGAGGAAGTTGAGGGCGACCTTGAACAAGGGCCGGTGCTGATTACGATCGAATACGCTGTCATTCCAGAACTAGAAGCAGAGTTCGTGAAGGCAATCCATCAATATGCTCGCATACTACGTCGTGATGGTGCGTATCGGTGGGGGATTTTTCGTAATACCGAAACTGCCGATCGCTATCTTGAGATATTCCTGGTGAATTCGTGGGCAGAACATCTACGTCAACACGAGCGGCACACACAAGCGGACCGCGAACAGGAGCTACGCTTGCGCAGCTACGTTACCGGCGAGCCAGAGGTGCGTCACCTGATCTATGAGTATTCGAAGAAAACATAACGTCGAACGCAAAGGCACGCATCGGTTTTGCCGCGCATACAACCGTGCCAGCCCGCCTCGACGACCCTCGCAGTGACGGCGTCGAAATCTGCGCTGGTATCGCGGCCATAGGGTGGCAGTATTACGAAGGCCGGTCCCTCACCGTCGATGTACAGCTCGATCTCGACGGTGACGAATGGAAAATTAACGTCTCGATATCGGTAGCTCGTGCGTGCGCTCTGGTCCGAGCGGGCTTTCGAGTCGGCTGGATTGACACCCGCATAGCCGACCCGGATCAATACTTCCCCATCTTGCGGCTCCGGAACCGGCACGTTCTTCAAACACAACACATCCGGATCACCATAGCGGTCAAAAACCATTGCGCGCATTTGCAAGGAACTCCTCTCGCAGATCTGTTTCTTGCAAACTTGTGATCTTCTGCCGCTCGCCTCGTTCGGCAGCGCGCCTTATAGCCTCGATGAGACGAGCGTTGTGAAGTGCGTGGTCAAAGCCGGGTGTAGTGTGGGTGCCCTCACGTACATCGCGGACCAGATGAGCGTAGACTTCTCCTACGTTGATCGCCGCGCCCATGAAGCCACCAGAGACCGCGGGCTCGTCGGGTGTCACGAAAGGGATGTTCGACTTCAGCGTGAGATCGCCAGCCTGGAAGCTGTAGGGGTGATCACTGGTGAGGCTGAGCCATGCCTCCGATCCTCTAATTTCGAAGCTGGAGCGAGTATCCTGCGGTGCTACACCACCGTAAATGTCGGCCGTGAATACGGCACCAGATTGCGTCTTTCCAAGAACGGCGACGTGAGCAGCAGTTTCACGCAAACTCTCCTCGCCTGTGTCCGTCAGTTTGACAGCGGGCCAGAGAATCTCGGTTCGGGCGTCAATCTCGATGATCGGCCCCAGAACCGCTTCCACCAAATCGAGTGTATGTCCCGCATTGATGGTTAGCAGGTTGGCGCCAGAAGATGTCTTATTAAAATAGTCATAGCTGGAAGGCAACTCCGGCCCGAAACCGATGTTGGTGGAGACAATTCTGGCGTTGAGTGGACGTCCAATCTTTCCAGAAGAAAGCAACTGGGCCGCACGCCGCACGGCCGGATTCAAACGGCCCTGCAACCCGATTGCGGTATGAAGTGAACCGACCGCGTTGGCCATTTCTTCGGCTTCCGCGACAGTGCGTCCGAGAGGCGCCTCGCAGTAGACCGCTTTGCCAGCACTCAAGGCCGCCAAAACAAGTTCGCGGTGTGCGGGAACTTTTACGGAAATGGTGATGACATCAATCTGGTCATGATTGATCATCGCGAGCGGATCAGAAAACCAGCGATTGGCACCGAAGGCTTCAGCCGATTTTCGGGCACTCTGCTCGTTGCGCGTTGCCACAGCTGCGAGCGTCAGGCCGGATAGGCCGTTGATCGCTGGAACGTGCGATACGTGCGCCCAACTCTTTCGTGCGCTTGCACCCACGATTCCGACTTGAATCAGTTTCTGAGTCATTGTTAAATCTCCCATATTTCCTTAAGGTTCTCCCTCAAAACGATTTGTCCAATGCAGGGCAAAGATAAGAGCCGGTCACAATCGCTCATCCAATGCGCCTCTTAATGTCGCCAGGATCGAGATCGGCAGTTTT
>Ga0210396_10007330_pt1 | contig 10501 bp, 10 predicted proteins | sample IncBWH17OmetaG_FD_155466 | JGI IMG/M metagenome (GOLD analysis project Ga0210396, IMG submission 155466) | Forest soil microbial communities from Barre Woods Harvard Forest LTER site, Petersham, Massachusetts, United States - Inc-BW-H-17-O ... | reverse complement strand
GAGCAAGCTGCGCTCGGCGTGGAATCGTCCAGCGTCCGGACGTAAAGCCGCTTGACGATATCTTTGGATTATTCTGGCAGACCGATGAAAAGTCTGCGACGAAATTTGTGAGGCGGGAAAAGGTCACAGGCGAAATGATCGCATTCATGCTGTGCTTCGATATGGCGAGCAGCTGATAAATGCTTCACCGGCATGGATTACGGCCGCCCGAAGGAATGGATGCTTTATTTCCGCTTATGGGACGCCGCGGTCGATCGTCTTATGAGGCAAAAATTGAGATAGGACATAAGCTCGGTCCGCTCAATAATTGTTGCCGGCACCGCAACATTTTTTTACATAACGTCTACCGTATCTTCACGCAGACGATCCGCTGGCGCCTCAATGGACGAAGCCCTGGCCCGCTTCCTGAAAGCGCATCCTGATACAACCGTTGCCTAGAATCATCTTTTCGAAAAAGTAATAACTTTGTAAGGAAGTCGCCCAATTCGCGACTAATAAGTTCGACAGGATGTGTAGGAAATCGGTTGAGGAAGCGAATCCAACCGCTCTTGCAACGCATTCTAAGAACTGGCCTCGCGAACCCCGTTTGCCCCGTTCGGGTATAGATATTACATTGGAATAGAGCTAATACAGCGAAGTGCCGCCAATGCAGAAATCTAATGGAATTAGGGCAACCCACAAAAACTCGTAGCATAAGATATGAAAAAAAACCGAAACAATGGCCGTAAGGCATCCAGTGAGATGCTGATGATTCCTTCCGCGGACGGAAACCTAGACTCTCGTGGGTGCCGTGCCGTCGGGCGACGCTCGTTTCTGAAAGGCTTAGGCATGGCAGGCGCGACCTTACTGCCGGCCAGTGCGCTATTGGTGACCAAAGCCAACGCAGGTAGCGATAGAAGTGGAAGCCTTACTAAAGGCGATGCTGCAATCCTGCGGTTCCTGGGCGCGGCCGAAATCCTCGAAAGCGATCTGTGGATACAATACTGGGAACTCGGAGGAACCCAGGACAACGAATTCGCGCCTGCCACTGGGGGGAACCCGCGCTACACGGAAGCCCTTCAGATTCTTGATGGCGACCAGCCCCAGTATATCCACGACAATACAGACGATGAGATCAGCCACGCGGCCTTCATAAGGGCTTACTTAGCTTCCAAAGGTGCCTCGACCGCCGAGCTTGATCTCCTTAATGGCCCTCACTTTCGCACGTTGCCGGGCAGTACGGCGACAGGGTCCTCAGGAAAGAACCGGCTCACAAACCTCATGCAACTCAACGTGGACACCAGTTTTTGGACTCGGTATCGCATCGACAATGAAAACCCCGATCTCGATCCTAACTTCACGTTTCCCCAAGCAGTCAATCCCCCCGGAGGGATTAAGAATCGGACGGCAATTCCCAGAAATGATGCCGACATCGGCAACAGTACCCCTGGTAACCTCACAGACCACCTGAAAGCGATTGCCTTCACGGCGGGATTTCACTTTGCCTTTATTGAGCAAGGTGGTACCAGCCTCTACCCTTCGCTGGCTCAGAGGGTAACCAATCGGGAAGTTTTGCGAATCCTGCTTAGTATCGGCCCGACCGAGACGCAGCACTTCCAGACTTGGCAGGACAAGGCAGGCAATGCGACTCCGCTGACCGACATAGATCCCCTAACTGGGTCATCGGTGACGTTTCTGGACCTCACTAAGAACCAGCCGCAGTCGTTGCAGGCCAACCTCATCATGCCTGAGCCGACCCCATTCCTGAGCCGAAACTTCCCGATCTGTTCGATTATTCGCCCAACCGATACAAAGGGGGCTGCAATGGGGGCCGTGCGGGCTCTTACTGCGGACGGACTTTTCATCGGACAGACGAACGAGTTTGTTGAGTTGCTCACCGATCTCGCAGCGGATGCGGACGCAGCCAGACGCGAGTTCGAAAACGACGAGTCTTAAAAAGCGCTGTCTTTTTGAAGAGAGACGCTCCGTTGTCGCCTAGGCGATGACGGAGCGGCTCGACTGAAAACTGAGCCAGCGCTGCGGAGCCGCAACCACAAAGGACGCTGTGTCGGCGAGCCTGGAGGGCCGCCAAAATCCGGTGCTTAACTTGCTTTTCACGCCCTCCAAGCACGGACGTTACTTTCAGGAACTCGGCCGACGATTGGCCTCTGGGAAAGCGTTAGACCACCAGCTCCGGATGAAATCCGGCATTTATTGAAGACAGCGCAGCATGGCTACTGGGTTGCGACCCCACGAAGTAGTCGCCATTCGCCGCGGTGTTACTCAGGTATCGCTTTTAACTATCCACAACATGTCGCTCCGGATTTTCCGAATTACGTAACGACTGAATAGAATATTATGAATTCTCAAATACTGGAGCGAAAACGAATCTATCCGCGAGCAATCGGTAGGTCTGCGCTTGGTATCATGATCAAAACCCCGAAGGCGGGATTTTCCAAGACTCGACTCTGCCCACCTTTGGAACCTCACGAAAGCGCGGCATTCAGTCGGTGTTTTTTGCAGGATACGGCCGAAAATATTTTAGCGGTTTCGTTGGAGAGGAAAAATGCGATTGGGGTGGCAGTTTATACCCCGGCTGGAAGTGAACAGGAATTTGAGAATTTATTGCCCGAAGATCTTCTGTTGATACCGCAACGGGGAGAATCATTTGGAGATCGCCTGCACTATGCGGCTGAAGACCTGTTCTCCGTCGGATTCGCCTCAGTCTGCTTGATAGGCTCAGATAGTCCGACGCTTCCCTCGTCCTATCTCAGACAGGTGGTCGATTATCTAAGCCGGTCCGAGGAGGGCGTTGCCATCGGACCTACAGTTGACGGCGGCTACTATGCCATCGGGCTGAACGCGCCTTGTCGACGCTTGTTCGAAGATATTGATTGGAGCACGGATCGCGTTTTCGAACAGACGCAGGCTCGTGTCGCTGAGTTGGAGATGAGGGAGATGACGCTTCCGGCCTGGTACGACGTGGATGATGGATTTGGTCTGGAGCGACTACTCGAGGAGCTTTACGGAGAAGACCACTTTCGGCAACGGTCTTGCCGGTATAAGCCCATACATACCCAACGTTTGTTGAATTCAATCCTCGACGCGGAGGGTCCGGCTCGCGTCTGGCCGACACGGTTGGTGCGCAAGGAACCGGTACCGGGTCCTTCTAACTGACTGAAGCTTTATGACTCACTTATTCGCCGAATTCCGACATCGCCTGGCCTCTGGAAGCCGCACTCCTGCTTTGCTTTGCTTCCTGGGCTTGTCCTGCTTAGGTCTTGAGGCTGTCGGATTCGTTTTTCACCGCGAAGGCGAGATCCTGCCCCTGGTGCTCGTCATCCTGTTAAGCGCGATTCCTTTTGCCATAGCGGTTTTCTATGTGGCCAAATCAAAGAGGTTCCCACATGGCTCTCTGACCGTCATTCTTCTTTTCGGTGTGCTCATGCGAATAGGTCTGGTTCCGCTTGATCCACCGTATCTCTCTACCGATATCTACCGCTATATCTGGGATGGGCGAGTTCAGGCGGCGGGTGTCAGTCCTTACGACTATGTCCCGGCCGACTCAAATCTTCAGCATCTTCGCGATTCTGACATTTATCCCAGCATTAACCGCAAGGAATACGCGCACACCATCTATCCGCCAGTCGCACAACTCGCGTTCTTCGCGATCACCCGCTTCGGCGAATCGGTTTCGGTAATGAAAACCGGTATTGTTCTTTGCGACCTAGCAACCATGGGAGTCCTGCTGGTTCTGCTCCGCACTCTCAATCAGCCGCTGGAGCGAATTATCTTGTACGCTTGGCATCCGCTGGTCATTTGGGAGTTCGGGAGCGCGGGGCACGTCGATGCCATAATGATTCTGTTCATTGTACTGGCGCTTCTCTTTTGCGCGCAAAACCGTCCAGGCCTGAGCGGAGCTTCTCTCGCGTGTGCGACGCTCGTGAAATTCGTACCGATTTTCCTGATCCCTGCGATTTACAAACGGTGGAATCTGCGGATGCCGGCTGCGTTTGCGGCAACCATCACTATCCTATATCTACCGTATCTTCTTCACAGCAATTCGAGCGTTATCGGCTTTCTGCCAGAGTACGCGAGCGAGGAAGGCTACGTCATCGGCCGGCAATTCTATTTGTTAAATGTTTCGAATCAACTGCTGCACTTAATCAAGGTGGGGCTGACCATTCCGCTAAGCCTTTTTGTCGGCTTCACGTTATTCGCCATCCTGGGAATCTCTGTCTGGGCGCAGCAAAGAAAGAGAGATGGCTGTTTAGTTAAAGACGCGCCGGAGTATTTGCTTTCCGGATTGGCGTTTTCGTGCGCCGCGGCAGTTCTGATCTCGTCCAACTACCCGTGGTATTACGCTTGGATTATTCCATTCCTCTGTTTTGTAGATTTTTCGCCCGCGTTATTGTTAACGCTCGCTGTTCCCGTCCTCTACCGATCAATTATCGAATACCGGCCATCGGACACTTTCGAGTTCCATTCGCAGGTTTTCTTGCCCTTCTTCGCATTAGTCACGCTCTGGTTTTTTTCCTTGCGAAAAGCTGCTCTGAAAACACGGCAGCTTGTCGGCGTTCCAAGAAGTTAACAACACTGTTTATGCCATCCGATTGTAGAACTGCTGGCCAAAGGGCTCTTGTCACCGGCGGAGTCGGCTTGATTGGTTCCCATTTGACCGATCTGCTGGTCAACTGTGGCTGGACTGTTCGTGTCCTGGACAATCTCGAGCCACAAACCCATCGTAACGGCGCCCCGCCTTGGCTAAGTGCGGCTCAAAAGCGAGGAGTTGAATTCATCAGCGGCGACATTTGTGATCGGGAAATAGTCACCCGAGCGCTACGCGATATAGACGTTGTGTTTCACGAGGCTGCATTCGGTGGCTACATGCCGGAAATCTCCAAGTACTTCCAGGTGAACAGCGTTGGTACGGCTCAGTTGCTGGAGATCATTCGCGACAAAAATCTGCCGATCAAAAAGTTAGTCGTTGCGTCCTCACAAGCCGTTTATCAGGAAGGCGCCGGTAGATGCCCAGTGCACGCACTTGTATTTCCGCGGGTGCGCCCACCGGAACAGTTACGGGCAGGGGATTTTTCGGTGCGCTGTCCCATCTGTGGTTTGCAGACAGAGTCTGTTCCAACCCCGGAAATCGCGCCGATCGGCGGCGAAACAGTTTATGCTTTGACGAAGGTCGACCAGGAAAAAACTGTTCTGCAGTGGGGTAGGCAGCTTGGCATTCCAACGGTGGCACTACGCTATTCCTGCACGTATGGGCCAAGACAGTCGTTCTTCAATCCGTACACTGGAGTAATTGCCATTTTTTGTACCCGCTTGCTCAACAATCTCCCGCCCGCCTTGTACGAGGATGGAGAGCAAACGCGCGACTTCAGCTTTGCGGGCGATAGCGCCCACGCCAATCTGTTAGCAGCATCTACGGACATTCTGGATGGGCGAGCCGTTAACGTAGGCAGCGGTAAGGCGGTCACCATCCGACGTATTGCGGAAGTAGTCTCGGGTGCCTTGGGAATCAAGCTTTCGCCGGTCCTGAACGGCGAATTCCGTCCGGGCGAAATGCGGCACCTGATTTCCGATACCAGGCTGATACAGCGCGCCGGATATCGGCCATCGGTCGATATCGAAGAAGGAATTAACAGGTACGTGGACTGGATTCGGTCGCAGGGGGACGTGAAAGACTACTTTGGCTCGGCAGAACGCATTTTACGCCAAAAAGGCATACTCCACAAAATCCAGCCGATGGTCGCTTAGAGCAAAATTTCGATATGATCTGTCTCATTATTCCCGCGTTGAACGAAGAAGAACCGATTGGTGATGTCGTCCGTTCGGTCCCTAACGGTGTGGTCGATCAGGTGGTCGTCGTCGACAACGGGAGCACCGACCGCACCTGTGAACGAGCGCGGGAGGCCGGGGCACTTGTAATCACGGAGCCGAGGCGCGGCTACGGCAGGGCTTGCCGGACCGGCGTCGATCTCGCCCTAGAGATCGGCGCCGAGGTGATCGCGTTTATGGATGGCGATGGGAGTGATTGTCCCGAATTCATGCACCAAATAGTATCTCCGATTCTTTTCGACGGTTACGACTTTGTGATCGGGTCCAGGACTCGCGGGAAACGGGAAAAAGGGAGTCTCAACCTGCAGCAGCTCTGCGCGGGCCGCCTTGCTGGCGTATTGCTGCGCGCCCTTTATGGGGTGCGTTATACAGACATGTCGCCGTTTCGCGCGATCCGTGCGGAGTTGTTGAAAACACTCCACATGCAGGAGGAGAGCTACGGTTGGAACCTGGAAATGCAGATGCGGGTAGCGGCCCGTGGCGCCCGCATCCTGGAGATTCCCGTAGATCATCGTATGCGCCGGGGTGGAGAGTCGAAAGTCTCTGGCACCTTGAAGGGGACAGTCATTGCAGGCCTCCGGATTCTTATGACCTTTTTTCAAGTCGCCGCCGATCACTCCGAGTCAATGCCTCGATCCATCTAACGATTTGACACTCTCCACGAACAGATCATTCAACTTTGCCACTCTTTTAATTTCGCATGAATAAAGCAGTTAATACCGCTAGGTGGAACTTATTAAAAATAGCTTTCGTCGGGTTTCTCGCAGGTATTCCCGCTGGATTATTGATGCTCGTTTGTGCGCTGCTCTTGAGATGGCTATTTGGGCTACCGACTCCTTCGGAACTTTTTTTCGATAGAACATTCCCATTAGTTTCGATCGATTTTTTTATACGAGCGATTGGTTGGGCTGGCGGCTACACTCCATTGAAGATTTCCGGAATCATCGGAGCATTTGCCGGCCAGATTCTTGTGGCTGCCATTGGCGGGGCCATTTATGCGATCTATCTTGAATTGAAAGACAGGAAGGGCGCGAGCCGAGCTAGAAGATCCATTGTCGATACTAGGGGATGGAAACTGCTTTTGCCACTACTTCTCATTGTTTGGATCGGATTTGAAATTTTTTTCTGGCCAACCCTGTTAACCAATTATCGGGGAGTTCCTCCTGAATATGCCATAGTGCTTAGTTCGCTCACCCTGCTCGTCGATTTCGGAGTTTGCGCCCTAGGTATCATGGTTTTTTGCGGCTTACTGATAAGCGGCGACAGGACACCCCTTCTTCGATCTGAGACTGACAGTAAAGCTCTCGCCGATGGCAGGCCGAGGAGGGCGTTTTTGTTACTGGGTATGACGGCACTCTTGGGCATTGCGTTTAGCGGAGTGCTCAAGCGCCTTTATAACGTGGCGACGTTCTTTTATGACGGCAAAACCTACGATGGCCCTAAAGTCGCAAAGATCACCCCGACGGTGGATTTTTACAGCGTCACGAAGAACATCGTGGACCCAGACGTCGTCCGTCGCCTTTGGCGTCTCGAAGTGGCCGGTTTGGTTGAACAACCGAAGACATATCGGTTCGAAGAAATCGAAGCAATGCAGTTCGTGGACCAGGAAACAACGTTGATGTGTATCAGCAATCCGATCGGAGGCGGTTTAATAAGCAATGCCATTTGGCGCGGTGTTCCGTTGCCAAATGTACTCGGACTTTCAAAGCCGAAGCCGGGAGTTGCGGCGCTTCTTTTTCATGCGGCTGACGGCTACTATGAGACGATCCCATACGCGAAGGCGATGGAACCAACGACTATGCTTGCTTACGGGATGAATGGAGGGCCGCTTCCGCGTATCCATGGTTTTCCCCTGCGGATGATTGTTCCAGGCTTATACGGGGAGAAGAATCCAAAGTGGTTGACAAGGATAGACCTGCTTGCAGAAGGCGATCCCCGTCTCGTTAGACGGAGAGGCTGCGGATTCTATAAAGAGCAAGGTTGGGGACCGAATTTTCAAATACCCACTTTTTCCCGTATCGATTCTCCGGAAATCAAGAATGGGAGAATGACCCAACCGCTTAAAGCGGGCCAACCTGTCCAACTTCGCGGAGTCGCCTTCGGCGGTGATAGAGGCATTAGCAACGTTGAACTGAGTCTCGATCATGAAAAATCCTGGCAAGAGGCCAAATTGTTGATGCCCGGCACTAAAATTAGTTGGAGCATTTGGGGATTAAGTTGGGCTCCTTCGGAGCCTGGCGATTACGTCATATCCGTCCGCGCGACGGATGGGAATGGAAAGCTCCAGATCACCGAGGAGCGCGGTACTGTTCCTCAGGGGGCAACCGGAATTCAACGCGTGGCAGCAAAAGTAGTAGCCTAGCTTTACGCGGAGCAGAATGGAGAATCCTATGGAAAGTGTCCATGTTCACAAAACGCAGGCCACAGATCAGGAGACGCTGTTCGATCGTGTTGCATGGTTCTATGCCATCTGCCGGGAACGCTTCTTGCGCGACGACACGGAACAGATCATTCAGACGCTGACTACGCACGGTCTTCGGTTGAACAACTCGTTTCTGGTCGAACTCGGGTGTGGACCAGGATTCTACGCGACTCGCATTGCCCAACGGCTACGGCTTCTCAATGTCCTGGGTATCGATGCGTCGCGGAGACTCGTGGCACATTCAAAGGCAAGGGCACGGCTCATGAACCTCTCCAACTGTAGCTTTCAAATCGCTGATGCTCGCAGCCTTCCACTCGCTGATGAAAGCGTTGACGCTATTATCACCTCGCGTCTGTTCATGATACTTGAACGCAAGGAAGATGCGACAGAGGAGATCTTTCGAGTCCTTCGACCTGGGGGATTTTTCTTTATTGCCGAACCGCTGGGACCGATCCGCGCGAAGATTCCTCTGGCGATCATGCGGTCGTTGGGTTGGCTGATATCCCTCTCAGGTGAAGCGAAAACGGCGGACTACGATAACAACGTTCAGGTTCAAGTTTTGACGCCGTGCGCCTTCTCTAACCTGATCCACTTGCAGCCATGGGAAAGGGTTGTTCAATGGCAGAGTAACTATTATCAATACGCGGTTTGCTCTAGAAAACGTCTGGTTTCCGAAGTTGAGACGTCCGGTCCTTCGCAGCGCTCACCAACTGGGAGCAACTGGCACATAGATTTCGAGATTTGAAGGCCGCCAGAAGGCCACAGTAAGGTAGATCAAAAATAGATAAAATATGATGAAATCTGAAAATCCTCCAGTTCCTCCCTTCGATCATGACGTTGCGATTAGGAAAGTGCGCTTCGCGGAAGATGCCTGGAACAGTCGCGATCCGGAAAAAGTAGCGACTGCCTACACCCTCGACAGCGTGTGGCGCAATCGCTCGGAGTTTCTCTCCGGTCGTGAGGCGATTATTCGGTTTCTAAGGCGCAAGTGGGCAAGGGAATTGGGCTATAGACCCATCAAGGAGTTATGGGCTTTCCATGAAAATCGGATCGCAGTCAGATTTGCTTACGAATGGTACGATGATAGCGGGAATTGGTTTCAGTCCTATAGAAATGAGAATTGGGAGTTCGACGGAAAGGGTTTCATGGCACGGCGCCTGGCGAGTACCAACGATCTGCCAATTTGCGAGGCAGATCGTAAGTATCTCTGGCCGCTTGGCCATCGTCCTGATGAGCATCCCGGCCTTTCGGAGCTTGGTTTGTGAAAGTCGTTCCTAATGCCATGAAAAGGACGCATGTAGTGATCCTCGGCGGAGGATTTGGCGGTGTCTATACTGCCCTTGAATTCGAGAGGCGCCGTGATCCCGATTTTGAGGTCACCATGGTCAGCGTCGATAATTTTTTCCTTTTCACCCCGATGTTGCATGAGGTGGCAGCAAGCGACCTGCACCTCACTCACATCGTCAATCCTATGCGCAAAATCTTAAGGCACGTGAATTTCATCAACGCCGAAGTCCAAAATATCGATCTGGCCAAATCGGACTATTACCATTCTCCACGGCTTTGATCGCCACAATCACGTGCTCGAATTCAATCACCTGGTCTTCGCACTCGGTTCGGTGACGAATTTTTATAAAATCCCCGGTTAGGAGGAGCGCGCTATTACCATGAAATCTATCGGTGATGCGATCGACCTACGGAATACGCTTATTGCACGTTTGGAGGAGGCAAATCCCGATTGCGCCACAAAGAACCGCGAACCGCTCCTCACGTTCGTTGTCGCTGGCGGCGGATTCGCAGGAGCAGAAACCGTCGGAAGCATCAAGGATTTTCTGCATGACGCACTTCCCTATTATCCGAATCTCAAGCCCGAGATGATCAAGACCGTGTTAGTGCATCCCGGAGATTTCGTGTTGCCGGAACTTGGCGAGGGTCTTGGGCGATATGCATGGACGCGTCAAGGTAAACGCCCATATGGAAGTGGAAGGATTTCCGGCCTGTGGGCGCTTGGCGATTGTGCCATGGTTCCCGATTCGACTGGGGGTTTTTGCCCTCCGACCGCGCAACATGCCGCGCGCGGGGGCAAGGTTCTGGCCTCGAATATTATCGCGGGCACGCGCCGCGAGTCGCTGCGCGCTTTCCGGTTCAAAACCCTCGGTTTGCTCGCCTCAATTGGTCAACGCACAGGAGTGGCGCGAATCCTCGGTGTCAACTTTTCCGGCTTCCTTGCCATTGCGCGCCAGGGCCGCAGTC
>Ga0210396_10007324_pt1 | contig 10508 bp, 7 predicted proteins | sample IncBWH17OmetaG_FD_155466 | JGI IMG/M metagenome (GOLD analysis project Ga0210396, IMG submission 155466) | Forest soil microbial communities from Barre Woods Harvard Forest LTER site, Petersham, Massachusetts, United States - Inc-BW-H-17-O ... | reverse complement strand
TACATACATCGATCGTCATCGGCTCGTAAGACGAGTGCGAGATTTCGCTCTCGCGCATCAGGATGAACCGCTGTCGATTCCGCACTTGTGTCGGACATTCCATCTCAGCCGCCGATCGTTGCAGTATGCATTTCAGGAAGTATGCGGCATCAGTCCAGGCGCGTATCTGCGAATTTTGCGCCTGAATGGGGTACGCCGCGCGCTTCGCGCGCCAGAGCGCTCCTTCCTTGATGTACAGGATCTCGCCGCTCAGTGGGGTTTCTGGCACCCGAGCCAGTTCGCTTGCGACTACAAGAAGCTCTTCGGCGAAAGGCCCTCCGATACATTGCGCCGCCACGCTGAACTTTCGCTTTTGCCAAATCTTGATAACGGATTTGGACCGGGGTGGCTATGCTCTGGACTGGAAGGCTGCGCAAACCAGGCGATACACCACCGCTAAATCGCTCAGACAGGCAGCGGTAGCTTTCTTTCACGATGCTGCGATACGGGCCCTCTGTAACCATGCACCGTGCTCGACATGCTGACATGCGCGTGCGGCGCACCACAGATAACGAGGCCACATTGTTCAACTTGCAGGGAGGACCCCTATGCTAATCCAATCCGGCGCACTCCGCCTACGCTTCCCACGACAATTTTTGATATCCATGGCCTTGTTGTTGCTCTTCGTTCTCGGTATCAAGAGCTATGCGCAGTCCACCCAAGGCAGCATTATTGGCACCGTAAAAGACACTGCCGGCGCCCTGGTCGCAGACGCCGCTGTCACCCTCACCAATAATGGCGAGGGGACGGTGCGTACTACCAAGTCCAACGCACAGGGCGACTACGCGTTTCTCGATGTGAAAGCGGGGCGATACACGGTCGAGGTCTCGCAGCCCGGTTTTCAGAAATGGTCGGTCACTGGGGCCGTTCTCAACACAGAGCAACACCTTCGTATCGATGTTTCGCTTGCTGTTGGAAGCTTTGATCAGATCGTGAATGTCTCAGGTGATGCGGTCGGCGTCATCGACACAGACTCGCCCTCCATCAGCGCAACTTACTCCTCCACGGATGTTTCCAACTTGCCCGTGAATACTCGTGCCAGCGCGGGCGGCACCAGCGCCTACAACATCCTTGGCACCCTTGCGGGCGTGCAGACGGACGCTTCAGCCGGTCCGGGCTCAACCGGAACTCCTGTTTTCTCGCTCCAGGGCGGACTGCCGTTCCAGAGCGAAACGGCGGTCGATGGCATCACGGTCCGCAATGCTACGGGCGGCAATAGTGCGATCGGTGACGCCTTTCCATCAAGCGAATCGATCTCAGAGATCCGCGCGGATGGCGTTTTGAACAATGCTGAATATGGTCAGCCCGGTCAGCTTGCCGTCACTACGAAGGGTGGAACCAATACTGTCCATGGAGCTGCGTTCTGGTACCACCAGAATGCGGCCTTCGATGCCATCCCGTATACCTTCCCTACAACGCAAGTGAAACCGAAGCTCATCGCGAACACATACGGGGGCAGTTTTGGCGGTCCTGTCGTTATTCCGCACTTTTATAACGGTCACAACAAGACCTTCATCTTCGGTGCGTATGAAGGATGGCGACACCCGTCCACCACGCCCTTCACATACAAAGTTCCCAGCACTCTCATGAAGCAGGGAGACTTCTCGAAGTACAGTTCTCCGGACTTCAGCGGCACACTGCACAACCCCTTTACTGGTGGAAGCTACGGAACGAAGCTGCCTTCAGTGAATGCGGCTGCGCAAAAGCTGCTCTCCTTCTATCCCGATCCAAATGTTGGTGACCCGACCGTCTATGTGGATGACGGTAGCCCCAACTACATCATCAACAAGGACTCTAGCGGTACGTCGGATCAGTTTGACATCCGTGCCGACCAGTACTTTGGCGCCAATCAAAAATTTCTGCTCTGGGGCCGATTCACCTTTAAGAACTTCCCGATCACCAGCCCTGAACCACTCAATGTCCCTTCTGCACAGAACGCAAACAAAAGTCGCGTGCTGAAGATCAGCGCAAACTACTCACTCACCTCATCGCTCATCAACGAATTCGGCTTTGGATTCGTTCGCTATAGCACCGGTAAGACCAATAGCTTCGACGGCAATGCATTTACGAAGGGTCTGGGCTTGAACGGGCTTCAGAACCTCTTCTACAACGGCATTCCGGAGTTGGATTTCAACAATCTCAGCGCGCTGAACGCCGATCGTCTCAGCTCCGTCACCAAATCCAATACCTTTGTGTATACCGATCAGTTGAGCTGGTCCAAGGGGAGCCACCAGATGAAGTTCGGCTTGGACATCAGTACTGTCGAAGCCATCACGCCGCTCGGCTTCAACGGTTCCGATAACTACGGCACCTTCCAGTACAACACCTCGGGTAGCGTGGGCCTGTTCACCGGGGTTGACTTCGCCGACTTTCTCACCGGCCTTCCGTATCAGACCTTCTACGACGTCGTCTCCCAAGACAACGATGGCAAATCCACACACTATAACTTCTTTGGTCAGGATCAGTGGAAGCTCAACCAGAATCTCACCCTGAGCTACGGACTGCGTTATGAGTTGCTGCCGGGCTACTACGATGTGCACGGCGACATCGGTAACTTCGATCCAAGCCTTCCGCTGGCCGGACGCGCCATCTACCCCAATGGCAAGCAGAGTCTGCTCGCGCAGGCATTCCTTGCCAGCGCCAATGCATGCGATCCGGATGGGATCAATAACACCAACTCCGCTGTGATAAATGGTGCACCGTGCATGCCGGTCCTCACCAACAGCCAGGCTGGGTTCCCTGCAGGACTGAAAAAGTATCCGCACCTGCGCTTCATGCCGCGATTCGGTTTCGCTTATCGCCCTCTCGGCAATGACAAGACAGTCGTCCGTGGTGGCTTCGGTCTCTACAACATTACGCTGCTAGGCTCCAATTTCTATTCACTCACTGGCACACTGCAGGCGCAGACGACACAGTACACGAACACCTACGACGCCGCGACCAACGCCATTGGTTATCAGTGGCCGCAAATCTATGGGGGCGCCGGCAATGGCGGCTGCACGACATGTTATGGGCAGGACTATTTCGGCACCGCCAACAGCACGAATTGGAAGGACCCCTACACCGAACAATGGTCGCTTAGCGTCGATCGTGATTTAGGTTCCGGTTATGCCGGCCGCCTCTCTTACATCGGTTCGGAGACACACCAGCTTGTGTGGGCGCCCGATGAAAACACGCTTCCCTTCTCCAATACTGTCTCCGCCTTCAACCAGCCGATCACTGCGCGTCTGTTTCCCAACTGGGGCCGCATCAATACCCGTGCAACCGGTGCAAACGCCAGCTACCATTCGGCGCAGGTGGACTTCAGCCACCGCTTCCAGAAGGGTCTGCAGATCGACTCCACCTACACCTTCGCGAAGGCGGTATCTGACAACCAGGGCCCTGCCAACAATGGCTTCGCCGGTGAGAGTGGCGGGGCACGCGCCACGTCGATCCTCGACCGTTCAGAAGACTTCGGAAACGTCTTCGGCACCCGCCGTCATCGTTGGAACACAACTGCCGTCTACGATCTTCCAGTCGGGCGCGGGCGTCAGTTCGGTAGCTCTATGTCTCGCCTGACCGATGCCTTCGTGGGTGGATGGCAACTCGCTAATATTTTCCTGTGGCAGACGGGTCCCTTCGAATCTACCTACTTCCCGAGTGGTCAAGGTGACCCCTCCGGCACCGGCTCCGGTCTTAACGGTGCAGCCGCCGGATTTGACGGCGGCCACCGCAACCAGGCTCCGGATCGCGTCTTCAACGTCAGCGTGAAGCCCTCAAGTCGCAGTCGCACCAACTGGATCAATCCCGCCGCATTCACCTGCCCTGGTTATTCCGGGTGGACGCCCGGAACCCCTTGCACCACCGGCGCCGGCTTTGACCCCAAAACAGGCCAACCGCTCAGCCCGGTACCCAACCCGATCGGCCGCTTCGGCAATGCGCAGGTGGGCTCTGTAGTCGGTCCCGGCACCATCAACCTCTCGAGCGGTCTTAGCAAGACCTTCCCCATCACGGAGCGAGTACACCTGCGGGCCGAGGGTACTTTCACCAACGTCCTCAACCACACCAACCTCGGCGATCCGGAGACCAACATCAGCAATGCGAGCTTCGGACTGATTACCAACACCATCGGATCCGATTTCGGAGGCGCCCGCTCCGGCCAAGTCTCCATGCGACTCGAGTTCTGAGCGCGCCTTCAATGCCGAACATCGTCGGTTGCGGGATTCCACTGCGCCCCGCAACTGGCAATGGAGGTGTTTATCCCGCGCCTAGAAGATGATGAAATACCCGGATAGAAACTGCCCCCGCTTTGCCACCGTGGTCGTCACGAGAATAGCGTGATGCTCACCGATCACTAAGAGCGTGTCCTGAAAGAGCGGCCTCTGGTTCAATGACACAGAAGAATGCGCGACGCGATTTCCTGCGAATGACTGCGGCGGCGGCGGGCGCTGCCATGATGCATGGAAGTATTCGCAAAGCATTGGCGATCGCTCCCGATATCCGCACCGGTACGATCCGTGACGTAGAGCACGTCGTGATCCTGATGCAGGAGAACCGGTCCTTCGATCACTACTTCGGAAGCATGCGCGGCGTGCGCGGCTTCAACGATCGCCGGCCCGTCCTACTCCCGAATGGGAAACCCGTCTGGTATCAACCACCCGCCTCTATCCGTGGAAAACATTACAAGGACCGCGGCCTTCGTGCGGATGCGCCACACGTGATGCCCTGGTATATCAATCCGAAGGAGACCAGCGAACACCAGGCCGGCACGGATCACGGCTGGGCAAGCGGCCATGGCGCATGGAACCATGGCCACTGGAATGACTGGGTAACACAGAAGCAGGATGTGCTCACGATGGGCTATCTCAAGCGCCAGGATGTGAGCTACCACTTCGCGCTTGCCGAGGCGTTCACACTTTGCGATTCCTACTTCTGCTCAGTGCACTCGAATACCTGTCCGAACCGTATATACCTCTGGACGGGTACCTGCGATCCGCGAAACATCATGGGGCATAAGGCAAACGGTCCGGGGTTGTGGGAGCGCCACAATAAGAATGGCTATACCTGGACCACATATCCCGAACGGCTCGAAGCGGCAGGCATCACATGGAGGGTGTATCAGGGGGGCACAGGCGAACCCGGCACGCCAACCGATAACTATACAGACAACTCACTCGAGTTTTTCGCAGCGTACCAAGTGAAAGAAGGTGCGGATCCCAGTGGTTCTCTGGTGCGGAACGGCGTGACCAACCGCACGTTGAAGGATCTGCGCGACGATGTCATCCAGGGAAAGCTGCCTCAGGTGACGTGGATCGTGGCGCCCTACAAGTACTGCGAACACCCGGAGGCATCACCGACGGATGGAGCATATTTCATTCACAAGGTGCTTGAGGCACTGACAGAAGATCCTAATGTCTGGAGCCGAACCGTTCTTTTTATAAATTACGACGAAAACGACGGGTTGTTTGACCATGTTGTTCCTCCCATGCCGCCTCTCACGACCGAAGGCGAAGCGAACGGCATGGTTTCCAAAGATCTTGAGGCGAGCCTCAAGGACGAATTCCTTGATCTTGATCGCTTCCCTACCGAACAGCATCCGCTTATTCCGGGTCACGTATCCCGGGGCATACAGCCAATCGGACTCGGACCGCGCGTACCCATGATCATCGTTTCGCCGTGGACTAAGGGTGGCTGGATCTGCTCCCAGGTTTTCGACCATACTTCCGTGCTTCAATTCCTGGATGCTCGTTTCGGAGTCCAAGAGTCCAACATCAGTGCATGGCGCCGTGCCATCTGTGGCGATCTGACGGCAGCTTTCGACTTTTCCAATCTGCCCGAACCTGTCCCTGTGCGGTTTCCGGTTCCTCCGCCGGCGAGAACTCTGCACCGTCCTTATCATGTACCGCGTGAACAGCAGATGCCGCAGCAAGAGAGCGGAATCCGCCGGTCACGAGCACTTCCCTATGTGCTCATGGTGAATGGGCATCGTGATGGTGATCGCTACTGGATAGAGTTCGTCAACAGCGGCCGGGCCGGGGCAGCCTTCTCTGTTCACGACGGCACGCGGCCGAAGTCCGCGCCGCGCCGCTACGCCGTCTCCGCAGGAGATCGCCTTAGGGATGCCTGGCAACCTGCTGGCGAAGAACGCCGCTACGATCTGACCGTGTATGGGCCCCACGGCTATCTGCGCCTCTTCCGCGGAGTGTTCGGAAGCCCGGGCGTCCCGGAAGCAGAGGTCGGCTACATCGACGGTGTTGCGACTGTTCTGATCACGTTAACAAATCCCAGCTCTCAGACGGTCATCTTGGTCGTTGAGGAACGATACAGCAGCGCTCGCCAATCCGTCGCAATTTCTCCAAACGAAAAGGTGGAGCAGCGGTGGCTCCTCGAAAGTAGCAGCGGATGGTACGACATTGCTGTGAGATCGGACGATACAGACTACCTTCGTCGATTCGCTGGGCACGTGGAGACGGGTAGATCAAGCACGAGCGATCCCGCGATCTATTCCGAGACATGATCGAATACGGCACAGGATCTGCTCGCCTGGCATGAAGTGACACCGTATCGGGATCCGGACGACTTAGTCTTCGCCTCCGACAGCAGCCGGGCGGGAGAGAAGCGCGGGCAACAACCGGTATGGTTGTCGACCATCATGCGTTACTACATCCAGCCGGTGGACAAACGATTCGGGATCAATAAACGGGTCGGGTGGCACACCTCCGGCGCACCTATTACGACCCTTCTGCATGCCAACGAAGAGACGTGAAGGTGGTGCAGGAACTGCTACGGCACAGCTCATCGCGCATCATGATGGACGTCTACGCGCAGGCGCAGACGCCGGCAAAACGGGCGCCCCAGCAGAAGGTGGTGGAGATGGTGCGGGCGGGAAGACTGCAAGTGGAGGCCGAAAAGATCGCTTAACTGCTCCCCAAAATGCTCCCGCGCAAGCACGGGAAATCGTTCATGTGCTTGAAAGAATTGGCGTCCCCGACGGGATTCGAACCCGTGTTACCGCCGTGAAAGGGATGCATGGACCGGTAACTGATTGAAAAATAAAGGCTGCGGATGGCTCCCTGAATGCCTATTGGACGCTTTGGACACCCCTTATTGGACGCCTATTGGACGCGGATTCTGATCTCCCGAATGCTTGTCCGGGGTCCTGTCCCGCATTATGCCGCGATTTTTCTGGCATAATGTAAAAGGGAATTCTATGAACGTCGCGAATGCACAGATCGGTGACTGGCTCGGACTGCGATCGCCCGCCACGGAAGGCGAGATTCTTCGCATCGTCGAAGGACGGCTCGCTCCCTCTGTTGTCAAACGTCTAGGTACGCTCGGACTGGAAAAGGCGGAGATTGATGCGGTGGTCATTCCCTCACGGACTCTCCAGCATCGCCGTTCACGCCGAGAAAAACTGACAGTCGAAGAATCCGATCGCGTATTGCGTGTGATTCGAGTGCTTTCATTGACCGAATCCGTATACGGAAGCCGCGAGCGCGCTCTCAATTGGCTTCGTATGCCTCATCCCCGGCTCGAGGGGCGGGCGCCGCTTTCACTTCTGAAAACAGACGCCGGCAGCAGAATAGTCGAAGAGTTGCTGATTCAGATTGACGAGGGCATGTTCGTCTAGATGATCCTGTGGCGGATCAGCCGGCATCGCGATCTTAGCGGAATCGGGGGACTGAAGGCGGGTGGCCGCTGGCACCATGCCGGCCATGCCATTGTGTACACGACAGAGACGCCAGCTTCTGCATTGCTGGAAGTCTGCGTTCACACCAGCGCGAATGACGTGCCGCCAGCATTCACGCTGCTGAAGATCGAAGGACCGAATATAGAAGTTCCATCCATCAAAGCCGACGATCTGCCGAAGGACTGGAAGACGCAACTGGAAGCGACGCGCGATTTAGGCACCGCTTGGCTCGAAAAGAACGAGAGCGGGCTGCTCCGGGTACCGAGTGTGATCGTTCCTGAGACCGTCAACTTTCTGTTCAATCCATCCCACAGGCTAGCGGCGAAGTTTCGTATCACGGACGTGTTCCCCTATCCATTCGATCTTCGCCTCAAGAAGTAAACGCTCCATTGGAAAGGCCATCTAAGGACAACTGGATGGTTTGACCTCGGCCTTCCCGGACCTAAAACTCTTTCTCTACTCCTACGTGCGGAAAGAGGCTGTGCTCTCCTCATGAATCGCTGCGCTATGGTCGCGAAACTGGAACGCTCCCGACAAACGCCCCCTTCGCGATTCCTGACGACGCCCAACATCCATTTCGAGCTATTTCGTGCTGTTTCATTCGCGGGCGCAGATCAGGTCGATTTGATCCGTTGACAGAAGCACAGAGAATTTGCTCTTCCTCGCACACCAGCTAAAAGCTTGCAAGCAGCCGATCTCGGACTGTATCGAGAATTGCTTCCCGTACTGCCTTCTCTGGCATTGTGCGAGCGAGAGCAATAGTTCCGACCATCGACGTCATAAGCATCAGGAAGTTTGAACCCTTTTCTTCTGTAGTTCTTCCCGGCATGAAGGGAATCAGTTCGCTACGGAACTTCAATATTGCCGCTGAAATGCGTTGTTTCATTGCTGGAGCAGTGCGCGCAATGTCCGGAGCCAATGCAGCGATCGGGCATCCTATGTCTGCCCGGTCGCACCGTTCTCGCGAGAGATAGGTGGTTACCATTGCCTTCCATGCATCCCGTAAACCAGAGTCCTTCGCTGCGTCGATCAGCGTCTTGGTCAATTCCATTAGGCTTTCTTCAATTGCCTCTACCACGAGATCGTCACGGCTTGAGAAGTGCTTATAAAATCCACCGTGAGTCAGCCCAGACGCTTTCATCAGCGTCGCAACCGCGGGCCCATTCAGGCCCTTTTTTCGCAGTTGACGGGAAGCGCTCTTCACGATCCGGCGATGGGTTCTTGCTTTGTGTTCGGCGTCGTAACGCATAGATTAAGATTATATTCATAATCCCACTACTTTTCGACAATACGAGGTATGGTCGTGCACTGTTCGGAACGGACCAGTTTCTGGCCGAGCTGGAATAGCGAACATCCGCATAACTCATCTACCCGCACCGGACTCGGAAAACGCAATTCCGTTTCTCGGCTCACCTGCCACATTATCGTCCTCGACCGCGTGGCTCCCGGTCGGGCTGAGTGATCTGCGCGTTCCCATAGTGCCCGCCGATGCGGCCGTCGCGGATGAAATCGGCCATCATTTGGAAATATCCCAGCGCCAAATGGTGTCTTTGGGTTCCATGAATCCTCATTTGGACGCGGCGACATAAACGCCAAGCCCGATCATTCCCACTCCGGAGGCCGTGCGCTGCCTCTCGATAAATCTGCGATTTTGGGTTAGCGGCCGCGCGAGGACGCCTGCGAATCCAACGACAATGAGGTCGACAGCCGTATTCAGGGTGACGGAGATGGCGCCGAGGATCAGGAACTGCAGGGTCAGGTGCCCCCTAGCAGGTGAAACAAACTGCGGGATAAACGATAGGAAGAAGAGCGCCGTCTTCGGATTGAGGACCTCGGTCGCGATTCCCTGCAAAAAGTGACCTCGTGGCTTGTTCGACTGGTCCCCCGCCGTTAATCTCGCGTTTCGATTCAGAATCATCGAAACGCCGAGGTAGATGAGGTAGGAAGCTCCAGCGTATCGGACCACCTCGAACGCGGTGGCTGAGGTCATCAAAATCGCGGAGAGTCCCAATGCGGCAGCCAAGACGTGAACTGAGCCCCCGACAAAGGTCCCAAGAGCGGACAGTACGCCTTCACGTCTTCCGCCATGGAGAGTTCTACCCAATACGTAAAGAATCCCTGGGCCAGGCGTCAGCGCGAGTATAACTGCCGCACTCATGAATAGGGCGAAGCGTGTCCAATCGATCACTGTAGGTTCCTCCATTTGAATGGCGGCCGTCCGGAAGTCCCATGGATTATTGAACGACACACCGTTGTCACAGCTTCAGTCGCGTCTTAAAACAGCGGACAGTACACCCAGCCGCCTCTCACGAAGGTTGCGGGCCAGATTGCCGGTCATTTCTCGAAAATCCGGGCCCATCACGACACCGAGGCTCAGTCCGTTTGATGGTGGTCTCGTCATAGTCGCCTTAAACCAATTGCCCGCGATCTCGGTGTCGTCGCGCCAGAGAATCGGGGTGAATCCGACTTGTTCAAGTGTCGCGCGCGTATCCGGCTCACTGAGCAAGAAGCTGGTCGAAGCATCGCGTGCCCAAGGAACCGGATACACGACATCGTCCCCACAAAGAACCAGATCGTAGGTCGCGAAGCGGCCGCCCGGCGTGAGGATCCTATGCACTTCGGAATAGAGAGCGGCGCGATCTTGGATGTTCATCGCGACGTGTTGCAGGAATAATGCATCGAAGGCTGCATCCTCGAATGGCAAATGGAGGGCTTCGCCATTCTGAAAGGTAACGCGGTCAGTGAGCCCGCAGCGCGCCGTCAGATAGATGGCCGCCTCGATGAACCCGGGGCTCAAGTC
>Ga0210396_10007323_pt1 | contig 10508 bp, 9 predicted proteins | sample IncBWH17OmetaG_FD_155466 | JGI IMG/M metagenome (GOLD analysis project Ga0210396, IMG submission 155466) | Forest soil microbial communities from Barre Woods Harvard Forest LTER site, Petersham, Massachusetts, United States - Inc-BW-H-17-O ... | reverse complement strand
CCAGTAGCGCGCCGAACAGCGCGATGTGACGGCCAGCCGCCACCATGAGCAGGATGCCGCCGAGGAACACCGCGGCACCCGGCAGAATCTCCAGCCACAGCCGCGCCGATGTGTAAGTCCAGGCGATGTCCGGCGTATAGGCGTAGTGGAAATATGGTCCGACGAAGGCGATGAGGCCGCCCCAAAGCCCAAGCAGGGACAACAAGAACCCGCTCAGGACCCCGCGACTGCGCCTCATCCGCAGCATCCCAGTCATGCCTATCACTTCCCAATCCTTCTGATTTGGGTCTCTGAAGACATCGCCTACCCGCCACACGACGGGGTATTCCACGAATGTTGTCGATGTGCCTCTCGGCGCGCGAGGATGTGCTCTCTGCGGCACGAAGGAGGACGTCATGAGTTCCACGCTGGGGCACGACCACGATGCGGAACTGGACCCGCCGCGCGTCCAGGAAGTCAGCGACGGCGTCTTCGCCTACATTCAGCCCGACGGCACCTGGTTCATCAACAACACCGGGTTCCTGGTCGGCACCGCGGGCGTGACCAGCGTGGACGCCTGCTCGACCGAGCGGCGGACCCGCGCCTACCTGGAGGCGATCGCGGAAACGAGCCCGCAGCCGGTCCGCACGCTGATCAACACCCACCATCATGGTGACCACACGCACGGCAACTACCTGTTCGGCGGCGCGACGATCGTGGCGCACGACCGCTGCAGGGACGAGGTGCTCGCCGCCAGCCTGCCGTACTTCCCCGGCGTCTTCCAGGACGTGGACTGGGGCGACATCAAAGTAACCCCGCCCTTCCTCACCTACTCCGACAAAGTCACCCTCTACAGCGACGACCTGCGCTGCGAGGTCCGCTACGTGGGCATGCCAGCGCACACCACCAACGACTCCGTCGTCTGGCTGCCAGAACGCTCCGTCCTTTTCACCGGCGATCTCATCTTCAACGGCGGTACGCCGTTCATGCTGATGGGCTCGATCACCGGCGCGATCGACGTCCTGGAACAGGTCATCAAGCCCCTGGACCCGCGGACCATCGTGCCCGGCCACGGCGAGGTCTGCGGCCCAGAGGCGATCGACGACGTGCTCGGCTACCTGCGGTTCGTGCTCGACCTGGCGCGGCGCGGAAAGGACGCCGGGCTGTCCCCGCTCGAGACCGCCCGCGACACCGGTCTAGGCCAGTACGCCGGCCTGAGCGATCGCGAGCGCATCGTCGGCAACCTGCACCGCGCCTACGCGGACCTCGGCGACGGCGAACAAGGGGAGAAGCTCAACTTCGCGGCGGCCCTCTTCGACATGGTCGCCTACAACGGCGGCAAGCCGCTCAGCTGCCTCGCCTAGACGACACTGCCTCGTCTAGACGACAGCGCCGCGGCCAGTTCCGCGTTGCGCTGGGCGAAGCCGGCCCAGTCGGGCGGGGTGCTGGCCAGCCGCGTCGCCGCGTCCGCCTCCGGGCAGGGGGCTTGCGCCCATTCGCGCACCTGGCCGCGGCGGACGATGAAGGATGACAGGACGCCGCCCGACCATCCGCTGGCGGTGAAGTCCGTCGCGGCCATTGAGCTCGCCCGCTGCGGGCTCGTCACCCACTCCAGGGCGCGCAGCTCACTGGTGATGTCACCGGCCAGCTCGAAGGCGAGCACGTCGGCGGCGCGCTCGCGCAGTTCTTCCAGCCGAGCGCGGACGCTGGTGACCGCGTCCGGCTTGCGGCGCAGCACCGCGGTGATCGTTTCCACGCACTGGCCGCGGTCCGCGTCGGCGAGCCCGCGGGCGCGGGCGATATCGAGCAGCGTGCCGCGCAGCTCCGCGCCGGTGTAGGCCAGCGGGAGCACCCGGCCGAGCCCCTTCACCGCCTGCCGCGCCCGGCGGCCGCCGAGATACGGGCCGAAGTACGCGATGACCGCCGGCCGGTTCGCCGGCAGGTGCGCGACGGACAGGCCTGGCCGGGCCGGCCGCGGGTCCAGCCGGATGTAGACGGGATGCTCCTGGCCGCCCACGGTCAGGTTCCACAGCGGCAGCGACGTCGTGAGCAGGTTGCGTTCCAGCCACGCGGCCTCGTGCGCGGAGTCGCACGAGACCGCCTCGATCCGGCGCACTCGGGCCACCATCGGCGCAAGGTGGCCGCGATCGCGCAAATTCAGCCAGTACGAGGCGACGCGCCGCCGCAGCACGGTGGCCCGCCCCAGGTAAAGCACCTGGCCCGCCGCGTCGCGGAACCGGTAGACCCCCGGCGTCAGCGGGAGCCTGGCGATCACAGCTGAAAGGGCTTTCTCCACCAGCTCAGTATCTCGTCAGTATCACGCCAATCCCCCTCGGCTCCTGGCCCGTACTTGTTTCGGAGAAATCTGCTAAGCGGAGGGAGCAGTAACGACATGAGACCCACCCGAAGATTCGCCGGCATAGCGGCGATCGTCATGGCCACGGCCGGCCTGCTGGCCGGCAGCGGCATCGTAGCGACCGCGGCGAACGCCTCGGACACCTTCATCGGTCCGCTGAATCACACTAAGGTCATCGCATCGACGGTGCCCGCCAACGGGGACGTCAACCCGTACGGCGTGGCCGTCGTGCCGCACAGCACCGGCCGCCTGTATCGCGGCGACGTGCTCGTCAGCAACTTCAACAACAGCGCCAATGTGCAGGGCACCGGCACCACGATCGTGCAGGTCAGCCCCCACGGCAAGGTCTCGCTGTTCGCCGGCATCACGGACAGCAAATGCCCTGGCGGCGTCGGTCTCACCACCGCCCTGGTGGCGCTGCGCAGCGGCTGGGTGATTGTCGGCTCGCTGCCAACGCAGAACGGCGTCATTTCCGGTCCCGGCTGCCTGATCGTCCTCGACCAGTGGGGCAACGTCAGGAAGACGATTACCGGCTACGGTATTGACGGCCCGTGGGACATGACCGCTCTTGACCAGGGCCGTGTCAGCGTGCTGTTCGTGACCAACGTGCTTGGCGGCATCCTCGGCAAGCACCCCAACCCCAACGGTGGCACGGTGCAGCGGCTGGTCATCACCAGCAAGCCGTACCAGACACCGCGGGTCCTCTCCAGCACCAAGATCGGATCTGGCTTCTCGGCCCGCACCGACCCGGCCGCGCTGGTACTCGGTCCCACGGGCGATGGCCTTAGCTGGAACGGCACGCTGTACGTCGCCGACACGCTGAACAACAGGATCGCGGCCATTCCCGACGCGCTGTTCCGGCACCACAGTGACGGTACCGGCTACACCGTCAGCAAGGGCGGCCACCTGAACGCCCCGCTCGGCATGGCCATCGCGCCGAACGGCCACATCCTGACCGTGAACGGCGGCGACGGGAACATCGTCGAGACCACGCCGGGCGGCAGGCAAGTCGCCTTTAAGACCATTGACAACAACATGGGCGGTGCGGGCGACCTGTTCGGTCTCGCCGTCAAGCCCGGTGCTGACGCCGTCTACTTCGTCGACGACTTCGGCTCCGACAACAACCTGCAGCTCTTCTTCTAGTCCATACCCGATAGCTGCCGCGCCCGGCCAGTCACTGGCCGGGCGCGGCGCCACGCGGTGACAGGTCCGATGCGCCCAGCCGCGTGCTGACCTGGCGGGCGGTCGCGCGCACGTCCACCGCGACGGCCGCCATCGCCGCTGGGTCGCTCAGCCGCGACGCGGGCCCTGACACGCTCACGCTGGCGACCACCGTCCCGTCCCTGCCGTACACCGGGGCGGCCACGCAGCACAGGTGCGGCTCCAGTTCCTCCTGGTCGGTGGCGTAGCCGCGCTCGCGCGCCTCCGCGAGGCACATGTCCAGCTCGTCCCGGCTGGTGATCGTGTTCGCGGTCATCGCGAGCAGCACGGGGTCGGGGTACCGTGCCGCGAAGTCGTCGATGGCGAGCCCGGCGAGCAGCGCCTTGCCCATCGAGCTGCAGTGCGCCGGGGACCGCTTGCCCACCCACGAGTGCATGCGGACGGTCTGCCACCCGTCGACGACCGCCACGGTCACGGCCTCTGTTCCGTCCAGGATGCCCAGGTGACCCGTCTCGCCGAGGTTGGAAACGAGTTCGCGCAGCGGCGGCAGCGCTGCCTGGCGCAGTTGGTTGCCCGCGGCCGCGAGCTCGCCGAGCAAGGCGAGTTTCGCGGCGAGCCGGTACCGGCCCTGTTCGCCCGCGGGCTCCAGGTAGCCGGCCGTCGCGAGCGTGGCGGCCAGCCGGGACGCGGTAGAGCGGTGCACGCCGAGCTGGCGGGACACCTCGCCGATCCCGATGACCGGCCGGTCCCAGCTGAACATGTCGAGGACGGCGAGGCCGTGCAGCAACGCGCCGACCGTGCCATCGCGCGGCTGACCGGATTTATCCGCCGTAGTGTTCCCCACCCGTTAAGCCTAGATCAGCGCTCACTTAGTTCAGAGTTGTGCCGCACCAGCGCGAGGAACCTATAGATGACGTGCATGAACTTCGTATACGGCGCGATCGCGAAGCAGGCGGCCACGGCCACCAGGTGCACGTAGAGCACCGGCCCGAACGCCGCCGTGTTCCGTACCACCAGCGTGAGCAGCCCGGACACGGCGAGCACGAGCAGGGCGGCGAGCAGAGCGTAGCCGCGCCTGGCCAGCGCCGGGTCCTCCCGTGCCGGCGTGTCGCCCGATGCCGCCGTGCGGCGCAGCACCAGCAGTCCCGCGCAGCCGATGACCAACCCCGCGCCGCCGATGACGCCGAACAGCACCGGCGCCGACGCCAAGGGGTACGGCGGCGGGTCGCCGGCGAAGTCCTGGCTGATCGCGGCGGCGACGGTGGAGGCCGCGCAGGCGGCGAACCCCCACGCGACGAGGTGGTGCAGCCGGCGCCGCGCGCCGGACGGCTCGTCGCCGGGGTAGGAGCAGTCGGCGCCGCCGCCGCGCAGGTTACGCAGCGTGGCGGCCTGCCGCAGCGCCCGCCCCAGCGCAGCGGGGCTGGCCAGGCCGCCCCAGCCTCGCCCGTCCGTGACCCGCCAGTAGCGCGCGGCGGACCATGCCATGACGATGACGCTCCAGGCGGCGGGCAGCCCGAACGCGACCAGCAGCGCGGGGTAGGCGATGACCCGGTACGGAGATCCGGTTGGCGCGCCGGCCCCTCCCACGATCACGCCAAGCACCGCGAGGAGCACGACCGCCGCCAGCGCCGCGGCGAGCATCGCGCCACGGCGGCCCGCTGGCCACGTGAGGCGGGGCAGGTATTCGTCGTAGGTGTGGTGGCGGACGGCCGACAGGGCGGCGGGCAGGTTGAGCGCGAACTCGTGCGGCGGCGCGTACATGCAGGCCGTGTAGCAGTCGCGGCAGTCGTGGCACAGGTCGGCGAGGTGCGTGATGTCGCCGGCTGTCAGGTCCACCTGCCGTTCGAGGGCGGGGAACACCGCGCAGTACCCCTCGCAGTAGCGGCACGCGTTGCAGATCGTCAGCTGGCGGTCCGCCTCAGCGAACGGCCCGTCGCTCATGCCGCCATCGTTCATGGCGTGCCGCCATCGTTCATAGCGATACAGCCTCTCGCGCGGCGGCCGCCCCGGCGGTCCGGCCCCAGACGGTCCCGATCGTCAGGCCGAAACCGCCCAGATAGCCCGACGACAGGATGTTTCCCGACATGATCTCCCCGGCGGCGAAGACGTTGCGGAACGCGCCGCCCTCCACCGTCCGCACCCGCGCGTCCGCGGTGACCCGCACTCCAAGGAACGTGAACGTGATGCCCGGCCGCATGGCGATGCCGTAGAACGGCGGCGTGTCGATGGGCTGCGCCCAGTTGCTCTTCGGCGGCGTCAGGCCGTCCGTCCGGCAGCCGTCGAGCCGGGACGGGTCGAAGCTGCCCGCGACGACCGACTCGTTGTACTTCGCCACCGTGGTGGCGACCGCGTCCGGATCGAGGCCAAGCTCGGCCGCCACCCCGGCCACGCTGTCGGCTTTCGCCGGGCCGTACATCGGCGGCAGGAACAGGCGGTTCACCTTCGCGTCCCAGATCGAGTAGGCGATCTGGCCGGGCTGCCCGGCGATGTTCCGCCCCCAGATCGCGTACCGCTTGGGCCACAGTTCCTCGCCCTCGTCGTAGAAGCGCTCACCGCGGGAGTTGACCACGATGGAGAACGGGATGCAGTCAAGCCGGGTGGCGATGCCCCCGTCGAAGCGCGGCGACCGCGCGTCGATGGCGACCGCATGGAAACCTCGCTCCTGGCCTGCCCGGGCGGCGCCGAGCGCGTACAGCGCGGCGAGCACCCGGCCGTCGTTGGTCGCCGGGCCGCGGATGAGGAAGTTGTCGGCCGCCGATCCCCAGTACCGGCGCAGCCAGTCGATGTTGGCCTCGAAGCCGCCGCTGGCGCACACGACCGCGCGCGCCGCGATCCGCTCCGGATCCCCAGCGTCCCCACCCGAGACCAGCACGGCCGAGCACCGGTTCCCGGTGAACTCGAGCCCCTCGGCGGTGCGGTCGTACCAGACCGTGACGCCCGCGGCGGCGGCCGTCCGGTGGTAGCTGTTCACCAGCGCCTTGCCGCCGCCGAGGAAGAACCGGTTGGTCCGCCCCAGGTGCAGGGTTCCGGTCAGCGGCGGCTGCCAGCGGATCCCGTGCGCGGTCATCCAGCCAGGTACCGACGCGGACTCCCGCACGGTGAACGAGGCCAGTTCCTCGTCGGCCGGGCCGTCGCCCACCGCGCACAGGTCACGCCACAGCTCGTCGTAGGGGTACGCGCCCGGCGTGTACTGGTCGCCTGAGTCGTGCACGCAGCGCACGTTCCTGGTGTGCCGGGTGTTGCCGCCGCGCATCACGGCCGGCGCCCGTTCGAGCAGCAGCACCCGGGACGCCTTTTCCCGCGCGGTGATCGCCGCCACCAGCCCGGCGTTGCCGCCGCCGATCACGACGACATCCCAGGGCGCCTCAGGAGTACTCACGGATCAATGCTCACGGGTCAGTGCTCACGGATATGGCCAGCCGAAGCCAGGCTCGGGACGGCGCGCCGGACGCCGCATGGCGGAACGACGTGGCGAGCTCCTGCCCGAAGTAGCCGCGCTGCTGGCCCCTGATCGAGATGAACCCCCCGTTGTTCCACACCAGCCAGATGGCAGGCAGCCCGTACGCTCTGCAGTAGCGTGCCCGGCCCGCCGGGCCGCCACTCCTGGACGATCCAGTTGTGATGCGCGCCACCTTGGGCATCGGCATGACGATGGGCTACATCGCTGGCCGCTACGCCGCCGCCAGCCTGGAATAACCGCACCATATTAGCTGTTTTCCGAAAGCTATGGATAAGTGTGTTACCTGCGGTCGGGAACTCCATCCCGAGCGCGCCAAGAAGTACAACTACTGCATGTCGCCTGAGTGCCAGGAGAAGAACGCGAAGGGCCTGACGATGGTCGCCGTCGGGGTGAACAAGGCGGCCGAGCAGTACATGATCCTGGACGAGAGCACCAGGGACGAGATCGCCAGCGGCAAATACCACGACCAGCGGCGCGGGTCCTTCGGTACGACCGTGACTTCGGCCGCCCCGTCGCCGGTCCCCACCGCCGCCCCTGAGCCGCGTCCGGCGGCCCCGCGGCAGCGGTCCGCCGCCCCGGCGGCCCCGAAGGTCGCCCGTAAGCCGTGGAGCCAGCGGCAGCAGCGGCTCGCGCTGCTGTACAACGAGCAGGGCCTGCGGCCCGACGAGATCGCCGAGAAGATCGGCCTCAGCAGGTACCTGGTGACCCAGATCATCCTCAACGCCCGGACTCGCGGCAAGCTCTGAGGCCGGGCTCCCGCATCCGCCGGGCGGGTGCCAGGATGGGAGCCATGGACACTACGCAGCTGGAGAAGATCCGAGATGGCCGCGGCTTCTTCGCCGCCTTGGACCAGAGCGGCGGGAGCACGCCGAAGGCTCTCGAGGAGTACGGCATCAGCCGGGACCGGTACAGCACGGAGGACGAGATGTTCGACCTCGTCCACGAGATGCGGACCCGCGTGTTCACCAGCCCGGCGTTCGACGGCAACCGCATTCTCGCGTCGATCCTGTTCCTGCAGACCATGGAGCGGAACATCGGCGGCGTGCCCACGGCCCGCTACCTGTGGACAGAGAAGAACGTGGTCCCGTTCCTGAAGGTCGACCTGGGGCTCGCCGCCGAACAGGACGACGTGCAGCTCATGAAGCCCATCAGCACGCTCGATGACCAGCTTGAGCTCGCGCGGCGGCACGGCATCTTCGGCACCAAGATGCGGTCGGTGATCAAGGACGCCAACGCGGCCGGGATCGCGGCGATCGTGGACCAGCAGTTCGAGTACGCCAACCGGATCAGGGCGGCCGGTTTCGTGCCGATCATGGAGCCAGAGGTCAGCATCTCGAGCCCGCACAAGGCGCAGGCAGAGACGATGCTGCGGGACACCGTCGCCAAGCACCTCGAGGCGCTGCCAAGCGACGCCATCGTCATGCTGAAGATCACCATCCCGACCCAGCCAGGCCTGTACGGCGAGCTGGCCGCCGACCCGCGCATGCTGCGGATCGTCGCCCTGTCGGGCGGCTACGACAGGGACGAGGCCTGCGCCCTGCTCGCGAAGGACCCCACGCTGATCGCCAGCTTCTCCCGCGCGCTGCTCGAAGGGCTGACGGAGGGTCAGACCGACGCTGAGTTCAACGCCCAGCTGGAGTCGTCGATCGAGCAGATCTACCAGGCGTCGGTGCACAAGCAGCCGGCCGGGGCCTAGCAGAGCAGGGCTAGCCCCAGAGTCGCTGGCTTGCCAGCTCGGCGCCCTTGACCAGGGTGTCGAGCTTCGCCCACGCGATCTGCGGATGGACGCGGCCGCCGAGGCCGCAGTCGGTGGACGCGACGACGTTCTCCCGGCCGACCGCCTCGGCGTACCTGGCGATCCGGTCCGCGACGAGTTCCGGGTGCTCGATGACGTTGGTGGAGTGGCTGACCACGCCGGGCAGGATGACCTTGCCCGCGGGCAGCTTCACGTCCCGCCAGATCTTCCACTCGTGCTCATGCCGTACGTTGGCGGCCTCGAACGAGTAGGCGCCCGCGTTGATCTCCAGCATGACGTCGACGATGTCGGCCATCGGGATGTCGGTGATGTGCGGACCGTGCCAGCTGCCCCAGCACAAGTGGAAGCGGATCCGCTCCGCGGGCAGGTCGCGGATCGCGTAGTTGAGCGCCTCGACACGCTTCCTGGTGAACCGCCGGTAGTCCTCGACACTGGGCGCCGGGTTGATCTGGTCCCAGTTCTCGGCGATGGCCGGGTCGTCGAGCTGCAGCACCAGGCCCGCGTCGATGATCGCGGTGTACTCCTCGCGCATCGCGTCCGCGCAGGCGTACATCATCTCCTCGTCGTCGGCGTAGAAGTCGTTGCCGAACCGCGCGCAGCTGCCCGGCGCCACCGAGTTCAGGAAGCCGTCGGAGACCCCCGCGGCCGCCATCGCCGCCTTCATGTCGGCGATGTCCCGCTGTACGTCGTCCTGCCCCTGGTAAGAGATCGGCCCGCGGCAGACCGGCGCGATCGCTGCCCGGTTCGGCAACCCCACGCCTGCGGTCGGGTCCAGATACGCGTCCAAGAACGCCTGCCAGTCACGGCGCTCGCCGAATGACGCGAGCCTGATCTCGCCCGGCTTGGCCTTCGCCTGCGGTATCTCCGAGATGGTCAGGTCGGTCAGCTCGATGTTGGCCAGCCGCTCGAACACGTAGGTCCACCAGGTGCCGTAGTCATACCGCTGGCCCATCGAGTGCCCGTACTCGCCGTCGTTCACCAGGTCGATGCCGATGTCGCGCTGCCGGGCGACGACGTCCGCCACCGCCGCGCGCAGCCTGCTCAGGTAGGCCGGCTCGTCGGAGAAATCCCCTTCCGCCCGCCGCTCGTTGAGCGCGATCAGGTCCTCAGGTCGTGGCAGGCTGCCCGCGTGGCTGGTCAGGATCCGGTCCGGCATATCTCCTCCTTGGCCAACCCGATCGTACCGGTCATCATTAGCATGTTCCCGCTCGTACGAGACAAAGTGAGGCCATATGGACACCCGACCCGTTTACACGCTGAGCTCGCGGCCGACTGTCATCGCAAGCCGTAGCGAGGCGATCGAGCGGGCGCGGGCCTTGCGGGAACGGCTGCGCGAGCGACTGCCTCTGGGGCAAGAACTGCGACGGCTCCCGGACGAGACCGTCGCCGACATCCTGGAGTCCGGCTTGTTCGGGGTCATGAAGCCTAAGCACTACGGCGGCTCGGAACTCGGCACCCAGACGATGATCGATGTGACCATAGAGCTCGCCTCGGCCGACCCGTCGGCCGGCTGGGTCTACATGCTGTGGACAGCGCACATGTGGCTACAGGCACTGTGGCCGAAGCAGGCGATGGACGAGATGTGGGAGAACCCGAACACGCTGGCATCGTCAGTAGTGTCCACAGCCGGAAACGTCGAGAAGGTCGAGGGCGGTTACCGGTGGACCGGGCGCGGCTTCTTCTCTTCGGGTGTCGACCACTGCAACTGGCTCACTGCGCTGGTGCCCACGTTCAAAGACGGCGAGCGGCTGGATATGCGCTGGCTGCTGCTGCCGCGGGAGGACCTGGAGATTGTC
>Ga0210396_10007322_pt1 | contig 10508 bp, 6 predicted proteins | sample IncBWH17OmetaG_FD_155466 | JGI IMG/M metagenome (GOLD analysis project Ga0210396, IMG submission 155466) | Forest soil microbial communities from Barre Woods Harvard Forest LTER site, Petersham, Massachusetts, United States - Inc-BW-H-17-O ... | reverse complement strand
ACGACTACCTGGTCGACGGCAAGGGCTCGCAGTCAGGCCTCGGCACGGCCTCGCTGACCCTGTACTTCGCGGTCACCTACACGATCCAGCGGTTCATCCTCCAGGCCAAGGCCCAGCGCATCGCCGGCGGCCCGCACCAGGACGTCGGCGATCCAGGCACCCGCGCCCCGTCCTGGTAACCGTCGTCGCCGCAAGCGAAACGGCCGGCCACAGCCGCAGTGCCCGTCGCAGCCACAGCCGCAGTGCCCGCCACAGCCACAGCCGCAGTGCCCGCCACGCCCGCAGTGCTCGTCGCCATCGTCACAGCCAGGGAACAGCACCGGACCCACGCCGGGAATCGTCTGGGCCCGGGCCTTGGCCATCAGGGCTGCGGCCGCTTCCCTGGCGCTTTCGCCGCGGCGGGCCATCCGGGCCGCGATCAGCCCGGTCACGATGGGGGCCGAGAAAGAAGTCCCGCTCCATTGCGCCAGGCCGGAGAACGTCCTTACCTGGCCGACATCAGGCGGGACCTGGCAGGTGTACGTACCGCTGCCGAAGGCGTTGATGAGCTTCTCACCTGGTGCGTATACGTCGACCCAGCCCCCGTGATTGCTGAAGTCCGCGCGGTGACGCCAGTCGGTCGCGAGCGCCCCGACGGAGAGCACGTCAGGGAATGCGCCCGGCCAGGCGGGCCGCTGGGTGTAGTTGTTGCCTGCCTCTGCGACGCAGAGAACACCTTTGTACGGCCGAAGCAGCTTCAGGAAGCCTTCCAGGGCCAGCGGCGGGAGGTTCTTCCTGGTTAGGCACGAGGCCGTTATGTGGAGGATCTCGAATCCGAAGCCGAACGCCGCATGGAGCCTCATCGCGACCTCCGATTCGCACGCGCTGCCCGCCGTACCGAAGATGTTCTCGACCCGGATTGCCGCTTGCGGAGCCATGCACCGCATGACGCCCGCGACGAACGTCCCGTGTCCCCCGTAGGGCTCGATCTTGCTGCCCGCAACGGTCCCGGCTCGCGGGTCGGGATCGCCGTAGACGCCGGCCAGCCACGGGAAGGTTTCCGCCGCACCCGGCACCAGCCCGGTGTCGGCCTGGAAGATCCGCACCCGGCCGCCACCGTCCCGGCAGAGGCCGGGGTAGGGCCCTGCCGTCGGATAAACCTGCTGCGGCTCCGTGGCCGAGCAGGGAGTCACGTGTTGCGCGGCGGTCAGGACATGATCAGGCCCCACGATCCCCGGGCCGAATCTATTGTCGATCTGCTCGATCAGTTCGAGCACATCGGGCTGGTCACGGTCAGGAGCCTTCGGGTCCCGATGAGGATTCAAGTGGAGAAGCACGATGTCCCCGACAACTCGGGTGATCTCGATTTCCTGGACCCGCTCGTCCTCGCTGATGATCTCCAATATTCCTTGCGGCCTGGTGACACGCACGCGTTCCGGGAGGTCCGGGATGATTCCCATCGCGGCCAGGTACGGTTCGCGGGCGAGAATCCGGCCCTTGGCGTGCATGAAGGCAATGCCACCGCCGTGCAGCTCGTCGTCTTCTTCGGCGTCGTCGGGGAACCCGCCGATTTCGATCGGGGGTTTGCGGGCGGCGAACGCGTCGACGATGGTCTTGGCCTCCGCGGCGGCCTCAGGGTCAAGCGGAGGCTCGAGCGAGCTATACCAGTAATTCTTTGCTGCCACTGTGCCCTCCGGAATTAATCATTGACCCGATCTAACCGCAGGCCCTGCTGGCGGGCCGGCGGTTCCTCAGAAACCTCGTCGGGCCTCACGCACCCTTACGGGGCAGCGATCGTGACGCTTTAATACATGGACCTCGCCAAATCTGGAGACCTAGAATCGGCCTGTGGCCCGGGGAGGACGCGCGGCCGCGGCCGGTCCGCGCGAGGTGGACGGTTTGGTCGCGCTGGCCACGTCCCGGCCCTGGGTTGCGCTGACCAGAGCGCGTGCCGTGCTCGCCGGACGACCGGACCCTTACGACGCCTCCGTGGCCCATCAGGCCGCGGGGATCGTGCTGCGCGAGTACGGCGACGTCGAGGCCGGGGTCCGTGAACTGCGCCTAGCACTGGGCCAGGCCCGCCGCACCGGCTCGGCCGAGCGCGAGGCCGAGGTCCTCGCCGGCCTGGGCCTGGCGCTCGTTTTCGCGGGCCGGACGGCGGCCGGGCTGGCCGCCTTCGAGGCCGCCGTGCGCCGGTCCAGTGGCGTGTCGGCGGCCCGGGTCCGGCACGGCCGCGCGGTCGTGTTCTACGCCCTGGGCCGGTTCCCGGCGGCCCTGGAAGACGCGCGGCACGCGGTCGCCGGGCTGCGGCAGGCGGGCGACCTGCTCTGGACAGCTCGCGCGCTGAACACCCGGGCCAGCATTTACCTGAACCTGGGAGCGACCAGCCGGGCCGATGCCGATTACGTTTCCGCCGCCCGGCTGTACTCCACCATCGGGCAGGAACTGGAAGCGCTCGACCCGGTGGGCAATCGCGCGTGGACCGCCTTCGCCTCCGGAGACCTCCCGGCCGCGCTGGCCCGTACCGATGCGGCGACCCTCAGCTTCCAGCGGATGAAGGTGCCGGCCATCTGGCTGCGTACCCAACGGTGCGCCGTGCTGCTGGCGGCCGGGTTGGTCGGCGATGCCCTGGCCCAAGCCGAGGCCGCGTTGCTGGAAACAGAGGAAATCCGCGGCCAGCTCACGGAGAAGGCGGTGCTGCTGCTCATGGCGGCCAACTGCGCGCTGGCCGCGACGCACCCCCAGGCCGCCCGGGACTGGGCGCAGGCCGCGTACCGCATGTTCGGGTCACAGCGGAGCGCCTGGCGGCAGGCCCATGCGGCGCGCGTTCTCGTCCAGGCCCGGTACGAGGTCGGCCCGGTATCGGCCCCGATGCTGCGCGAGGCGAACCGGTCCGCCGCCCGGCTGGATGCCCTTGGCTCGAGTGACGCGGCCCAGGCGCACCTGCTGGCCGGGCGCATCGCCCTGGATCTCGGCCGCCGCGACGACGCCGAACGCCATCTGGCCGCGCTGGCCCGGACCCGGCGCCGCGGCCCGGCGCTGTCGCGGGTCAGCGGCTGGCTCGGCGAGGCCCTGCGCGCCGAGGCTGCGGGCCGTCCCGGCCGGATGCTGGCCGCCTGCAGACGAGGGCTCGACGTTCTCGACGAGTACCGGCTGACCCTGGGCGCCTCGGAACTCCGGGCTCAGGCCACCGTGCACGGCGCCGAACTGGCTGCCCTCGCCCAGCGGCATGCCGCGCAGGCCCGTCGGCCGCGGCTCCTGCTGACCTGGAGCGAGCGCTGGCGGGCCACCGCCTACGCGGTTCCCCCGGTGCGGCCGTCAGCCGACGCGGAGCTGAACGCCAGCCTGGCCGCCCTGCGCGCGGTGACCAGGGGCCTGGACCAGGCGCGGAGCCAAGGCATGCCGAGCGCGTCGCTGCAGAAGGAACAACAGCGGCTGGAAACCGAGGTGCGCGCCAGCGCGCTGCGCGCCCGGGGTAACGGGCGGTGGACCCGCGCCCCGTTCAGCCCGGCTGACCTGCTCGATGAGCTCGGGCCGGCCCAGCTCATCGAGATCGCCGACGTCGACGGCGATCTGTACGTCCTGACTTGCGGGTCGGGCCGTATACGACAGTTCGCCGCCGGCCGGGCCGACGACGCCATGAAGGCGGCGAATTTCGCCCGCTTCGCCCTGCGTCGTCTGGCCAGCAGCCGCCCCGGTGACGATCCCGCCAGCGCGCTGGCCGTCCTGGGTAAGGCGGGACCAGCACTCCAGCAGGCGCTGCTCGGACAAGCCGTCCGGCACCTGGGCGACGGGCCGGTCATCATCGTCCCGTCCGGCAAGCTGCATCCCATCCCGTGGGCGCTGCTGCCCGCACTAAAGAACCGGGTCATCAGCGTCGCCCCGTCCGCCGGCGCTTGGATGCGGGCCCACCAAGCGCCAGAACCCGAACACCGCCAGGTCGTCCTGGCCCGCGGGCCCGGCCTGGCCACGGACGGCGCCGAGGTGCCCCTGATCGCGCGGCTGTACGACGGCGCCACGGTGCTGGAAGACGCCGCTGCCACGGCCGACAAGGTGCTGCCCGCGCTCGACGGAGCGTGGCTGGCACATATCGCCGCGCACGGAATCTTCCGGGCCGACAGCCCGCTGTTCTCCTCGCTGCGGATGTACGACGGCCCGCTGACCGTCTACGACTTCGAGCACCTGCACCGCGCGCCGTACCGTCTCGTCCTGTCCAGCTGTGACTCGGGCGCGCTGGCCCCCGCCGGAGCCAACGAACTGCTCGGCCTGGTCAGCAGCCTGCTCCCGCTGGGGACCGCGGGGATCATCGCCGCCATCGTGCCGCTGAACGACCGCGCCGTCGTGCCCCTGATGGTGGACCTGCACCAGCACCTGCGCGCCGGCCAGACCCTGGCCGAGTCGCTCTACCAGGTCCGGCGCGGGCTCACCGGCGATCCGGTCCAGCACGCCACCGCGATCTCCCTGGTCACCCTCGGCGCCGCCTGAGCCGCGAAGCCATCAGGGTCAGAGCGTGATCCACCCGGTCAGCACGTCGGTCCCGTCCTCGGTCCGGCACCGTAGCCGGAACGGGCTGTTCGGGATCGGGGTGACCGCGAAGCAGCCGATCTCGTCCATCAGCGAGCTGGCCACGCCAGCCGTGGTATGGACCTCGAGTGTGCCCGCCCGCGGCGGGATGATCTGGCCGACCAGCGAGCCCGTGGTGACCTCAAGCTCGACGGACAACTGCGCCGAGGTAAAGGTGAGCGCCCGGATCGACGCGGTCTCCGACCGCACTGCCGAGACCGCGTCCCGGTCACGGCTGGAGTCGTAGGTCAGCTGGGCCAGCTCGGCGTCGATGTTGTGCCACGCGTAGGCGTTCTTGCCCGTCTCGACGAACCACTCGGGCACCTGCTCCCGGGCCCTCAGCGCCTCGCCCAGCGCCTCGAGGAGCTCGTCGTCGTCACGCATGTTGCTCCCCCCCGGCCCAGGTGACGCCGGCCTCACTGTCGATGAGCGCGGCCAGGGCGGGGGACTTGCGCAGCCGTTCCAGGCAGCGGGCACGCTGCGGGCCGATGCTTCCCACCGGGATCTGCAGGGTCGCGCTGATCTGCGCGTACGGCACCGGCGGGTCTTTGGCGAGCATGGCCAGCAGCTGCTGATACCGGGGCGGTAGCTCCGCGAACGCTGCTCGCAGCGCCGCGTTCCGCTCAGCCATGAGGATCTCCTCGTCGATTATCGTGTTGTCCACGAATTGCAGAGCGTCGTCTAGTCCTGTCCCTAGCCGCTCCGATTTACGGGCCGCCGTCACCACCCGGAGGCACTCCCGGTGGGTGGTCGTAGCCAGCCACCCGGGCAGCGCGGCGGGTTCCCGCAGCTTCCCGAGCTGCTCGACCAGCAGCAGCCATACATTTTGCGCCACGTCCTCACGATCGGAATTGCTCAGCTGGAACCGGGCACAGATGGACCACACCAGCGGCACGTACCGCTCTACGATCTCGCTCCACGCGGTCGGGTCGCTCCCGGCCGCGCGAGTAACAAGCGCGACGACCGTCGGATCGTCACGCACGGCCAGCCTCGGCCAGCTCGCCTGCTGCCATCATCAGCGCCTCGGTAGTGGCGGTTAACCTCTTTTCTAACCCGGAGGACACCCCGGCGCCACCTGATACACCCCACCAGGGCTGTATCTGACCGCCGTCTGGCGCCTCCGCTCGCTGGGGGTGCACCTCGGGCCTGTAAGGCTTACTGCGCGTCGGCGGGGTACAGCGCCGGCCCGACGCCGCTGATCGCCTGCGCTCGCGCCTTGGCCAGTACCGCCTGGGCCGCGGTTTCAGCGTCTGACCCGGCGCGCGCCATCTCGGCCGCGATGATCCCGGCCACCATCGGGGTGGAGAACGACGTGCCGTCCCACTTGGCCATTCCCTTGAAGGTCGCCACGGCGGGCCGCTTCGGCGGCTCGCGGTAGGTGTACACGCCGCTGGCGTAAGCGTTAATCATGCCTTCGCCGACCGCATACACGTCTACCCACGGGCCATAGTTGCTGAACCACGCGCGGTGTTCCTGGTCGGCGCCCAGGGCGCCGACCGAGACCGCCCAGTCGAAGGCCGCGGGGTAGAACGGCCGGTGCGTGCTGTCGTTGCCGGCCGCGGCGACCAGGACGAGGTCGGAGTGCCGGGTGCGGAAGTCGCTGAAGGCGAGCGAGGCCCAGTTGTTGCGGGTGTACGTACCGGCCGACAGGTTGACCACGGCCGGCGAGAAGTCGGCGATGAGCTGCTCGAGCTTCTCGATGATCACGTATTCCAGTTCCCCGCCGGACATCGTGAAGTGATTGTTAACGTACACGGTGGCCCCGGGCGCCATGCTTCGCGCGACCCCCGCGATGAAGGTCCCGTGTCCGGCGTACTCCGGGATGTTCAGCTGGCCGCCGGGCAGAATCGGGCCCAGTAGATCGGGTTCCCCCGTGACCCCGTCCAGCCACGGCACCTGGGCCAGGTCCAGGTTCTCCAGCAGGCCGGTGTCGGAGACCCCGAGCCGCACGCCGGTCCCGCCCGCGCCCGGCGTCACCGGCGGGCACGGCTGAGCCGGCGACGACTCGCACCCGCACGGCACCTCTGGTTCATCGGCCGGGCAGATCTTGGTGATGTGCATGATGTGCACCGGCGTGGCCAGCGGCAGTTCGTCGCGCCGCGCGAAGTTGTTCGTAACCAGGCGATCGTCGATGAGGTCCAGCGCCTGCGGGACGGTCAGGTAGCCCTCACGTCGGTAGACCTCATCATCGATCGACAGCACTGCGAGATCGCCCAATCGCGACTGTCCGGGCAGTTCGACCCGACGGACTCCGCCCAGCGCCTGCTGTATGCGCTGGATGTTGTTACCGCGGTCCAGGGCCAGCAGCTGGCCGACCACGTACATGTAGTCAACCTCGCCGTTCGGCGTGTAGGCGACGTCGATCTGGATGCCTTGGCGGGCAAACGAGTCCTTCATGATGAGGTACTGCGCGGCGGTCACCGAGTCCATCTATGCCCCCTTCGGGCGATCGCGGTGGTCGATAGTGCGGATATGCCTTTGGCCGAGCCTGATACACCCGAAGGCCGACGGGAAATGGAGCGTTTCGCCGAATGCCAGGCCGGGCCAGGGAAGGCTGCTACATGACCATCGATAGGATTCTTATCAGTTGCGATGATTTGCCGCGCGTGACTCGCCGAAGCGCGTGCGATTCGCCAAGCCATCCCTTGCCGATACGCAAATGACTCGCCAAGCCTTCCCCTGCCGAAGCGCGCATGACCTGCCGAAACCCGCACTCCTTGCCGCGCCGGCTATCCCGAGATGCGCGAGGATTGTATACCGCATTCATGGACAGATATGTCCGGCTCGGAATTTGCTTGCCCATTCACCCGTCTTAGCCAAAGATCTATAAATATGACCGTCCCTGCCGAACTGGCCAGCGACGGGCCCGTAGACCTTCTTCCGCTGGCGCTGTCCCGCCCCAACGAGGCCCTGGAGCGGGCCCGCAGGGTGCTCGCGGACGATCCCGGCCTCCTGGCCGCCTCGGTCGCGCGGCAGGCCATCGGCACCGTGCTGCGGGAGTACGGGGACATCGACGCGGCCCTGGTAGAGCTGCGGATCGCCCGCCGGCTGGCCCGGCGCGCCGGCTCGGACGAACGTGAGGCGGACGTGCTCGGCACACTCGGGGTCGCTCTCATCTTCGCCGGGCGGTCCGTGTCCGGCCGTAACGCCCTCAATGCGGCGGTGCAGCAGTCCACCGGGCATCTGCACACCAGGATGGTGTTCCGGCGCGGCGCCGCCCTGCTGATCCTGGGGCGGCACGACGAGGCGCTCGAGGACCTGAACACCGCGATCGTGGCCATGAGAGCGGCCGATGACCAGCTCTGGGAAGCCCGGGCGCTGCAGGAACGGGCGGTCAGCTACCTCTCGTCGGGTTCTGCGCGGCGTGCCACCGCCGACCTCCGGCGTGCCGAGGAGCTGTTCGCCAAGAACGGCCAGGAACTGGAGTCCGTAGAAGTCACCGTGAACCGCGGTCTGGTCGCCCTCCGGCTCGGCGACCTGCCGGACGCGCTGAGCTGCTTCGACGAGGCGGCGGAGCGGCTCCAGCGGCTCGGCACCTCGGAGCCCGACCTGAGCATCCACCGGTGCGCCGCGCTCACCGCGGCGGGACTGGCCACCGACGCCATGCAGGAGGCCGACGCCGCGATCGAGCAGCTGGACCGGATCCATGGCCGGCCGACCAAGCGGGCCGAGCTGCTGCTCACCGCGGCCACGAGCGCGCTGGCCGCCGGCCAGCCCGCGGCGGCTCTGGACCGGGCCACCGAGGCGCGCCGGCTCTTCGACCGGCAGGGTCGGCGCTGGTGGCGAGCACAGGCCCAGCTGGTCCAGGTGAGCGCCGGGGTGGAGGCCGGTCCGGCGACCGCCGCCCTGCTCCGGGACGCCGGGCGCTGCGCCCGGACGCTGGCCCATCTGTCCTCGCCCCACCAGCCGCTGGCCGAGCTGGCCGTCGGCCGGGTCGCTCTGGCCCTGGGCCGGACCGCGGTGGCGAACCAGCACCTAGCTGCCGCCGCCGCGGGACGCGGGCACGGGTCGGCGCTGTCCCGGGCGGTCGCCTGGCGAGCCGAGGCGCTGCGTGCCGAGGCGGTCGGCGACCGGCGCCGTCTCATGTACGCCTGCCGCCGAGGCCTGGACGTCATCGACGAGTACCGGAGCATGCTCGGCTCCTCGGAGCTGCGTGCGCACACCACCGCCCACGGCGCCGAACTGGCTAATCTCGGCCTGCGGCACGCCCTGCGCCTCGGCCGGCCCCGGCTCATGCTGGCCTGGAGCGAGCGGTGGCGGGCGGTCGCGCTGGCCGTGCCTCCCGTGCACCCGCCCTCCGATGAGGAGTTGCAGGCCGACCTGGCCGCGATGCGGGACGTCGGCAGCAGGCTCACGCGGGCGAACAGCCTGGGGCTGCGAACCGCTCCCCTCAAGTACGAACGCCAGCGGCTGGAACGCGCGGTTCGGGCCCGGGCGCTGCGCACCCAGGGCGCCGGCCGGAACGGCGCCCCACGCATCACAGGAATCGATGTCCCTGGTCTCCTGGATGCGCTCGGCGACGACCGGCTGCTCGAGTTGGTCGACATCGAAGGCGAGCTGCACGTCCTGGTGTGCGGCGACGGCCAGGTACGCCGGTTCGCGGTCGGCCGGACCGAACTGGCCGCGCGCGAGATCCGGTTCGCCCGGTTCGTGCTCAGACGGCTGGCCTACGGTTCGGCTCTGCCCGCGGCCGCGGAAGTGCACGCCCGGCTGACCAGGATGGGCCAGACGCTCGAGCAGGTTCTGCTCGGCGAGGCCGGCGCGCACACCGGAGACGGCCACGTGATCGTCGTGCCGCCCGGCCGTCTGCACTCCGTGCCCTGGAGCCTGCTACCCGGCCTGCGCTCCCGGGCGGTGAGCGTCGCGCCCTCGGCGGCGTCCTGGCTCCGGGCCCGCCGGACCGTCTCGGACACGGTGCTCGATGACACGGTGCTCGACGATGATGGGCTCGACGCCTCGGCCGGCTCGGTGGTCCTGGTCCGCGGTCCCCACCTGGCCTCCGAAGGAGCCGAGGTCCCTCAGCTCGCCGCCGGCTACGCCGCCGACTGCGAACCCGTGGTGCTGGGCGGCGGCACCGCGACCGTGGCCCGGGTCCTGACCGCGATCGACGGTGCCCGGCTGGTGCACATCGCGGCCCACGGCACCTTCCGCCCTGACAGCCCGCTGTTCTCCTCGCTGAGCCTCGACGACGGTCCCCTGACGGTCTACGACCTGGAGCGGCTGCGCCGCGGACCGCGCCACCTGGTGCTGTCCAGCTGCGACTCCGGTGTCATCGCGCCGGCCGGGGCCAACGAGCTGCTCGGTCTGGCCAGCTCGCTGATCCCGCTGGGCACCGTCGCGATCGTGGCCAGCGTCGTACCGGTGAACGACGCCGCGGCCGTGCCGCTGATGCTCGCGCTGCACCGGGAGTTGCGCCGTGGCGCAAGCCTGGCCGAAGCCCTGCGCGACGCCCGCCGGGGGTCCGAGTCAGACCCGGTAGCCGCGGCCACGGCGTGGTCGTTCGTCTGCCTCGGCGCTGGCTGAGGGAGTCTTCACAAGGTGACCCAGCCGGTCAGAACGTCGGTGTCGTGGCCCGTCCGGCAGCGAAGGCGGAACGGGCTGGCCGGGATGGGCTCGACCGCGAAACACCCGATCTCGTCCACCGGGGTCGTCGCGATCGTGCCCGCCATGGTCTGTACCTCGAGCGTCCCGGGCCGCGGCGGGACGACCTGGCCGAGCAGGGCGTCCTCGGTGACCTCAAGCTCCAGGCTGAGATGCGTCGAGGTGAAGGTCAGCGCCCGGATCGATGCGGTCTCCGACCGCACGGCCGCCACCAGGTCCCGGTCCCGGCCCTGATCCTGGTCACGGCTGGAGTCGTAGGTCAGCTGGGCCAGCTCGGCGTCGATGTTGTGCCACGCGTAGGCGTTCTTGCCCGTCTCGACGAACCACTCGGGCACCTGCTCCCGGGCCCTCAGCGCCTCGCCCAG